>ERZ824598.3230-NODE-3230-length-14610-cov-7.388183_pt1 | contig 14610 bp, 19 predicted proteins | sample MGYA00519934_ERZ824598 | MGnify/ENA primary metagenome ERZ824598 (study PRJEB31778, sample SAMEA3449177) | human gut metagenome | biome: human gut; feature: human-associated habitat; material: faeces | place: United Kingdom | collected 2010/2012 ...
CGGTATAGCGGGACTTGCGGGAATAGATGGCAATGGTGTCAGCAGTTTTGGCCATAAGATACTCCTTTCCTGCTGTCCGGTGACCGTAGATGCGGCTAAGTAATTTGAACGTTCTGTATTCGATTATGTTGAGCGGCTTTCCTTCAGTTGAATGGATTGCGGCTGGTTAAGTATAATGTGTAAGAGATTGAGAAGAACTTTTTTCACAAAAGAGAACTTTATGGTACATCACTTTTTGTAAGATGCCTTCAGAAGAAGCGACAACAGACTTCTGAGGAGGACAAAACAATGTCAAACGGTGATTATGGTTACTTCGGCAAAGGTGATGCGGGCTATGCCCAGTACATGACGGCGTTCAACCGCAACTTCGGCGGCTCGTCCGGCGGCGGTGGTGGTGGCGGAAACCACAACAACAATGGCGGTGGCGGCGGGGACGGCAGCGGGTGCGGCTGCCTGATCGCTATTGCAGTGGTCGTGGTGCTGATCCTGATCGTCTTGGATGGCTGAATCAATCCCTGCAGGTGAAACACAGGTTTTCCCTGTGGGGATTTTTTGAATCCGCTTGTAGAAAGCAACGGTCTATGGTAGGATGAAACCAAAGATACAAAGGAGGGCTTACACATGGTTTTACTGGTTGTGGATACACAGAAAGGTATCGTGGATGAACGCCTGTATGCGTTTGAAAAGTTTGTCAGCAACATCAGGAAACTAATCCGGACTGCCCGCGAACAGGGAATCGAGGTCGTCTATGTCCAGCATGACGATGGGCCCGGCACCGGTTTCTCCATCGGGGACGATGAATTCGAGGTCTATTCCGGGTTTGCACCGCTGCTGACTGAAAAACGGTTCGTCAAAACCGTATGCAGTGCGTTCAAAAAAGAAAGCGGTCTGCTGGAATATCTGACGGAAAAGGGCGAAAAAGATGTGATGGTCTGCGGCATCATGACCGACTTCTGCATCAATGCAACGGTGGAGGCGGGCTTTGAGCATGGTCTGCACATGATCGTTCCTGCCTATGCAAATTCCACGCAGGACAACGAGTACATGACAGGGGAGCAGAGCTACCACTATTACAATGAATTCCTCTGGCCGGACCGCTATGCCGATTGTGTGCCCATGGACAAGGCGCTGGAGCTGCTCAAAAAGTGAGGTGTTTACAATGATTTCCGAAAAAGTCAAAAATCAAATTCATGTGGAGCAGGGCGACATCACTAAGCTGGACTGTGACTGCATCGTGAATGCGGCCAATCGGAGTCTGCTGGGTGGCGGTGGCGTGGATGGGGCCATCCACCGGGCAGCCGGACCGGAGCTGCTTGCTGAGTGCCGCACCCTGCATGGCTGCCGCACCGGCGAAGCGAAGATCACAAAGGGCTACCGGCTGAAGGCAAAGTATATCATCCATACGGTGGGCCCCATCTACTCCGGCACCCCGGAGGATGCTGTGCAGTTGGCAGACTGCTACCGCAATTCACTGGAGTTGGCAAAGACCAACGATGTCCACAGCATCGCCTTCCCGGCAATTTCTACGGGCGTGTATGGCTATCCGCTGGATGCCGCCACCCAAATTGCGGTGGATACAGTGGCTGATTGGCTGCAAAGCCACGCCGACTACGATATGAAGGTCATCTTCTGCTGCTTTGATGCCCGGACGAAGCAGGCGTATCAGACAAAAATGGAGTAAACATTGAAATACAGAGAGATCGCGGACGGCATTTTTATTGACCGCCCCAACCGTTTTATTGCCCATGTAGAGGTGAACGGTGTGGCGGAAACCGTCCATGTCAAAAACACCGGGCGGTGCAAGGAACTGCTGCTGCCCGGTGCGGCGGTGCGTCTGGAAGTGTCGGACAACCCGAAACGCAAGACAAAATACGACCTTGTGGCGGTACACAAGCAGGAACTTGGCTGGGTCAACATGGACAGTCAGGCACCCAACAAGGTGGTAGGAGAATGGCTCTCAAAGCAGGAGTTTGACCTTGTCAGGCCGGAGTTTGCATTTCCCTCGTGCAATTACATGATTGCAGCGTCCATTATACAGGCACTTGGAAAATGTGTAAAAAGTGTTCTGCATATAGCAGCAATATGAAAGCAGTATTTCACAGCGGGGCATTATGAATCTATAATAGGTAGCTGGAAATAAACAGAAAGAGGGTCTTTTTGATGGCAACGATATTTCCAAGAGAAGAAAAGGCAGAGGCACTGTTCGGGGAGATCCTGAAAAATCCAGAAGCCTGCCGACGCCTGATGGATACCTTCAACGACTCGCTGGACATGGCAGACGTACTGGATGCGCCGGCCGTGAGTGCACAGCAGTTTGCCGCAGCGCTGTTCAATGCCTACGAGAACAAGGATCTGTCTGCCTTTCTGATGGCGATCTGCCAGCACAGTATGTTTGACCTGCTACGGAACGCTGCCCTGATCCCGTTCAAATTCAACGCCGATGGTCAGCCGAACCCGGTGATCCTGACGGATGATGCCGGCGTTCTTTTGCCGAACAACAAAGTTGCCGTGAGCAGCAAAGTATACGACCGGTTCATCCGGGTGTTCCAGAAGCAGGAAAAGGTAAAAATGTACCTTGCCAGCGGCTACTGCAAGTATCACGGCTACGACGAAGGCTCGATGGATGTGGTGGAGTACCACTACAACCAGCATTTGGGGCTGCTGCTGATCTACGAACTGCCGGACACCGTGAAGCAGAAGGTAACGGAAGCGGAGGCCTACTCCACCGTCTGGGATATCCAGATGAAGCTGCAGCACGCACTGCCCCGTTCCGTGGTCTACTATGGACAGGATACGCTCAAGGACGGAGGAACCCGCTACGATGAACTTGGCGTTTTTCTGCCGCTGGAACACTTTGCCGACCGGCTGGAACGCCATGTGGAAACTGCTACCAAGATCGTTTACGGCGAGTAAACGCCCTGTAAACGAACTCCCTTTATAAGTGCATCACAGCAAAACAAAACGCAGCGAACCGTTAAAAGATTCGCTGCGTTTTGCCTTATATGGGAGAATGGAAATGCTGCACATCAGGTGCAATAACGGAAAGTCTTGTCAGTGACAATACGGGCGAAGATCAGCCCTAACGGCAGTGCCACGATGATGAGAATGGCATCTGCAAACCATGTGGCGGAGTCCATCAGAGACAGGATGCCCAGATTATAGATGGCACGGTAGAAATACAGTCCCGGTACCATGATAACGATGGACGGCACGGTGACGGAGATGCGGGGATAACCGGCGGCGCTCTTCAGGCAGGAGGCCAGCAGTCCGGACAGCAGTGCGCCCAGAAACGCTGCAACAGCGGGCGGAAAGCCCGCAAGGCTCACCAGCTCCAGCCGGAACGTGTTCGTTACCGCACCGATAAGGGCGGCGCAGACTGCCAGGTTCCGGGGACTGTTGAACATGAGCGAAAAGCCGAACACACCGCCAAAACTTGCCAGCAGCCGGAACACGATCTCTTCCGGGAGTGTCAGGCTCAGGGCAGGGAACTGCACCGGCTGCAAATGCAGCAGCAGTGCCATGATCCAAGCCGTCATGGTTGCCACCAGAATGATGAGGACGGCGTAGGCCAGACGTTCCAGCCCGGAGCGCATATCCAGCTTGGCAAGGTCGATGCCGCTGGTAATGAACGGAAAGCCCGGAATGATGAAGAGCATGGAGCAGATATACCCCGCCTCGTGCTGCGCCGATACGGCAAACAGCACCTCTGCCAGCTTCAGCAGGATGGCATACACGAGGCTTGCTGAACAGACCGACGCCGTAATGCCCAGAAACAGGGTGAAATGGTGCTTTGTCAGCTTGCACCGTACAAAGTTGCCGATGCCTGCACCGCAGAAGGCACACAGCATTTCCACAATGCCGCCGCCAAGCAGAAAGGTGAAGCAGCCGCAGGCCAGTGCAGCTGCAAAGCCCAGTGCGATGGGCGAATACAAGCCGTGGATGCGCTCGATCTCATCGAGGTGGCTGTGCAGCTCTTCGCCGGTCATAAATTTTCCTTCCCGGTCGAAGTCGTTGACGAAATGCTCCAGTCGGTTCAGCCGGGAGGTATTCACGCCCGTATTTGTCAGACAGAGTGACTGGGTATAACACTGGTCACCGTCAAAGCAGGTGAACTCAATGGACAACAGGCCGATGTCCGCTGTTGTTGTGACTCCCAGCTCCCGCGAAAGGGTGTTCATGGAGCTTCGGACACGCCATGCGCCGGTGCCGCATTCCAGCAGCATCAGCCCGGTGCGTCCAATGACGGAGGCTTTTTCCACAAGCCCCGCCTCGGTAATGGGGACGCCCTTGCTGGCCGACGCATAGTCGTGCCAGTAGACTTCCATGTGATTTTTGATGATCTCACTTTGCCGTTGTCCCATACCGGAAAGCCTCCTTTGTGATATGGGAATGTTGCAGCCGTTTCAAGACTGCGGTGCTATTATAAGGGAAATTGCAGGGCGGGTAAAACGTATCTTGGATATGCCGGCAATGTTCGTTTGGTATTTCAAAGAAGAAAATACGTTGCGTTTTTGGCGGCTCTGCGGTAGGATAGAAAAAACACGCCGAAAGGAAACAGCCGTGACCCTTCAACAACTCCGCTATGTCACGGCTGTTGCCGGCGCCGACACCATCAGCCATGCAGTGCAGCAGTTCTATATTTCTCAGCCCAGCCTGACCAATGCTATCCGGGAGCTGGAACAGGAAGTGAGGCTGGCGCTTTCCAAGACGGCAAGCTCTGTGGTGAGCCGGACGCTGCTGGAATATCTGAGATCCACCCGGCAGCAAAAGGATGCACCGCAGATAAAATAAGAGCAAATAGCGGATAACGGTATAAAAGCAGCTCTCCGCTTTGCTGAATGGAGACGTGCAGTTGGAGCAAGATGGTGGTAGCGGCTGCGGAAGCTGCCTCTGTCCTTTTTCGGCAAGCGAGACCTTGCCGACCTGACCAGCACCATCATGGCAGACTGCGAGGTACTGGAAAAGGACTGCTCCCACTTCATCCCCGGTCTGTTCGGCTCCCTCATGAAGGACGGTGCATTCATCGTCAACACTGCCCGCGGCGACCTTGTGGCCAGCGCCGCCCTTGCCAAAGCCCTGTGCAGCGGCAAGATCGCCGGAGCCGGACTGGACACCATTGCGCCGGAACCGGTCACAACGGAAAATCCGCTGCTCAGCCTGCCGCATGATCGCCGCGGCAATCATGGCGGTGCAAAGCGGACAGCGGCCGGAAAATATCGTGAACGGGTTATAATAAAAAGCAAAACAAAAACACCCTTACAGCTGAAATGGAAAAGCTGTGAGGGTGTTTTTGCTTGTACGGCAACCGCACATATGGGAGGTTGTTATTGTCTGCTTTTGGCGGGCGGGTCCGGCTTCATGGCTTCCAGTGCGATGCCCAGCTCCTTCGGCTGAAGAGGGCCGGTGCAGTCCGCGGAAGAGCTTTGCAGCTTTTCCAGCAGGGAAACGGAAGTGAAGCAGTTCAGGCCGCTGCAGTTGATCAGCTGCACGCCCGGTGTGGTAAAAACGGAAAAGACCTCGACCTGAGATGCATTCAGCTGGGGCAGAAGAGACGCAAGAGCTGCCTGCTGCGCGGTCTGATCCGGCAGGGGAGAGTGGATCGCCTTGGTCGTCTTATCCAGCTTCTGTGTCCAGTCGGCGGCTTTTCCGTTATTGGTAAGGGAACCGCCATAACCATAACATTTCAGGCCGATGACACGATGCTGCGTGATGAGCACGAGCGAAAGATTGGTTTTGGGCTTGCCGTCCGAAAGCTGGCCGGGCATGACGATGTACCAGTGATTTTTGCGCACCAGCTTCATCAGAGAGGAAACGAACTGCAGAATGTCCTTCTGGGAGCCGTTGCGGGAAGAGGAAGACACCGCTGCACAAGCAGCTTCTTCCGAGGGCAGCTGCCCCAGAATGTTGCGTCCCTTACCCCACAGGGTCAGATCACCGCTTTTCTTTTTTCGGTACAAAGCCGGCAGGGAAAAAACAACAAGGACGGCCAGAACGATCAGTGTAATTGTATTTTGTGTCATTTGGATACCTCATAAGGGGGATTGAAATAGAGAGCATGGTCGCCCATGTTGGGGCCTTGCATGACCACGTTCACGTTGTTCAGGTGGGTAAAGATCGCATTTTGCAGGCGCTCACGGTCGTTGGCGCGGATCGCTTCCAGAATATCCGTGTGCTGCTCAATGATCGTTTCTTTTGCCTCATGATGGATGGAGAGCAGACGTGCCCGGCGATAATGTACATTCTGCGGACCGGTATGCTCCAGCACGAACTCACGGTGGGCCAGCGAATAGAAGATATGGTGGAAATCTTCATCCAGACGGAACACGGTTGCAATGTCATCCATTGCGCGGGCGGTCCGCTGCTGTTCCACAATGGAGCACAGATAAGGATAGATCGCAGTAAGTGCGCCGGAATCGAACGCTTCCAGACAGACATGGGTTTCCAGAACTTCGCGCAGGTAGCGGGTCTGCTCCACCTGCTGGCGGTCGATCAGGCTGACAAAGCTTCCCCTTTTGGGGAACACATCCACAGCACCATCGGCAGCCAGGCGATGTAGTGCTTCACGCACGGGAACACGGCTGCATTCAAACTCGGCAGCAAGGCGCACCTCGCTGAGCTTTTCGCCGGGGAGCAGATCCAAACTGCAGATCTGGTTCCACAGGCTCAGATAGATCTGGTCGGTAGCGGTGAGCATATCGGCAGGGAGAGAATTTGACATAAATGATGTCCTTTCAAAGAAGGTTAAAGCAGGTTTTGATATCTCTTGAAACTAGTATACTTTAAAATCTAAAAAATAACAATATATAAAATATCAAGATTTCAGGATAAATACTGGTCAAAAAGTGGAAAAAGCTGTAAATGGTAGAAAGAATACAAGATTCCAATGATGTATACTGGATTGCATGAAGAGCTAAATCGCGAGAAATGGACGGAAAGACTGTAGAATGTGCATAAAATAACCATAAAAATTTGTGAAATCAGTAAAATTGTATGAAAAGTATTGTTTTTGAGATGAGGATATGCTATGATGATGGCACAGAAAACTAGTATACAATTTGCGAGAATCGCAAAGATTGAACGGATAAACAAGTATAAAATATGGAGGACTTTACAAAATGGATACCTTGCAAAAAAAGATCCTTTGCCCGTCGATCCTCAATCTTTCCACAGACAACATGCGGGAAGAGATCGAAAAGCTGGATGCAACGGACATGGACATCTACCATGTGGACATCATGGATGGCACATTTGTACCGAACTTCGGCATGTCGGTGCGTGAGCTGGAAATGATCCGCCGCATCACCGACGCGGGCCATCACAAGCTGGTTGACTGCCACATGATGGTCATGAACCCGCACCGCTACATCAAGAGGATCGCAGAAGCCGGTGCCGACATCATCTACATTCATCCTGAATCTGAGCTGATCCCCTCCGCTACGCTGGAGCTGATTCAGCTGGAAGGCAAAAAGACGGGCCTGATCCTGAACCCCTGCACCAGCCTTGAGACGGTGAAGGACATGCTGCCCATCACTGATTACGTCATGATCATGGCTGTGAACCCAGGCTTTGCAGGCCGCGAATTCATGCCTTACACGCGCCAGAAATTCATTGAGCTGGATAACTACCGCAAGGAAAAAGGCCTGAACTACCACCTGATGCTGGATGGCGGTGCTACCCGCGAGGTGATCGCCGACCTGTACCATAACTGCAATGTGGAAGGCTTCGTGCTCGGCAAGCAGGAACTGTTCTTCCAGCAGGATGATTACGCAACCTGCATCGACCGCATCCGCACTTTCTGATAAGACCGATTTTTGTGCCGGGGAAAGGCACCTAAAATAAGAAGAACGAGAACACACGAATCAAGGAGGAAATTTACCATGAAAAAGATTTCTCGCCGTAGCTTTCTGACCGTTGTTGGCGCAGCAGCTGCTACCGCAGCCCTGACCGCATGCGGCGGTTCCAGCAGCTCCACTGCAGCTTCCACCTCTTCCGCAGCTTCCACTGCTGCTCCCGCAGCAACCGCAAGCAACGCTTCTGTGGTGCTCAAGTTCGACCTGACCGTTTCTCTGGAGCATCCCTGGGGCCTTGCAGCTACCGAGTTCAAGAACCGCATCGAGGAGAAGTCCGGCGGCAGCATGACCGTTGAGATCTACCCCTCCAGCACCTCCGGTTCCGAGGCGGACTCTCTGGCCGGTATGCTGGTCGGCACCACTTCCATGACCATGTCCGGCGGCTCCTTCAACGGCTACGCACCCAGCGCCACCCTGCTGGAGGCTCCCTGGGCTTACAACTCTGAGGAAGACGTTCAGGCCATGTGCGAGAGCGACATCGGCAAGGGCATCATGCAGGACTTCGAGGATGCAGGCTTCAAGGTACTGTGGTATCAGCTGCGTGGTCCCCGTGAGCTGACCTCCAATGTGCCCATCAACAAGGCTTCTGATCTGCAGGGCCGCAAGATGCGTATGAGCGGCAATGTTCTGCACAACAGCATGTGGACTGCCGCAGGTGCCATCACCTCCGCCATCGCACTGAGCGAGACCTTCAACGCACTGAGCCAGGGCGTTGTGGAAATGCAGGAAAACCCCTACGATATGATTTACGATAACAGCTTCTACGAAGTGCAGAAGTACGTGAACCAGACCAACCACGTGTACTCCACCATCTTCAACCTGCTCAGCGTGGATATCTGGAACGGCCTGTCCGAGGATCAGCAGAACATCATCACTGAGACCTCCAACGAGATGCAGGATTGGACCAACGAGTACTACTTCGCTCACAAGGACGAGTACCTCGAAAAGCTGAAGGAAACCGGTATGCAGGTGAACGAGGACGTTGACCGCGACGACATCAAGAACGCCATGATGCCCGCCATCGAGGAGTTCCTGAAGAGCCAGCCGGGCGATTTGTGGACCACCTATCAGGCAATCTGCGATCTGTCCAACAGCTAAACAGACCCTTTAAAAAAGTACATTTTCATCTGACCGTTCTCCAATAGTGGCCGCGCCGTTCTTGATGGGCGGCGCGGCTTGATTTGGAAAATACACACCTGAGTACGGAGGAATATCCAGAATGAAGAAAGTTTTGGACGTGCTGGATAGGCTGTTTCACTATCTGGCAGCCATCGGCTTTGGGTGCGTCACAGTCTGCGTGTTGGTGCAGATCCTTGCCCGCTATATTCCGGGAGTTACCGCTCCCTGGACAGACGAGATGACACGCCTGTTTTTCCAGTATACGATCATGATTGCCTGCCCCATGGCCATCAAGTACCATGAGTACGCATCCATCGATGTGATCGCAGCCCAAACACATGGCACCGGCCGTCACATCCTGAACCTTGTTTCGGATGCGGCCATCCTAATCGTGTGCCTCTTTGGAATCCCGCAGGCACGGACCTATTTCCGTGTTGGCACAAAGTCGCTTTCCACCTCTCTGCAGATCAACCTGGGCATCTTCTATGTGGTGCCGCTGGTCATTTTTATCCTGACTGCAATTTACGTAGTGCTGGATGCGATCAATGAAGTAAATCTGATCAGAAAGGGGGACAAAGCACAATGATCGGTGGCATGTTTATTCTGTTTCTGGTCCTGCTGCTGCTAAACGTGCCCATTGCGTTCTCTCTGGGTGCTTCGTCGCTGTTCTACCTGTTGACCTCCAATATGAACGCGGCGGTCCTGGCACAGAAATTCTATGCAGGCATCGACTCGTTCACCCTGCTGTGCATCCCGGCTTCATGCTGGCTGGTGCTTTGATGAACGGCGGCGGTATCACCCGCCGCATCCTGAACTTCTGCAACGCCTTCCTGGGTCACTTCACTGGCAGCCTTGCGCTGGTGAACATCGTAGCATCCATGGTCTTTGCCGGCATTTCCGGTACGGCCATTGCGGACGTGTGCTCTCTGGGCGGTATGCTGATCCCCGCCATGGTGGAGGACGGCTACGACGACGACTTCTCGGTTGCAGTTACGGCTGCTTCCTCTGTGGTCGGCCCCATCATCCCGCCCAGTGTGCCTATGGTCATTGCCGGTTCCTGCGTGAGCATCTCGGTTGGCAAGATGTTCCAGGCAGGCATCATCCCCGGTGCCCTGCTGGGTCTGGCACTGTGTGTACCCACCTACATCATCTCGGTCAAGCGCCACTACCCCAAGCACGAGCGTTCCAGCTGGAAGAAGCGCTTGGAAGTTACCAAAGATGCTATCTGGGCGCTGCTGATGCCCGTTATCCTGCTGGGCGGCATCCTTTCCGGTATCTTTACCCCCACCGAAGCTTCCATCGTGACCTGCGTTTACTCCCTGATTGTGGGCGTGTTCGTCTATAAAGAGATCAAGCTCTCGGATGTGCCCCGCATCGTTTACACCAATATGCGCTCCTGCTCTTCCATCATCATCCTGATTGGTCTGGCAAACGTGTTCGCATTCATCCTGACCAACGAGCGCATCCCGCAGAAGGTTGCTACCGCGATCCTGAGCATGACCACGAACCGCATCCTCGTTATCCTGCTGATCAACCTCGTGCTGATCTTTGTGGGCATGTTCATGGAAAGTCTGGCGGCGATCCTGATCACCTTCCCTGTGCTGCTGCCGGTGGCAACGGCTGTTGGCATGAACCCGGTCCACTTTGCTCTGATGGCCATTCTGAACCTGATGATCGGCCTGACCACGCCTCCCGTTGGCATGTGCATCTGCACCGGTGCCCAGATCGGCGGCGTTTCCAGCTGGAAAGCCTTCAAGGCAAATATGCCGTTCCTGATCACCAGCCTGATTGTGCTGATGCTGGTCTCCTTCTGTGAGCCGATCACCCTGTGGATCCCCAGCCTGTTTGCCTGATAACTGTATGATTGAGATAACTGTATGATTGATTGGAGGAACTTACAATGAGCCGTACTGTAGTGATTACCGGTGCCGGAGGCGGCCTCGGCAGCATTTTTGCCAAGGAGTTTGCAAAGACCGGATACCGGGTAGCGATTCTTGATTTTAACATTCAGGCAGGCCAGAAGGTGGCCTGCGAGATCGAACAGGCTGGCGGCGATGCCGCAGCATTCCAGGTGGATGTTACGGACAAAGCTTCGCTGGAAAAGGCCCGCGATGCTGTGGTGCAGCACTTTGGCAGCTATGAAGTGCTGATCAACTGCGCAGGCATTCAGGACCCGCTGGCAAAAACCACCTCGGAAGCTTATGCCGCAGGCGACGAAAAGGCAACAGAGGTCGTCAAGGTGGATCCGCAGGCAGCAGATCTGGCCGCGGAAAAGGCCCGCGTTCTGGCTTCGTCCCGTACCCTGTTCAACATCGACAGCGATAAGCTGCTGCGCGTCATGGATGTGAACTGGCTGGGCACTGTGATGGCATGTCAGGTGTTTGCAGTGAATATGGTGGGCCGCGATGGCTGCTCCATCATCAATATTACCTCCATGGCAGCCTACGATGCACTGAGCATGGTGCCTGCATACGCAAGCAGCAAGGCCGCTGTGGATATGTTTACCAAGTGGCTGTCCAACTACCTGTCCAACACGGCAGGCAAGGTGCGTGTGAATGCGGTCGCACCCGGCTACTTCCTCACGCCGCTGAACCATGACATGTATGTGAACCCGGATGGTTCCTACACCCAGCGCTACTGGAACGTGATCCACCGAACCCCGATGGGCCGCCTTGGCGACCCGAAGGAACTGGTGGGTGCACTGCGGTTCTTTGCTGATCCGGAAATGTCTGGCTACATCACAGGCCAGGTCATTGCCGTGGATGGCGGTTTCCTGTCCTGCCCGGGTATCTGAAGCTTTGGAAAGGGGAACATGATTATGAAAGCAATTGTTGTAAATGGCCCTGGTGATATGCAGCTGGTGGAGCGTCCCATGCCTGAGATCAAGGAGCCGAATCAGGTGCTCGTCAAGGTGCACGCTGCCGGCATCTGCGGCTCGGATGTGCATGTCTATCATGGCAGCAACCCGTATGCAAAGTATCCTGTGGTGCTTGGCCACGAGGGTTCCGGTGAGGTGATCGCAGTGGGCGAGGGTGTTACCGACCTGAAGCCCGGCGCAAGTGTTGTGTTTGAACCGATCACCTACTGCGGCAAGTGCTATGCCTGCCGCTGCGGCCACCACAATGTCTGCCGTGAACTGAAGGTTCTGGGCTGCATCGTGGACGGCATTTTTCAGGAATATGTGGTCATGCCGCGCAGCCAGGTGTATGAGTACGATGCTTCCAAGATGACTTATCAGCAGGCTGCTCTGTGCGAGCCGTTCACGATTGGCCTGCAGGCAAACTGGCGCGGCGATGTGCGCCCCGGCGATGTGGTGCTGGTGCACGGCGGCGGCCCCATCGGCCTGATCGTTGCCAACATTGCAAAATCGCGCGGCGCTACCGTGATCGTGTCTGAGCCGAACGAGAGCCGCCTTGCCATGGCAAAGGACTTTGGCGCAGATTACAGCATCAACCCGATGAAGGAAGATCTGGATGCGTTCATCAACAAACTGACCGACGGCGAGGGTGTCAACGTGATCTTTGAGGCCGCAGGCGTTCCCGCACTGCTGGCACATGCAACCAGCCAGCTTTCTCCCGCAGGCCGTCTGGTGGCTATGACCTTTGGCAAGGAGCCGATCCCCGTGAACTTCAAGGAGATCAATGCAAAGGAACTGACCATTCTGGGTACCCGTCATCAGTACCAGAAGTTCCCCGAGGTGGTCAAGATCCTGCCTGACCACCTGAAAGAGGTCGATGAGATCACCACGCATGTGTTCAAGGCAGAGGACTTCCAGAAGGCATTCGATACCCTTGCAGACCGCAACAGCGGCGCTGGCAAGGTGATGCTGACCTTCGCCTGAGAGCAAGTGCCCCTTACATTATAAAAAGAGAAACAAAAAGGAGCTGCTGCACAGTGTTTGTGCGGCGGCTCTTTTTTTTGCCTGCGGAGGACTTGACAAGAATGATATAAAGTGATATGATTTTGATATCATAAAGAAATGCTTCCGTACCCTGTGAAGGAGGGAACTGTTATGGAAGAGAAAATTCTGCAGACCAAAAAGAACGGCATGGTCATGCTGCTGCTCACCCTGCTGGGCTATGCTGTTACCGTCCTGCTGTTTTTCTACAGCATCATTCTGCTGGACGAAAGCCTGTTTCCGGGCATCCTGCTCACGATCCTGTCCATCGCATACTGGGTGGCGGGCATCTTCCTGTTCTGCGGCCTGAAGGTGTTAAAGCCCCAGGAAGCACTGGTGCTCACCCTGTTCGGCGATTACATCGGCACCCTGAAGGGACAGGGGTTTTACTGGGTGAACCCCTTCTGCACCGCGGTGAACCCGGCAGCTGGCACCAAACTGAGCCAGAGCGGCGATGTGAACAGCGGCGAAACCGGCATGGCGGCCCTGCTTAAGGCAGGCAACAGCAGTTCCCAGACCGCAGAATCGACCAGCAAGAAGATCTCGCTCAAAATGATGACCCTCAACAACTCCCGCCAGAAGATCAACGATTGTCTGGGCAACCCGGTGGAGATCGGCATTGCGGTCATCTGGCGCGTGACCGATACCGCAAAGGCCGTATTCAATGTGGACAATTACAAGGAGTACCTCTCCCTGCAGTGCGACAGCGCTCTGCGCAATGTGGTGCGCATTTACCCCTATGATGTGGCTCCCAATGTGGATACCACCGGCGACGGCGTAGCCGATGAGGGCAGTCTGCGCGGCTCCTCGGAGGTGGTAGCCGCCCGCATCCGGGACGAGATCCAGAAGAATGTAGCCGAGGCCGGCATCGAGGTAGTGGAAGCCCGCATCACCTATCTGGCCTATGCGCCGGAGATCGCAGCCGTGATGCTGCAGCGCCAGCAGGCAAGCGCCATCATCGATGCCCGCAAGATGATCGTGGACGGTGCTGTGGGCATGGTGGAAATGGCCCTTGAACGCCTGAATGAGAACAAGGTAGTGGAGCTGGACGACGAGCGCAAGGCGGCAATGGTCTCCAACCTGCTGGTGGTGCTGTGCGGCAACCGTGATGCCCAGCCCATCGTGAACAGCGGCAGCCTGTACTGATGGCAGAACCAAAAAAGCAGGTGCCCCTGCGCCTGAACGCGAAGCTCTACGATGCCCTTGCCGCCTGGGCCGAAGATGACTTCCGCTCGGTGAACGGGCAGATCGAATATCTGCTGACGGAGTGCGTGCGGCAGCGCAAAAAGAACGGTAAGTATGTCTCGGACCAGATCGATGTGCCGCCTGAACTGGATATCAAATAAAATACCAATTGGCCCCGGCTGTGCGGATGAACTCTGCATGGCCGGGGTTTGTGTTTATCTGTGGCTCCCTAAAGGCTGAAAATGCGAAATTTCCTGCCGGAAAATAACGAAAATACATTGACAGTTGCACACCTGTGACGATATAATAGGCCAAGGAATATCTTTCTGTGGCAATGGAAAGACCTTCCCGCAGAAAACTATATTCCGAAGAAAAGAGGGAAGCTTACCCGCTTGAACAGACAAAAACAATATCGTGGTGCCGCTGCTGCGCTGGCTGTGCTGGTGCTGGCAGCTGTACTGCTTTTTGTGGGCGGAAGCTGGCTGGAAAAGCGTAGCCAAAAGCCGGAGACCCGGACGGAGCTGCCGCAGGAGACCGCCGAGACCATGGAAGTGGACG
>ERZ824598.3234-NODE-3234-length-14595-cov-3.265681_pt1 | contig 14595 bp, 13 predicted proteins | sample MGYA00519934_ERZ824598 | MGnify/ENA primary metagenome ERZ824598 (study PRJEB31778, sample SAMEA3449177) | human gut metagenome | biome: human gut; feature: human-associated habitat; material: faeces | place: United Kingdom | collected 2010/2012 ...
CAATCTGCTGGTATCATAAAATGAAACAGTTGACATGCATTTTCATATGTGCTATGCTTATGAAGATTTTGAAAGACAAAGAAAGAGTCTTTTCAAAGCAATTATTTTGGATCACTCCATTTGGGGTTAAGGCCATACGGACAGCCGGGTCCACTGCCGCTGATGGTAACTTTGGTTGCCTTATTGATTGAGTTAGAAGCTCAAATTTTATAAGTTGGTTCCTCTGATAACCACTATGCGCCTGATGTGCAGACTTGTGAAACGGTCAATAAGAGTAGTAAAAGTATGATTGCTATATAGACTCTGACATATATCATCTGGATTTCTATTTTATGTAAATACGAGGATTCCTGTATTTATTATAAGTCAATAGAGACAGAATCGGGAAGAATGATCCAAGCAGGTTTGCAGTTTTGAGGCAGCCTGCTTTTTTGTGTAATAGAAAATTCCGTTGGAATTTCCTGTTATATAAAAAGCTCTGCCGGGTAGGATACCACTGCAATGGAAGAGCAGATGGCGCTGGAGACGCCCCTTTACAGGCGGAGAATCCTGCAAACAGGATTCTTTATACAGACAAAGGAACTGGAAATGGAGACGCAATGAACAGAACTCGTTTTAAACTGGACCAGAATCGTGCACCAATTCACGAGGCTCTGGAAAATTTCCGGCGCATGAGGGTGGTACCCTTCGATGTGCCAGGACATAAAAGAGGAAGAGGAAATCCGGAGCTTACTGAGTTTCTGGGGCAGAAATGTGTAGGCGTGGATGTAAACAGCATGAAGCCTCTTGATAATCTCTGTCATCCTGTATCCGTGATCCGGGAGGCAGAAGAACTGGCAGCAGATGCCTTTGGAGCAGCTCACGCCTTTCTCATGGTTGGCGGAACTACAAGCTCCGTACAGACCATGGTGTTAACTGCCTGTAAGAGGGGAGACGAGATCATTCTTCCCCGCAATGTTCACAGAAGCGTGCTGAATGCGCTGGTTCTGTGCGGAGCAATTCCGGTTTATGTGAATCCGGAAGTAGATCAGAGACTTGGAATTTCTCTTGGAATGCGCCGTGAACAGGTGGCAAAGGCAATTAAGGAGCATCCCAATGCGGTGGCTGTGCTGGTAAACAATCCCACCTATTATGGAATTTGTAGTGACCTTCGTGCAATTGTGCGGATGGCTCATGAAGCAGGAATGCTGTGTCTGGCAGATGAAGCCCATGGGACTCATTTTTATTTTGGAGGAGGCCTGCCGGTTTCGGCAATGGAAGCTGGTGCAGATATGGCATCTGTATCCATGCATAAAAGCGGCGGAAGCCTGACCCAGTCCAGTCTTCTTCTGACTGGACCTGGCGTCCATGCAGGTTATGTCCGTCAGATCATCAACCTGACCCAGACTACCTCCGGAAGCTATCTTCTGATGTCAAGTCTTGACATTTCCCGTAGGAATCTTGCACAGCGAGGACGTCAGATTTTCCATCAGGTAGCAGATATGGCAGAATACGCAAGGGAAGAGATTAACGCCATTGGCGGCTATTACGCATTTGGAAAAGAACTGATGAATGGAGATTCGGTTTTTGATTTTGACATTACGAAATTAAGTGTACATACCCTGGATATCGGACTTGCAGGAATTGAGGTTTACGACATTCTGAGAGATGAATATGATATTCAGATCGAATTTGGTGATATTGGAAATATTCTGGCTTATCTGTCAATTGGAGACCGTGCCCAGGAAATAGAGCGGCTGGTAAGTGCCCTTGCGGAAATCCGCAGGCGTTTCCAGAAGGATAAATCAGGATTGCTGGATCAGGAATATATTGATCCCCAGGTAGTAACAAGCCCTCAGGAAGCGTTTTATGCAGAAAAATGCAGCCTTCCTCTCAGGGAAACGGAAGGAAAGGTATGCAGTGAATTTGTAATGTGTTATCCTCCGGGAATCCCAATTCTGGCTCCAGGGGAGCGAATTACCCCGGAAATTCTGGATTACATTGAATATGCCAAGGCAAAAGGATGCAACATGACAGGTCCGGAAGATCCGGATATATTACGATTAAATGTGCTGGAGCGTGTTTGAAAAAGGCTGTCTGCAAATTGTGACACACATCTTGCGGGAATGATTTTAAAACATACTCTGGCAGGGAGGTAAAGAAAATGGAAATGTGGTTTTCGGAATTTCATACACCGGATGTGAAGCATAGTATCCGGGTAAACCGTCAGCTCTACTCAAAGCAGAGCGACTATCAGCGAATTGATATTTTTGAGACACCTGAATTTGGCAGGGTTCTTACACTGGACGGAAATGTAATGCTCACGGAACGTGACGAATTTATTTATGACGAAATGATTACCCATGTACCTATGGCTGTTCACAAAGAAGCCAGGGATATTCTTGTGATCGGAGCAGGAGACGGAGGAGTTGTACGTGAACTGACCAGATATGACCGTGTCCGCCATATTGATCTGGTAGAGATGGATCCCATGGTAGTGGAAGCCTGCCGTGCCTATCTTCCGGGAAATGCCTGCAGGCTTGATGACAGGAGAGTGCACCTTCATTATGAAAATGCATTGAAATTTATCCGACGTTGTGAAAATAAATATGACCTTATTATTGTGGATTCTTCCGATCCTTTTGGTCCTTCGGAAGGCTTGTTTACCCGAGAATTTTATGGAAATTGTTATAATGCGCTGAAAGAGGATGGAATCATGGTCAATCAGCAGGGAAGTCCTTTTTATTCTGAGGACGCCCATGCCATGCAGCGCAGTCACAAAAGAATTGCCAGTACGTTCCAGATCAGTCGTGTTTATCAGGCGCATATTCCTACCTTTGCTGCCGGCTATTGGCTGTTTGGTTTTGCAAGTAAAAAGTACCATCCGGTGGATGATCTGGATTCGGAGGCATGGAGCGCCCTGAATTTTCGCACCCGTTACTATACCACAAGGCTTCACAAAGGCGCATTTTATCTTCCGGCTTTTCTGGAGGAAATGCTTCAGGAGGTGGAGGACTGATTTATGATTTTACCAAATATTGAGAATTTTATCGGCTGTGACAGCAGCTTTGAGGAAGCAGGGATTGTTCTTTATGGAGCGCCCTTTGATTCTACCACAAGCTTTCGTCCTGGAGCCAGGTTCGGCCCCTCTGCCATTCGTCATGAAAGCTTTGGACTGGAAACCTACAGCCCTTATCAGAACCGCGACCTTACAGATATTCAGGTATTTGACAGTGGAGATCTGGAGCTTTGCTTCGGTAGCAGTGAAATGGCGCTTGCTGATATACAGAATCGTGCCTGGGAAATTCTGGAAGCAGGAAAGATACCCTTGCTTTTAGGCGGCGAGCATCTGGTGACGCTAGCGGCTGTAAGAGCCGTAGCCAGAAAATATCCAGGGCTTCATATTATTCATTTTGATGCCCACGCAGATTTGAGGGATGATTATCTTGGTGCCCGTTTAAGCCATGCGTGTGTCATCCGCAGATGCCATGATATTCTGGGAGATGGACGGATCCATCAGTTTTGTATCCGAAGCGGGGAAAGAGAAGAATTCCGGTTTGCAAAGGAGCATACAGATTTTCATCCTTTTACCTTTGAAGGCTTGGAAGAGACCATACAGGAATTGGACAGGGAGCAGGTTCCGGTATATTTTACCATTGATTTGGATTGCCTGGATCCATCCGTATTTTCGGGAACCGGTACACCGGAAGCGGGAGGCGTAAGCTTCCTTGAACTTCTTGCGGCTATCCGGAAGGTATCAGAATTAAATATTGTGGGAGCAGATGTCAATGAGCTGGCACCTATGCTGGATCCAAGCGGTGTTTCCACAGCCACAGCATGCAAGGTGGTCAGGGAACTGCTGCTGGCAGTGGCGAAATAAAAACAGCTGCGATAGTGAAATATAAAAAAAGGAGATAAAAAACATGAGCAGAGTACTTGTAATCGGCTGCGGCGGAGTAGCCAGTGTAGCAATCCAGAAATGTTGTCAGGCAGATGAGGTATTTACAGAACTGTGTATTGCAAGCAGGACAAAAGAAAAATGTGATGCGCTTGCCCGGAAACTGGAGGGAAAAACAAAAACAGTTGTTACCACGGCAAAGGTAGATGCAGATGATGTAAACCAGCTGATCCAGCTGATCAACAGTTACAAACCGGATCTGGTAATGAACATTGCACTTCCATACCAGGATCTGACAATTATGGATGCCTGTCTGGCATGTGGCGTAAACTATATGGATACGGCAAATTATGAGCCCGAAGACACCGATGATCCGGAATGGCGGGCTATTTACGAAAAACGCTGTAAGGAAGCTGGATTTTCCGCATATTTTGATTATTCCTGGCAGTGGGCATACCGGCAGAAATTTGAAGAGGCAGGACTTACTGCACTTCTTGGCTGCGGCTTTGACCCGGGCGTTACACAGGCATACTGTGCATATGCATTAAAGCATGAGTTTGACCAGATTGATACTATTGATATTCTGGACTGCAACGGAGGAGACCACGGATATGCGTTTGCAACCAACTTTAACCCGGAGATCAACCTTCGTGAGGTAAGCGCTCCTGGAAGCTACTGGGAGAATGGACATTGGGTGGAAATTCCTCCGATGGCCATCAAGCGGGAATATGATTTTGACCAGGTTGGCGATAAGGATATGTATCTTCTTCATCACGAGGAAATCGAGTCCCTTGCCCAGACAATTCCGGGAGTAAAGAGAATTCGTTTCTTTATGACCTTTGGACAGAGCTACCTGGATCACATGCGCTGTCTGGAGGATGTGGGAATGCTTTCCACTACCCCGATCAACTATAACGGACAGGAAATTGTTCCCATCCAGTTTTTGAAGGCGCTTCTTCCGGATCCGGCAAGCCTTGGCCCCCGTACCAAAGGTAAAACCAATATTGGCTGTATTTTCACCGGAGTAAAGGATGGACAGGAGAAAACCTACTATATTTATAATATTTGTGACCATCAGGAATGCTATAAGGAGGTTGGAAGCCAGGCAATCAGCTACACGACAGGCGTTCCGGCCATGTGTGGGGCATTAATGATGCTTACCGGAAAATGGATTCGTCCAGGAGTGTATACAGTAGAAGAATTTGACCCGGATCCGTTCCTGGAGGCACTTGACAAATACGGACTTCCACGCAGTGAAAATCATAATCCGGAGCTGGTTGATTAATGGAAAAAACAGATATAAGACCACCCTTCGAAGCATCCGCCGGAATTATTCCACCGGAATTTCGGAAAATCAAGACGCCTTGTTATGTTCTTGACGAAACAGCGCTTATAAAAAATGCAGAATTAATGGGAAAGATTGCCGAAAAAACAGGATGTAAAATGCTCTTGGCGCAGAAGGCTTTCAGCAATTATGACTGCTATCACCTTCTGGAGCCTTATCTGGCTGGAACAGAAGCAAGTGGACTGTACGAAGCAAGGCTTGGCGCCCAGGAGATGCCAGGAAAAGAGGTACATGTCTTTTGTGCCGGATACCGTGAGGATGAATTTGAAGAGCTGCTTTGCTTTGCAGATCATATAGTGTTTAACTCACCCTCCCAGCTTCTCCGTTTTGGAAAAAGAGCGAAGCAGGTCGGGAAAAGTGTAGGGCTCAGGATCAATCCGGAATGCTCTACCCAGGAGGGACATGAGATTTATGACCCTTGTGCACCGGGAAGCCGCATGGGTACAACAAGAGTACAGTGGGATGAAGCAATTGTGAAGAATCCGGAGTTGATGGAACTTTTGGATGGGGTTCATTTCCATACCCTCTGTGAGCAGGACTCGGATGATCTGGAGACAACCCTTGCTTCCGTAAAGAAACAGTTTGGCGATTTGATCACCAAAGTGAAATGGATCAATTTTGGCGGTGGTCATCATATTACAAGACCAGGATATGATATTGAGCGACTAGAGCGATGTATTCAAATGGCACAGGAAGAATGGAAGGTTGAGGTTTATCTGGAGCCGGGAGAAGCCTGGGCATTGAATGCAGGATTTCTGCTGACCAGTGTGCTGGATGTTCTGAAAAATGGAGACACACAGATTGCAATCGTAGATGCCAGCGCCGCCTGCCATATGCCGGATGTACTGGAAATGCCTTATCGCCCACCGCTTCTTGGAGCATCGGATGAGACAACAGATAGTGGGATTACAGTCCGACTTGGAGGCCCAACCTGCCTGTCAGGGGATGTGATCGGAGACTATAAATTAAGCAAATTACCGGAATACGGAGATCTGCTTCTGTTTGGAGATATGGCGATTTATACGACTTGCAAAAATAATACATTTAATGGGATGCCATTACCGGATATCTGGATCAGACATGCTGACAGAACCATGCAGCAGCTAACCGCATTTGATTATACAGATTTTAAAGAAAGATTAGGAAGCCGTGAGTAACGACTTCCTAATACATTTATCTAACACATTTCTTGTTTCACATCAACGTCCATACCCAATATACAACTCCAAGCGCCCAACTTGTCACAATTCCATACAGGATCACCGGTCCGGCAATCGTGAAGATCTTACAACCAATACCAAAAACCTGCCCCTCCTTCTTATATTCAATTGCAGGTGCAGCAACAGAGTTGGCAAAGCCGGTAATCGGAACAAGTGCACCGGCACCGCCCCATTTGGCAAGCAGTGGATAAATTCCGGTACCGGTGAGAAGGATACTCAGAAGAATGAGCAGAATAGAAGTCCAGCTGCTGCAGTCATCCGGGGAAAGTTTTTTCAATTCACAGAAATGATAAATACATTGTCCAATCAGGCAGATCGTTCCACCAAGGAAGAACGCCTTCATCATGTTGAACCACACATTGTGCTGTGGTGTTTTCTTTTTGACATAGGCTTCATATTGTTTCTGTTGTTTTAATTGTTCTATTTTGTCCATAAATGAAATCCCTTCTTTTTTGTTTTCAAATTCTACACATAGTTTTTCACAAAATGAAAATAATATCCTTAAAAATAAATAATGAAACATCAGAAATGAGGAAATGATATGAATGATACGGGAAACAAAAACCGGGTAGTTGAATCAGAGTGTGGTCCTTTTCATCTGTCCCAGCTTCGTGGAGCACAGAGCATTGTATTCACAAAAGCGCCTTATCTTCTAAGCGCAGCATCAGTTGCTGGAAGCAAAGAAGCTCAGGGGCCACTTGGAAAATGCTTTGATCTGACAAATGAGGATGACCTGTTTGGAGCAGAGACCTGGGAGGAAGCCGAAAGCAATATGCAGAAGGAAGCCTGCGTACTGGCACTGGGAAAGTCGCATGTGGATCCGAAGTCTGTGCGTTATCTCTTTGGAGGAGATCTTCTCAGACAAGGGATTGCAACTTCTATGGGCGTTGAAGATCTGCAGATTCCCATATTCGGCCTGTATGGCGCATGTTCCACATCAGGAGAAGCACTGGCATTAGCAGCAATGAGTGTGGCAGCAGGATACGGAGATTACATGCTGGCAGTAACATCCAGCCATTTCGGAAGTGCAGAGAAAGAATTTCGATTTCCGTTAGGATATGCGAACCAGAGACCACTTTCCGCACACTGGACCGTGACAGCCAGCGGGGCTTTCCTCGTAGGAAGCCATCTGAATAAAATACATTCCGATAAGCAGCATCAAAGAAAATCCCAGTTCCGGCATATTCGGATCACCGGCGTCACGATAGGGAAGATCGTGGACTTTGGCTTGAAGGATTCGCAGAACATGGGGGCATGTATGGCTCCGGCTGCAACCGATACCATCTACCGTAATTTTCAGGATCTTGGACGTACACAGGAAGATTACGATCAGGTCATAACAGGTGATCTTGGATATATTGGTCAATCCATACTTTTTGACCTAATGAAAAGCAGAGGATATGACATCAGAAAAAAGCATATGGATTGTGGAATGACTATCTTTGATCAGGAGACACAGGATACACATGCCGGCGGAAGCGGCTGTGGATGCGCAGCGTCAACACTGGCTTCTTATATTCTGCCAAAGATTGAGAACGGAGAATGGAGAAGGATACTCTTTGTGCCGACCGGTGCATTGATGTCAACGGTCAGCTTCAATGAAGGAGCAAGTGTGCCTGGAATTGCGCATGCGATTATGATCGAACACTGTTGAAAAGCCCTATTATAATAGGAAGAAGTAAAAAATGTGCTAAGTGTGTGTTAAAAAAAGAAAAGGAATAGAAAAATGGATTATATAAAAGCATTTTTAATCGGAGGTCTCATCTGCGCTGCAGTGCAGATTCTTCTGGACAGAACAAAGCTGATGCCGGGACGTGTTATGGTATTACTCGTCTGTACAGGCGCAGTGCTTGGATTTATTGGAGCATACGAACCATTTGTAAAATTTGCAGGAGCAGGTGCAAGCGTTCCACTGCTTGGATTCGGAAATGTCCTGTGGAAAGGTGTGAAGGAAGCTGTTGATAAAAACGGATTCCTCGGAATCTTTCTGGGAGGGTTCAAGGCAAGTGCCGCCGGGATCAGTGCAGCACTTATTTTTGGATACCTGGCTTCATTGATTTTTGAACCCAAAATGAAGAAATAAACGAGAAATCACTATAATGTTACAAAATGTTACAAGGTTCATAAAAATATACATGAAAATAACTTGACAGTAAAAGAAAAATGAAATATCATTATTTGGGTGTTAAAGGCAATAAGATACGACGGAACAAGGAGGCACGCAGGACAGGTTTTTATCCCAGGTGTCTCTTTCATTATGTAAAAGGACGAGTTAAAGATGATTGATATACATAGCCATATCTTGCCTGGAGTTGATGATGGAGCGTCTTCGATGAAAGAAAGTCTTCATATGCTTTCTATGGCGAGAAGACAGGGAATCACAGATGTGTTTGCAACTTCACATTATTCCAAAGCGTTTCCGAACAGAGATCCAGAGAAGCTGAGACGGCTTCGGGATGAGCTGATGAGCCGTGCAAATCGTCCGGTGCAAGGACCAGAGGGAAAGGTGAAGTGCAAAAGACCAATTCGAATCTGGACAGGCCAGGAGATTTTTTATTCTAATAGTGTTATACGACTGCTTGAAGAGGGAAAACTGCTTACGTTGGCAGACAGTAATTACGTACTGGTTGAGTTTATGCCGTCAGTGCCTTATTCAGAGATATGTACAGCGGTGAGGAATCTGTCAAGAGCAGGGTATGCTCCGGTAGTTGCTCATGCAGAGCGGTATCGCTGTCTTAGAAAAGGTAAGCGTGTAGAAGAACTGATTGACCTGGAAGCATTGATCCAGATGAATTACAGATCCGTCAGTGGAGGCTGGCATGATGCAACAGCGCGCTGGTGTAAGGATAATCTAAAAAAAAGGAATATCCATTTTATGGGAACTGATATGCACAATATCGGGAGCAGAATGCCTGATACAAAAGAGGCAATGGGTTGGATGAGGAAGCATTTAGACAGTACTTACCTCAGACAGATAACAAGAGAGAATGCACTTCGCATTACAGAAAACAAAATAATAAAATAAAGGGGAGCAAAGATGGGAAAGACGCATGATGACGACGAGGTCGAGATTGACCTCAGAGAACTATACTACGCATTGAAAAAGCGTATTTTGGTAATCCTTGCGGCCGTACTGGCGGGAGCAGTGATTGCCGGAGCAGCAACAAAGCTTTTTATAACACCTGTTTACAGTGCAACAGCTACAATGCTTGTTCTCACAAAAGAAACAACACTTTCTTCACTGGCTGATCTGCAGATTGGCAGTCAGTTAACGAAAGACTACAACATCCTGATCACAAGCCGTACAGTATTGCAGGACGTAGTAGATGAACTAAATTTGGATATGACATATAAAGAGTTGAAGGAATGTATCACCGTAGAGAATCCAAGTGATACACGTATTCTTTCCGTTACAGCAGTAGACAAAGATCCAGAGATGGCAAAGAAGATTGCTGACACGCTGGCAAAGACATCAGCTGACTTTATCGGAGACAAGATGGAAGTAACACCGCCGAAGATTATTGAAGAAGGTGAAGTGCCGACAATCCAGACAAGTCCGAGTACAAAGAAGAATGTGCTGATCGGAGCACTGGCTGGTCTGGTTCTTTCCGCAGGTATTATTATCCTTCTCACACTGATGGATGATACAATCAAGTCAGAGGAAGATATCGAGAACTACCTTGGTCTGACAACACTGGCAAGTATTCCAGATAGAAAAGACTACATTACAGGAAAAGGATCTCGCAATTCAAGCAAGGCAGCATCAAAGAAAAAGAAGAAAAAAAGGAGGAAAAAATAAATGGCAATTCAGAGAGTTATGTTGACAGATTCCAGAAAAGAAGATGTCTTCTATGAAGAGGCTATTAAAACCCTCCGTACAAATATGCAGTTCAGTGGTGTAGAGACGAAGAGTATTGTTCTCACAAGCTGTTATCCAAATGAAGGAAAAAGTGACGTGGCTTTCCAGCTTGCAGTAGAGATTGGAAAGATGGGAAAGAGAGTTCTGATCATAGATGCAGATATTCGTAAGTCCAGTTATATCAAACGTTACCAGGTTAAACAAAAGACCAACGGACTGTCACAGTATTTAAGTGGACAGATTTCTTTAGAAGAAATAATTTATTCTACCAATTACCGTAATCTTGAGATTATCTTTTCAGGTCCGTATGCCCCGAACCCGTCAGAGCTTCTGGAGCAGGGACGTTTCGGCAGATTGATCGAAGAGACAAGAAAAGTTTATGATTATATTTTGATTGATACACCACCGATCATCAGTATGAGTGATGCAGCAATCGCAGCAAAACAATGTGATGGAGCAATCCTCGTAATCGAGAGCGAAGCAGTAAGCAGAAGAGATGCAATGAAAGCAAAAGAACAGCTTACAAAGAGTGGATGTAAGATTCTCGGTGCAGTACTGAATAAAGTGGATATGAAGAAAGAGAAATATTATAGTAAGTATAATTCATACTACTATGGTAAAAGCAAACAGGAATAGTCGGATATGCAGTGGAGAATATCCGCTGCATATTCCATTTTACAGAGAAAAACAGACAAAGCATTTAAGATAAATGAAATCAGATGTTTTGTTATACAGTCAGACAGAAGATTATCAGGGGAAAAGGGTGTACGAGGAGAATGTACAGGAAGAACAGTAACAGTTGGTTGAAGCACTGGGACTTCATCATATTAGATCTTGTCGCATTACAGCTGGCTTATGTAAGCAGCTTTGTATTGCGCATGGGAATAAATGATCTGGATCATAACGGATTATATCTGAATATCGGGATTATTATTATACTGATAGACATTTGTACAGCTTTCTTTACAGAGCCATATCATGGGATCATGAGAAGAGGATACTTTGTAGAGTTTAAGAATGTATTGAAGCATGTGTTTATCGTGAGTGTGCTTGTGATCGTATATCTCTTTATGAGCAAACAGGGAAGCATGACCTCGCGTCTTGTGATCAGTTCATTCATTCCAATGGCAGTGGTTCTGATTTATGCGGTGCGAATCGTATGGAAGAAATATTTGCTGAAACATGGCAATATGCTCTATTCAAAAATAAATATGCTCCTTGTTTCAACAAGTGATGAAATAGATTCCATGTTAAGACGGGTGGAACAGAATGTATTTAATGAATTCGATATTGTCGGAATCGTACTTGCAGACCGCGAACCGGAAGAAAATGAATTGATCGAAGGAATTCCGGTCGTAAGTAAGATCGATACAGTAACTGAATACATACAGACAAGATGGGTTGATGCTCTTCTTGTTGGAATTAAGAAGAAAACATTGATACCGGAAGATTTGTTTGAAACATGCGTGAACATGGGAATTACAGTTCACGAATGTCTGGATAACAGAACGGGATGGACAGGAAATCAGTTTATTAACCGTATGGGTGGATATACAGTCCTGACTTCCAGCGTCAGAGTGATTTCCTCACGACAGGCTATGATGAAGAGAACGATGGACATCTGTGGCGGAATCGTTGGAATGATTCTGACAGGTATCATTACAATATTCCTTGCTCCGGCAATCTATATTGCTTCACCGGGGCCAATCTTCTTCTCTCAGATGAGAGTAGGAAAAAACGGAAAATTATTTAAAATCTATAAATTCCGAAGCATGTATATGGATGCAGAGGAACGCAAGAAAGAACTGATGCAACAGAACGAGATGAAGGGGCTCATGTTCAAAATGGAGAATGACCCAAGAATCATCGGAAGCGGAGCGGATGGAAGCAAGCATGGACTTGGCTGGTTTATCCGTAAGACATCTTTGGATGAATTCCCGCAGTTCTGGAATGTACTTAAAGGAGATATGAGTCTCGTAGGAACCCGTCCACCAACAGTAGATGAGTGGAAAAAGTATGAGCCATATCACCGCGGAAGACTTGCCGTGAAGCCGGGACTGACCGGAATGTGGCAGGTGAGTGGAAGAAGTGATATCACTGACTTTGAGGAAGTTGTGAAGCTTGATATGGAATATGTCAAGAACTGGAATATCGGAATGGATATTAAGATTCTGTTTAAGACCGTCGGGGTCGTGCTTAAGGGCAGTGGATCCAAGTAATCTAGTAGAGAAGCGTTTTAAGGAAAAAAGTTCCGAAGGCTGTTATGATCAGCAACCGGATTGATGAAAACGAAATCTATGGTTGTCCGGCATTTATATATGAAGATTATCCATATTTTTTTTGCAAAAGAAAATTTATGTGTCGATCTGATTCATAAGGCAGCAGTGAGGTGTATGCAGGTGAGATCAAAGAAGGCGAAGCCTGATACACCGGAAATATGAGTAAATAGAAAGATGAAAAGTAGTAGAGGAAGAAGTATGTGAAAGCGCAGAGAAAAGATTTATCCTATGTACCGATAGTCTGACCTCATAAAGCAAAGAATCAGTGAAATAACAGTTGAGAATAACAAGAGGCAAGAGAAAATACTATTTTCTCTTGCCTCTTGCCATCCGTGCAGGATACCATTTTTCAAACCATGCTGTGAAAAGCCCCATCAATATAGGAATCAGATTGTTCACAAGGATAAGTACATTTCCAAACCCGGCTTTCTTAAACAGAAAGGTCCAGATTGCTGTCAGTACATATAGCGTGCCCCATGCCGCGGCAAGAATATAATTTGTCTTCATAAAGAGAGGGTTCTGATGCGCATTTTCACCTCCATAATTATATTTTACATATGCAGCGCATAAAGGTTCTTTTGTCAGGCATGAAAGCAGCCAGAAGAGTCCAAATACAAGATATCCGATGTTTGTTGGAAGAACTCCGTTTCCGGTTATATTTGCCGCTGCAGAAAGTATAGCAACAGCTGCCATAGAGAGCTGATCCCAGATGACAAATTTATGTTTTCTCATAATAAACGGTACTGTTGCGATCACAAGTAGTGTTATCACAGCTCCGACTTCCGGATGAATAGAAACAGCAATCCAGAATGTAATCCACGGTATCAGCATTGTCGTCATAGAAGGATTTTTCTGTTCAATTGTATTTTGAGATGTTTTCTCTGTTTTTTTGACTACAGATGCGCTTCCGAAGATTTTATCCCAATCAATCATCAAGGAAAAGTCGCCGGATACTGTATACATCTGTTGCCCCAATGCTTCTGCGCCACCGATTTCTCCACGGGAAATAGCTGACCATACAGTAAAAGGCGTATCTATGCGAGTAGTTGGAGAAAGACGTCCATCAGTAAATACTTCGCTTCCTGTCTTGCTAAGCTGAATCTGGTAGGTGTGATCCAAATCGGTAAAGTGAATCTCAAGCACGCGGTCTTTTCCATCGTAGGCATCTTTATTATAAAGAGCGGCCATTTGCCGGGTAAATACAAGATCATCCGGTTCTTTTTCTCCGGTTGTTTTACTGATGCCCCAGCTGGCATCTGCCATTTTTTCAAACACATCTCTGGAATATAAAAGCGTGTGGAGTATTGCATCTGTTTCTTCAGAGATTGTTCCGGTCATTGCATATTCTGAGCCGGCACATTTTACAGTGGAAAGATATTCATCTGTTCTTGCAGACAATTCTTTTACACGGAATAATTCTCCCTGACCACAAAAGATGGTCGTATAATTTCCTTTGCCGAGAAAATGATCAAACATCCGCAATACACTGTCATAGTTTCCAACAGCAGAATAAAAACCACAGGTAGAAATCAGAACATGCCTTTTACCTTCCATATCATATCTGGAGTCATGACTTCCGCTTCCGTATCCGTTCTGTTTTGAACTCATAAAAGGAAGACTCATAGGAAGCTGACGGTCGATCAAATTCTTTAAGATACCTGGGACATTAAAATAGTACAGTGGAAAAGACCACAGAATAAGATCAGCATCAATCAGTTTTTCAATAACCTTTTGCATATCATCCTTGATACAGCATATGCCAGGCGTTTTCTGCCAGCACGCAAAGCATCCTTTACACGCAGCTATATTCATTGAAGCTACATGGAGTTCATCGATGGAGATGCTTTCTTCATCATCCGTACATCCATTTTTAAATCCTTCAATGAAACTGTATGCAAGCTTTAATGAATTACTTCTTTTACCTTTAGGACTCCCATTGATCAGAAGTATCTTCATGCTTTCATCCCTCCGCATTCATACATAAGATGTTGGGGTCAAAAGGTATTTTGACCCCT
>ERZ824598.3238-NODE-3238-length-14564-cov-3.528844_pt1 | contig 14564 bp, 9 predicted proteins | sample MGYA00519934_ERZ824598 | MGnify/ENA primary metagenome ERZ824598 (study PRJEB31778, sample SAMEA3449177) | human gut metagenome | biome: human gut; feature: human-associated habitat; material: faeces | place: United Kingdom | collected 2010/2012 ...
AAAGTATTTAGTTGCAAAAGAAAGCAAAACATTACAAAAAGCAGATCTTTCTTGGAAATGTGAAAGTTCTTTCCATCACTAAAACTTATACTAGATCAAATTCCACGTAAATTTTAAAAATTTTTCTAGAGCAGAAATAATGGATGGTGTAATCTTGACGCCAATTATTCTTAGAGTTCAAAGTAGGTAAATATGATTAAAAAAATTGCTGTATTAACCAGTGGTGGTGATGCGCCAGGTATGAATGCTGCCATCCGTGGCGTTGTTCGTGCAGCTCTTGCAGAAGGGCTTGAAGTATTTGGGATTTATGACGGTTATCAAGGTCTATATAACAATAAAATCAAACAGTTAAACCGTTATAGTGTATCAGATATTATTAACCGTGGCGGTACATTCTTAGGCTCTGCGCGTTTCCCTGAATTTAAAGATCCAGCAGTACGTGAAAAATGTGCAGAAATTTTACGTTCTCACGGTATTGATGCTTTGGTTGTTATCGGTGGTGATGGTTCATTGACCGGTGCACGTATTTTTGCACAAGAGTTTGATGTACCTTGTATCGGACTACCCGGTACAATTGATAACGACTTGTATGGTACAGATACAACTATTGGATATGACACAGCATTGAATACAATTCTGGATGCAGTCGATAAAATACGCGATACAGCGACTTCACATGAGCGCCTTTTTTTCGTAGAAGTAATGGGGCGTGATGCCGGTTTTCTTGCACTGAATGGTGCTATTGCTTCAGGAGCCGAAGCCGCTATTATCCCAGAATTTAGTACAGAGGTAGACCAATTGGAAGAGTTTATCAAAAGCGGTTTCCGAAAATCCAAAAATAGCAGTATCGTATTAGTAGCCGAAAGTGAACTGACTGGTGGTGCCATGCATTACGCAGAGCGTGTAAAAAATGAATATCCGGAATACGATGTACGCGTCACTATATTAGGTCATTTACAACGTGGTGGTAGCCCTACCGCTCATGACCGTATCATTGCGAGCAGAATGGGTGCCGCTGCAATCGATGCATTAATGGAAGATCAACGAAATGTAATGATTGGTATCGAACATGACGAGATTGTATATGTACCATTCAGTAAAGCCATTAAGAATGACAAACCAATTCAAAGAGAACTGGTGAACGTACTGAGAGAACTCTCTATTTAAACGTTGTAGAGTTATAAAGTGGTAGAGTTATAGGATTATAGAACCAAGAAGCACAGTGCCATTATTTTTCCATTCAGATTTTCAATGAGATCTGCAGTGTAAAATTTTGAAACCCTGTACCCTATAACCCTATCACTTTATAATTCTATAACTTCATCACCCTATCGTTCTTTTTTATCGTTTATTCAGCGGAATATATTTACCAACATCCAGTACATTTTTATATGCAGGACGGATGATGCGTTTACCTTCAAAGTTAAGTTCTTCATTACGATGTGCACACCAGCCTACAATACGAGCCATTGCAAAAAGCGGAGTATAAATTTCTTGTGGCAGACCAATCATCTCATATACAAAACCGGAATAAAAATCAACATTACTTGATACAGTCTTACCGTTATTTTTTATTTTACCAAACATCGCAATTGCACGTTCTTCAAGCAATTCAAGAAAAGCAAACTCTTCTTCCTTTTTCTTCTCCTTTGCCAAATCCCGGGCGAGTTCTTTCAGCAATAAGGCACGTGGATCTGAAATAGTGTATACAGCATGCCCAATACCATAAATCAATCCGGTTTTGTTATAAACCTCCTTATTCAGCATACGGGTAAAATAAGTATCTATTTCATCTACATCTTTCCAATCCTGGATATTTTCCTGAAGATGATGGAACATATCAACTACCTGAATATTAGCACCTCCGTGAAGCGGACCTTTTAAAGAACCGATACCAGCTGCAATAGACGAATAAGTATCTGTCCCGGTAGAAGAAGTGACACGTACTGTAAAAGTAGAGTTATTACCACCACCATGCTCTGCTTGTAGCATGAGTAAAAGATCAAGGGTACGGGCATCCAACTGAGTATAGTCTTTCTTAAGCATGTAGAGGAAATTTTCAGCTATAGAGAGTTTATCCTGCGGATGACGGATATGAAGCGAACGGCCAAAGGTGGCATGACGCAACATATTATATGCATATGCAATAATAGTAGGAAACTTCGAAATCAGATCAATACTCTGTCGCATAAGATTATCCCGGGAGGTATCATCCGGATTAGGATCGAAACGATACATTTCAAGAACACTACGAGCCAGAATGTTCATAATGTTATTACCCTCCAGCTCTATAATATTCATTTTTGTTTTCTGTTCCAATGGCATATTGTCATTCACCAATTCACGAAAAGAAGCTAATTCTTCCCTATCGGGCAAATGACCGGATAGCAACAAATATGCTACTTCTTCAAAGCCGTAACGTTTTTCTTTCATTGCAGCATGTGCCAAATCTTCCAAATCGTATTGACGATAGAATAACTTACCGGGAATTGGCTTCAAGCCACCACCCGGAATACGCTCATAACCAACTACATTACCGACCTTAGTCAACCCTACCAGTACACCAGTACCATCTTCATTACGCAAACCGCGTTTTACATCATATTTCGGAAATAAATCATTATCAATCCGGGTAGCATTCTTCATCTCCTCGGAGAGCTTATAAACTAAATATTCTTTCTTCATGGAATTATTTCTCTTTTAATCATTAATTTATATTTTCTATTCTTTCAATAATCTCCCGCGTAAAAGCAGAAGTAGACAGAGCTTTCCCCCCCGGCATAAACCGGGCCAGATCAGCTGTAGCACGACCATCCTCAAAGCTATGTTCCAGTGCTCTCACAATCAGATCGGCAGCTTCCTGCCAACCCAAATACTCAAGCATCATTACAGCAGAAAGAACAAGCGAACAAGGATTCACAATATCCTTTCCAGCAATGTTAGGTGCAGTTCCGTGTGTTGCTTCAAAAATAGCATGCCCACTGTCATAATTGATATTAGCACCAGGAGCTATACCAATACCTCCTACCATAGCTGCCAACTGATCAGAGATATAATCACCATTCAGATTAAGGGTGGCAACCACCGAGTACTCTTCAGGCATTAACAAGGTATTTTGCAGAAAAGCATCTGCAATACAGTCCTTAACAATAAATCGTCCCTCTGCCAATGCATCACCAAATTCACGCTGTGCCAGCTCATATCCCCATTTTTTGAAACCACCTTCAGTAAATTTCATAATATTTCCTTTATGTACCAATGTCACAGAAGGTAAATGATGATCTAACGCATACTGACAAGCTGCCCTTACCAAACGCTCAGTACCTTCACGCGAAACCGGCTTTACACCAAAAGAAGACGTCTCCGGAAACCGTACTTTAGTTACTCCCATTTCATCACGTAAAAAATGATAAAACTTCTTCGCTTCAGGAGTACCCGCTTCCCATTCTATTCCTGCATAAATATCTTCTGTATTTTCACGGAAGATATGCATGTTTACCTTCTCCGGTGCAATAACAGGCGAATGAACACCTATGAACCAGCGAACAGGACGAAGACATACATACAAATCAAGAGTTTGGCGCAAAGCCACATTCAATGAGCGTATGCCACCGCCCACCGGTGTAGTCAAGGGTCCTTTAATGCCTATCAGATACTCTTTAAACTTCTCCATAGTCTCTTCAGGAAGCCACGAACCGGTAACATTATATGCACGTTCCCCAGCCAAAACTTCTACCCAGTCTATTTTACGCTTTTCACCGTAAGCTTCTTTTACGGCAACGTCCACAATGCTTTGCATGGCAGGAGTAATCTCCTCACCTACCCCGTCTCCTGTTATGAAAGGAACTGTAGGGATATCAGGTACTAATAATGTACCATCTGTTTGCTTAGTAATTTTGCTCATAATAAATAATGTGCCAATATGCCAATATTTAAAGGTATCAATTGGCTGGCGCGTGTTAATTGGTTAATTTTTTAATCCATTATTATTCAAGGCAGAACCGGCACGAAACCAGGATATCTGTTGTTCATTGTAAGTATGTTGTACTGCAAAACGTTCTTTTGTACCATCTTCATGATGGACAACCACTTCAAGATCACGTCCCGGAGCAAAATTCTGTAAACCTATGACAGAAATTAAGTCATGTTCCTGTATCCGATTATAATCAGCCTTATCCTTGAAAGTGATAGCAAGCATACCTTGCTTTTTAAGATTTGTTTCATGGATACGGGCAAAACTCTTGGCAAGAATTACTTTCACATTGAGGAAACGAGGTTCCATAGCGGCATGCTCCCTGCTGGAACCTTCGCCATAGTTTTCTTCAGCAACCACAATCGAAGAAATTCCTTCAGATTTATACATCTTTGCCGTACCAGAAACCGGCCCATACATGTTTGTCAAACGATTCCAGACACAGTTCGTTTCACCATTAAAAGCATTCACAGCTCCCATCAGCATATTGTCTGAAATATTTTCCAGATGCCCTCGAAAACGCAACCAGGGACCTGCCATAGAGATATGGTCGGTAGTACATTTCCCCTGAGTCTTAATCAAAAGAGGCATATTCAGTAAATCATTTCCATCCCATGCAGGAAAAGGAGTCAATAATTGTAAACGCGTTGAATGTGGATCCACCTTTATTTCAACCTGCGATCCTGCCGGAGCAAGATAACCGTCAGAAGTCGAAGTGAAACCATGTACAGGCAATTCATCGCCTACCGGCTCGTTTAACTTTACTTTCTCACCATCATGAGTGAGCAAACGGTCTTTCAGCGGATTGAAACAAAGGTCGCCGGCAATAGTCAACGCCATAACAATCTCAGGTGAGGCAACAAAAGCAAAGGTATTCGGATTTCCATCAGCACGCTTAGCAAAGTTACGATTGAAAGAAGTTACTATAGAATTCTTACGCATAGGATCATCCGTATGTCTTTTCCACTGCCCGATACAGGGACCACAAGCATTAGCCATAATCGTAGCACCAATTTGCTGAAAAAGAGTTATCATTCCATCGCGTTCAGCAGTAGCATAAATCTGCTCACTACCCGGATTTACAATTAGTGGTGAAGAGATAGCAACATCTTTCTCCAGTGCCTGCCGGGCAACAGAAGCAGCGCGACTGATATCCTGATAAGAAGAATTTGTACATGACCCAATAAGCCCTACCTCCATCTTACGAGGATATCCATTCAGCAATACTTTTTCTGCAAATTCCGAAATAGGAGTAGCAGCATCAGGAGTAAAAGGCCCGTTAATATAAGGTTCTAATTCAGATAGGTCTATTTCAATTATACGATCATAAAAATTCTCAGGAAGTGCCATTACTTCATCATCCGGACGAAGATCGGCAGCTACAGCTTCAGCCAACATTACAACCTCTTCGCGGCCAGTAGCACGTAGGTAAGCAGCCATACGCTCATCATAAGGAAATAATGAAGTAGTAGCACCTACTTCCGCCCCCATATTACAAATAGTAGCTTTTCCTGTAGCAGAAATAGATTCCGTACCGGGACCAAAATATTCAATAATGGCATTTGTTCCCCCTTTCACGGTCAATATACCTGCCAGTTTCAGAATAACGTCTTTCGGAGCAGTCCAACCATTAAGTTCACCTGTCAAACGAACTCCAATCAATTTAGGCATCTTAAGCTCCCATTCCATGCCCGTCATCACATCTACTGCATCAGCACCTCCCACACCTATTGCAACCATACCTAAGCCACCAGCATTAGGAGTATGAGAGTCCGTCCCCACCATCATACCGCCAGGAAAAGCATAATTCTCCAATACTACCTGATGGATAATGCCAGCTCCCGGTTTCCAAAAACCAATACCATAGCGGGAAGAAACATCACGCAGAAAATCATACACTTCTTCGTTTGTCTTGGTGGCAGTGGCAATGTCTTCGCGTGCACCTTTATAAGCTTGTATCAAATGATCACAATGTACAGTAGAAGGAACTGCAGCCTGCTCCTTTCCTGCATTCATAAACTGCAATAAAGCCATCTGTGCTGTAGCATCCTGCATTGCTACGCGGTCCGGACGGAAATTCACATAATCTTCCCCACGTTTATAATCTTTTAAAACTGTCTCATCAAAAAGATGAGTATACAAGACTTTTTCCGCCAATGTAAGCGGACGCTTCAATACTGCCCGCACATGCTCCATCTTCTCTTTATAAGCCGAATAGAAGCTCTTTATCATGTCTATATCATACACCATATGCATTTATATTTTTAAACTGTATATATAATATTAACGAATGAGAGTCAGATAAGGTTTAACAAAATGAAATAAATATTCGAGACTGCAAAGAGAAGTGTTACCTTTGCGAAAAGATAAATTATAATCAGAATTATTTTCTCTGCTTAAAAAAAGAATCACGCTTTACAACATGGATTTGTTTTTTGAGCAATAGTGAATATTTTTTAGCAGACAGCATGGTTGAAAATAAAATAAATCCCACATCTCCACTCCTTTCTCTCCAAAAGCAACAACTCCTGTTGCGTATGGAATATGAATGTGAGAAAGAAGAATTTAAGCGTCAGACAGAAACAATGGGAATCACCCGAAAGATAAAACGCGGGCTCTGCTGGTATCCTCTACTTGTTGGACGTAGTTATTATAATTCTTTAAATCAACTGGTAGTAGAAGTGATACGAACCGAAGATAAGGATATCGAGCATGCTTTTGAGTTCGGACGTCCTGTTTGTTTCTTCCAGCAGAAATATGATGGAAAAATCCATTATATGAATTTTACTGCAACAGTAAGTTATGCTGATGAGGAACGAATGGTTATCGTTCTACCCAATGCAGGTGCACTACTCGAAATACAAGGAACCGATCGGTTGGGGGTACAACTTTATTTTGACGAGACCTCCTACCATACCATGTTTGAAGCATTAGAAGATGTAATCCGCGCCAAAAATAACCGACTGGCAGAACTGCGTGATACACTCTTAGGAACTCTTCCTGTACATCAACGCGAACTCTATCCTGTCCGTTTCCCATGGTTAAACTCTACTCAGGAGGAAGCTGTAAATAAGGTACTTTGTACTAAAGACGTAGCCATAGTCCATGGACCTCCCGGAACAGGAAAAACCACTACACTCGTTGAAGCTATTTACGAAACACTACACCGTGAAAATCAAGTACTCGTTTGCGCACAAAGTAACACTGCTGTAGACTGGATTTCAGAAAAGCTTGTAGACCGTGGTGTACCCGTACTTCGCATCGGCAATCCAACGCGTGTTAATGATAAGATGCTCTCGTTCACGTATGAACGCCGCTTTGAGAGTCATCCGGCCTATACCGAGTTATGGGGGATACGTAAATCTATCCGGGAAATGAACGGACGTATACGTAAAGGCAGTCATATCGAAAGAGAAAATATGCGCAACCGTATCAGCCACCTGCGTGATCGTGCCACAGAGTTGGAAATACTTATCAATGAAGCTCTGTTCTCTTCAACCCGGGTGGTTGCATCTACTCTTGTCAGTAGTAACCACCGGATTCTTAATGGACGTCGTTTCAGTACACTGTTCATTGATGAAGCTGCACAAGCATTAGAAGCAGCATGCTGGATTGCTATCCGCAAAGCAGATCGTGTGATCTTTGCCGGTGATCATTGCCAGTTACCTCCTACAATCAAATGCATTGAAGCTGCCCGTGGTGGTTTGGATCACACATTGATGGAAAAAGTAGTAGCTAATAAGCCAATCTCCGTTTCTTTATTAAAGGTACAATACCGTATGAACGAGTCCATCATGCGTTTTCCTTCAGAATGGTTTTATAACAATCAGTTAGAATCTGCTCCTGAAATACGTCAACGCGGCATTCTTGATTTCGATACCCCTATGATCTGGATCGATACTTCAGAAATGGAATGCCACGAAGAGTTTGTTGGTGAAAGCTTCGGACGTATTAATAAACCGGAAGCAAACTTGTTACTACAAGAACTGGAAAGTTATATTCAAAAAATAGGAGAAAACCGGGTATTAGACGAACAAATTGATTTTGGGCTCATTTCTCCGTACAAAGCACAAGTACAATATTTACGAAACAAAATAAAGAGTAGTAGTTTTTTCAGGCGCTTCCGGCCATTAATTACCGTTAATACAGTAGATGGCTTCCAAGGTCAGGAAAGAGATGTTATTTTTATCAGTCTCGTACGTGCCAACGAAAGCGGGCAGATTGGTTTCCTTAATGATTTACGAAGAATGAATGTTGCTATTACCCGGGCACGAATGAAATTAGTAATATTAGGAAATGCTACGACCCTGACTAAACATACTTTTTATCACAAACTAATGGAATATATCCAAAAACAGTTTTAATCACTTACTCTATTACACATTTATTAATAAATAAGTTATGCTGTATCCCATTAGCAACCTCATTATTTATCATGTAAAAGAGGGAAACCCAAGCTTCCCTCTTTTACATTAATTATATGCTCTATTAGAATCAGTTGTTTTCCGGACGAAGTTTACGAACAACTGCACCAGCTTGCCACATTTCACTTTCACGTAATGCTTTCAGCTCAGCATCCAAACCTTCACGATAATCAGGTTTAGAGTTTGTATCAATAGAGCGTTGTGCTTCGTTACCACATTTTACTTCACTATACAGCTTTTCAAATACTGGTTTTGTAGCATCGTGAAACGGTCCCATCCAATCGAGAGCACCACGCTGAGCAGTAGTAGAACAGTTTGCATACATCCAATCCATACCATTCTTTGCAAATAATGGCATCAACGACTGAGTCAATTCTTCAACAGTTTCGTTGAAAGCTTCAGAAGGAGTATGACCATTTTCACGCAACACTTCATATTGAGCCAGCAACAATCCCTGAATAGCTCCCATCAACGTACCACGTTCACCTGTCAAGTCAGAATAAACTTCACGTTTGAAAGTAGTTTCAAACAGATAACCAGAACCTACACCGATACCCAGTGCAATCACTCTATCCCATGCTTTACCTGTCGCATCCTGAAAGATAGCAAAAGAAGAGTTCAACCCACGACCTTCGAGAAACATAGTACGAAGAGACGTCCCCGACCCCTTTGGAGCTACAAGAATTACATCTACATCAGCAGGAGGAACAATACCTGTACGTTCTTTGTAAGTAATACCGAAACCGTGAGAGAAGTAAAGTGCCTTACCCGGAGTCAGATTTTTCTTCACAGTAGGCCATACTTCGATTTGAGCTGCATCAGAGAGCAGGTATTGAATAATGGTTCCACGCTGGCATGCTTCGTCAATATCAAACAATGTCTCGCCAGGTACCCAACCGTCAGCAACCGCTTTTTCCCAAGTTTTGCCACCTTTACGCTGTCCTACGATTACATTAAACCCATTGTCACGCAAATTTAATGACTGGCCGGGACCCTGTACACCGTAACCGATTACAGCGATTGTTTCGTTTTTCAATACTTCACGAGCTTTCTCCAACGGAAATTCTTCACGGGTTACTACATTTTCAGTAACACCGCCAAAATTCATTTGTGCCATTTTTGTTTTCAGTTTTAAATGGTGGCATAGCCACCTGTTCATTATTTATAATCTAATTTTTTCTATTCAAACAGTACTTTAGAACGACAAACGACCTCGTTTCCATTCTTTTTTACCTCTACATGATATTCATTTTCATTCACCTCTTCCTGAAAGAAAGAGAGTTCATCACCGTAATAACTTTCGGCAACATAAGCCATTTCAAAACGGCGAATATGCTTCGTCTTATACAATTCTATCGGAAACAAATCCAGAATATGCTCAATATAACGAATACTGTTTACATGCCCGTTAATATCGATATCACTATATTTAGCTGTAAGCGTAGCCACAGGTTCTGTAACGGCCACCTTAATCCGTGAAGGCTTTTCTATCGGACAAGGTTCATCACAAACATAATCCACAATACTTCCCCCATGTAGCGTAAGCAAGTCGGCCGGTTTACGGGTATTCAGATTTATCATAGCCCATACAGAACGGGCGTATCCGATTTTCTTTCCGTCTTTATTGATCACTGCAAAATTACGATCCGTAAAAAGACGATATACATTTTCCACCCATGTCTGAACACCGAATTCCTCATACTGGTAAGGCATCTCATCCAATTCAATAGCCAAGCGGGAAAGCACCCAAGTGTAGTTGTCCTCATTCAAAGTTGCAATTCCAAACCCACGGTCGCTGGCATGAAAACCTGCACAGTTAAGCAGATGATTTCCCAGCACGCCCATTGTCAGACGCCCGTTAAAATCCACATGAAACGGCTCTGCTACAAATTTATAACTTCCTATCTTATTATTTTCACTCATTTTCCGGTTGATTCTTATTTAGATTGTATCTTGCCTCCCGATCTGCCAGAAATTCATTCACTCGTTCAAAACAGCTGGTAGTAATAGCTACACGTCCCGAACGTACAAATTGCAATACACAACCCAATGTGCGTAGTTCATCATAAAGAGCTGTGATATCTTCTCCCCGTCCATTCTTCTCAACAATAGCAAATACAGGATTTACCTCCACAATACGTGCATTGTATTTTCTGATTACCCGGGAAGCATCCGGATTGGATTGAAATTCCGGAATAGATACTTTATACAAAGCAATCTCATGAAAATAGATCTCATCATCAGTAAAATAATGTGCCTGCAGCACATCTATCTTCTTTTCAATCTGCTTGACTACCTTCTCTATTGTATCCTTATCCGTCCAAGCGGTAATCGTATACTTATGTACCCCTTTAATGGAAGAAGCAGAGACATTTAAACTCTCGATATTAATCTGACGGCGTGTAAATACAGCCGTTATCTGATTCAACAAACCGGCAATATTCTCCGAATGAACGATCAGTGTATATAATGTCTTATCACTCATAATCTTATTTAGTTAATTGAAAGTTGAAAATTGAAAGTTGAAAGTTTTTAGTTAAAAGTGGGATTACGCTATCAGCCTGCATAGCCATTTTCAACTTTCAATTTTCAACTAATTCAGCATTCCAATAGCATCTGATTCACCGAACCACCCGGAGGGGTCATTGGCAATACATTTCCCTCTTCAATCACACAAGCTTCCAACAGATACGGACCATCGGTTGCTATCATTTCTTCGATAGCCTCTGCCAGTTCTTCACGCGTCATTACCCGTCGGGATGGAATATCATAAGCTGAAGCAATTTTCATATAATCCGGATTTAACATCGGCGTAAAAGAGTATTTACGATTGAAAAACATTGCCTGCCACTGGCGCACATTTCCCAAAAAGTTATTATTCAATACGATAATCTTTACCGGTGCTTTCTGTTCCATGATAGTGCCCAATTCCTGAATATTCATTTGAAGGCCACCATCTCCCATAAAAACACAAACCGTACGGTCCGGACGTCCAAAGGTAGCGCCAATAGCTGCCGGAAGACCAAATCCCATCGTTCCTAATCCTCCGGAAGTAATAATACTACGCTCTTTCGTATATTTAAAATACCGGGCAGACATCATTTGATTCTGGCCAACATCGGTCACGAGGATTGCTTCATTATTGGTAGCTTCGCTCACCGCACGTACCACTTCACCCATAGAGAGTGTGTCATTCATAGGATGAAGTTCCGGACGAATTACTTTTTCCTCTTCCACGCGTTCATAATCAGTGAAACTTTCCAGCCATTCCGTGTGTGTATTGGGCTGAAGCAGTTCTGTTACTGCAACCAGCGTTTCTTTACAATCGCCTAATACAGCTACATCCGCATATACGTTTTTATTAACTTCAGCCGGATCAATATCGAAATGAATCACTTTTGCCTGCTTGGCATAAGTAGCAAGATTACCTGTTACACGGTCATCAAAACGCATTCCCACAGCAATAAGTACATCGCATTTATTGGTATTAATATTAGGCCCCAGATTTCCATGCATACCTAACATCCCTTTATTCAGAGGGTGTTCAGTGGGCAAAGCAGACAATCCGAGCAACGTACATCCGGCAGGTATCCCGGCCTTTTCGATAAAAGTGCGCAATTCCTGTTGAGCATTTCCTAACTCCACGCCTTGTCCAACAAGCACCAACGGACGCTCTGCCTTATTAATCAAATCAGCAGCCATCTTCACAGATTCCGGATCGGTATCAGGAACAGGAACATAACTACGAATATAATCCAATTTAGCAGAAGTATATTCCGCCTTTTCTACCTGTGCATTTTTGGCAAAGTCAAGAACTACAGGACCGGGACGACCACTTTTTGCAATATAAAAAGCGCGTGCCACAGCCCATGGAACATCCTCTGCACGACGAATCTGATAGCTCCATTTGGTTATAGGCTGGGTAATACCAACAAGGTCTACCTCCTGAAAAGCATCTGTTCCCAAAAATGCAGTTCCTACCTGACCGGCTATCACAACAACAGGAGTACTATCAATCATGGCATCGGCAATACCGGTTATAGTATTGGTAGCACCAGGACCACTGGTTACCAGGCAGACCCCTACTTCACCCGACGAGCGTGCAAAACCTTGTGCTGCATGGGCAGCCCCCTGTTCGTGTCGAACCAAAATATGGTTCAATGTTTCTCTATGATCATACAGAGCGTCAAACACCGGCATAATAGAACCTCCCGGATAACCAAAAATGGTTTTCACTCCCTGATACTCAAGAGAACGCATCAATGCCTCTGAGCCTGATATTAGTTCTTTCATCTATATATTTACGATTAGACAATTTACTATTTACGATTGAAATTACTTCAACTCTCAATCCTAAATCCTAAATCTAAATTCATACTTCTAAATCATTCTTACAGCTCCCTTATCAGCGGAGCTTACCATACTGGCATAAGCCTTCAAACTTTTCGGAACATTACGTTCGCGGGTCACAGGAGTCATCGGACGAGCTGCCAGTTCCTCATCGGTCAGTTTCACATTGATAGTACGTTCCGGGATATTTATTTCAATAATATCTCCATCCTGAATTTTTCCAATATTTCCTCCGGCGGCAGCTTCGGGAGAGATATGACCGATACTCAGTCCGGATGTACCACCACTGAAACGACCGTCCGTAATCAAAGCACATTCTTTTCCAAGATGACGGGATTTAATATAAGAGGTAGGATACAGCATTTCCTGCATACCTGGGCCACCTTTGGGACCTTCATTCGTAATGACCACTACATCACCACTCACCACCTTGCCTCCGAGGATACCCTCACAAGCTGCCTCTTGCGAATCAAACACTTTAGCCGGTCCCGAAAACTTCCAGATACTTGCATCCACGCCTGCTGTTTTCACGACACAGCCATCCTGAGCTATATTTCCTTTCAGTACTGCCAGACCACCATCTTTACTATAAGCATGTTCCAAGTCACGGATACACCCTTCGGCACGATCCGTATCAAGCTCTTTATAAGATGCATGCTGAGACCCAAGTACAAGATTAAATTTACCGGCAGCAGCACTTGAATATTTTTTTATCGCTTCATCACAAACGTCGGGACTGGTTATACTGTATTTATCAATAGCCTCAGCCAACGTCATTCCATCTACACGCAGAACGGTTGTGTCTACCAATCCGCCCTTAGCCAATTCATCCATTATAGCAATGATACCTCCGGCGCGATTCACATCCTGTATATGATATTTCTGTGTATTAGGAGCTACCTTACAAAGACATGGGCTCTTACGGGACAACATATCAATATCATCCATTTTAAAGTCTACCTCTGCCTCATGGGCAACAGCAAGCAGATGGAGTATTGTATTAGTAGATCCCCCCATAGCAATATCCAGCGTCATTGCATTCAAAAAAGCTTCACGCGTTGCTATACTTCGCGGCAATACACTTTCATCACCTTTTTCATAATATTTAAAGGCATTCTCTACTATCAATTTTGCTGCATCTTTAAAGAGTTGCTTACGGTTCTCATGTGTAGCCACAATGGTACCATTACCTGGTAGTGCCAGACCAATCGCCTCATTCAGACAGTTCATCGAATTGGCCGTAAACATACCCGAACAACAACCACAGGTAGGACAAGCATGCTGTTCTATTTTAGCTACTTCATTATCGCTTACACTCTCATCGGCCGATTTAATCATAGCATCAATCAAGTCAAGATGCTGACCATTCCATTCACCGGCTTCCATCGGCCCCCCCGATACAAAAACAGTGGGAATATTCAATCGCATAGCAGCCATAAGCATACCCGGAGTGATTTTGTCACAATTGCTAATACAAATCATTGCATCTGCCTTGTGAGCATTCACCATATACTCAACACTATCAGCTATAATATCACGGGAAGGAAGTGAATAAAGCATACCATCATGTCCCATTGCAATACCATCATCAATAGCAATTGTGTTGAATTCCGCAGCAAAGCATCCCAACTTCTCAATTTCAGTTTTCACCTGTTGTCCTATTTCATGCAAATGCACATGCCCCGGGACAAATTGTGTAAACGAATTGACAATAGCTATAATGGGCTTTCCCATTTGTTCTTTCTTCATGCCATTGGCTGCCCATAATGCGCGGGCACCTGCCATACGGCGACCTTGTGTACTGGATGAACTGCGTA
>ERZ824598.3239-NODE-3239-length-14561-cov-4.579002_pt1 | contig 14561 bp, 9 predicted proteins | sample MGYA00519934_ERZ824598 | MGnify/ENA primary metagenome ERZ824598 (study PRJEB31778, sample SAMEA3449177) | human gut metagenome | biome: human gut; feature: human-associated habitat; material: faeces | place: United Kingdom | collected 2010/2012 ...
GCTTTTCGTCATAGCTGTCTGCTACGACTTATGCACAACGTTTCGCACGGTTCTTGTAGTAATGGCTTTCGTCAATAAAAAGCCTGTCCACACCTAATTCTTCAAAGGTTACAACATCATCCTTTCTGCTTTGGTCGTTGAGTTTTTGTAGCTTTTGCTTGACGGATTTTCTTGATTTTTCAAGCTGTTTGACAGAGAAGTTTTCCCCTCGATTACGCTTTAGTTCTGCAATTCCTTCCGTCAATTCATTCAACTGCTGTTCAAGAATTGCCCTCTGCCTTTCAATGGACATCGGAATTTTCTCAAATTGAGAATGCCCGATGATAACTGCGTCATAATCTCCTGTTGCAATTCTGCCACAGAACTTTTTACGGTTCTTTGTTTCAAAATCTTTCTTCGTTGCAACCAGTATATTTGCCGACGGATAAAGTTGCAAGTATTCCGCCGCCCACTGTTCCGTCAGATGATTCGGTACAACAAACAGCGATTTATTACATAGTCCGAGTCTTTTCGACTCCTGCGATGCCGCTACCATCTCGAACGTCTTGCCTGCCCCGACTGCGTGTGCAAGTAAGGTATTTCCACCATAAAGAATGTGAGCTACAGCATTTCTCTGGTGTTCCCTTAATGTGATTTCCGGATTCATACCACTAAATGTGATGTGACTTCCGTCATACTCACGAGGTCTTATGCTGTTGAATTTTTCGTTATACATCTTTGTCAGCTTTTCTCTGCGGTCAGGGTCTGCCCATATCCAATCCTGAAAACCTTGCTTGATAAGTTCCTGCTTTGCCTGTGCGATTGCCGTCTCCTTTTTATTAAGGACAGCCTTTTTCCTGCCCTCATCATCTTCGATATAGTCAAAGATACGGACATCTTTCAGGTTCAGCGTTTCCTCAATTATCTTGTAGGCATTGATACGACCTGTGCCGTATGTGCTATATGCTTTGACATTGGAACGGTCATAGGATTTACCCTCGATATTCCACTCGCCCGTATAGGGAGAGAAGTGAACTTTTATATTCCACTGTGCATATCTCGGTGTATCAAGGAACTCAAACATAAACTGCTGGATTACTTCCTGCGGTAGCCAAGTAGCACCGAGCCTTACAGATATTTCACTTGCAGTCAAGTCTTTCGGCTGAACCTTTTCCAATGCTTCCACATTGATTTTATAATCTTCAGGATACACCTCGGCAGATTTTTTTGCTGTGATAAGTTTCTCCCTGACATTACCAGAGAGATATTCATCTGCCATCAAATACTTTGCCTCGGTTACATTCCCGTACCCGTGAAGAGGATTTAAGAAGATAACACCTTTCAAATCCTGATAGAGTGTTTCTTCATTTTTACCTGTGAGCTTTGACATATATTCCATATCAATTCCGGCTTTTTCTCCCATAGAAACAGCAAGTGCTTCACTGGCGGTATCTACCTTTTCTACCGGCTTATGCGGCTTAATTGTACGCTTGAAGAACATATCTGCCTTGCGTTCCAGTTCTCCGTTTTCGTTAATGACTTCAAGTGCAGAAAGCAAGGCAAAGGAACTGTCATCACTGAAAGCAGAGATATTTGCTCTGCTGTTAATCAGTCCATATTTCTTGGTATAACTGTCATAAAGACTGTTGAGTTTTGACTGCTCGGCTTTGATTTCTTCGTCCGGATAGTCCTCGGTTTGAAGTTCAATCAGATTGCGAACGCTGTCACGAACCGCAATCATACCCTTGATTCTGTTCTCGGCGGTTGCCGACACCTCCACCGGAGTCATACGAGAATTCTCACGGAAATAGATTTTATCGTCCACCACTGTGTAAGAAAAATTCCTTACCGTAGGGTCGGCAGGGATAGAATTATCTTCTTCCTCCAACTCGTCGGTTACTTCGTAATCGTTTATTTCTCCGTGGATATTTGCTACCGCTTCCGATAACAATTCGGATAAATCGGCATTTTCAAACGGTACACAAGTTACTTCTTCTCCAAAGCGTCCACTTACTGTTTTCATCTCGCCCAGTATCATTTCGGAATGTTCCACAAAGTACGAGTTCATCGTGATACCGTCATCGGTTGTGCCAAGTTGTACCCAATTAGGCTCTATATCTATGAGCCTGTCACGCTTTTGCAGGAACAAAATATCCGATACAACCTCTGTACCGGCATTGCCTTTGAAAGTATCATTTGGAAGTCTAATTGCTCCCAACAGGTCGGCTCTTTGTGCGATATATTTTCTGACCGATGAATTGGTTTTATCCATCGTGCCTTTGCTCGTAACAAGTGCCATCACACCGCCGGGTCTTAATTTATCCAAAGACTTGGCAAAGAAATAATCGTGAATAAGGAAGTTATACTTATCGTACCTCTTATCAAGCACCTTGAAATCGCCAAACGGAACATTCCCCACAACTCCGTCAAAGAAACTATCCGGCACATTGACTTCTTCAAATCCCTGTGCTGCTATGGATGATTTCTGATAAAGTTGCTGAGCAATCCCTGCCGAAATCTTATCAAGTTCCACGCCGTAAATCTTTGTGTTTTCCATTGAATTCGGCAGCATACCGATAAAATTACCGATACCGCAGGACGGTTCTAACAGATTGCCCTCACGAAAGCCCATCTGTTCCATTGCCTTGTATATAGCGTCGATAACTTCGGGTGGAGTATAAAAGGCGGTTAATGTGCTTTCTCTTGCGGCGGCATATTCATCGGAAGACAGTGCTGTATATAGCTCAACAAATTCATCTGCCCAAGCAGAATTGTTCTCGTCAAAGGCTTCGGACAAACCTCCCCAGCCGACATATTTAGACAAGATAAGTTGTTCTTCCGGTGTGGCAAATCTGTTTTCAAACTCACACTCTTTCAAAACTTTTATCGCTTCCATATTTCTGCGGAAGCGTTCTTTCTTGCCTGCCGGTTCTACCGGATTGGAACGCAAATCAAAAGTATTTCTCTCTGCCATCGGAATATCCGGGTGCAAATCAAAACTCTTGACCTTGCTCTTTTTATTCTCCCACTGCGGTTTTATCGGTTCAGGCTCTTTATCATAGCCGTTGCCGATACGAATGCCCTCGTTATACATTTCAACGTAGCTGTCGAAGCCATTCTGATTTGCAATGATTTCTCTGTAATCCTCAATCGGAACATTGCCGATATTGGTTACTACCATATCACTTCTTTCGGCATTTTCAATGAGTGCTTCCATTGTGGCTGAAGTACAGTCGGTAAAATCCGGTGTCTGTCTAAAAGCATTATCTGCTTCTTCAAACCATTCTGTACCTACATCGGCAAGAGTTTGATTTGCGATACTGCCGAGGTAATCAAAGAACTCATCTGCCGACTTATTGTCTTGTGCCGCTTTTCTGATTTCATCAAAAGAAAGCGTATTTGTAACATACTGACCGCCGGCATTACTGTCCGGATTAAAGTACATCCAAGTAACGCTTTCCTGTTCTCTGTTAATGAAAAACGCATCCTCATAATCTGTTTTCTGTTCGGTTTCGGTATCACTATGCGTGATATTTTCGTCTGTATCGGCTTTTTCTGCTGCTGGTAATACCGTTACTCTCAAATGGTCATTAAGCGGATTTTCCTGCACCTTACGGTCAAATTCAGCACGCTCAAACTCCTTGTTGAACAATGGCATTTCGGTATCATAAAGCATTACTCTCTCATCATCAAAAGATAAGATTTCATACTCCGCTGCACCGATATATACCGTGTCTCCAAGATGATATTCATATCGGGTATCAGGTAATTGCTGTTCCTGTGTTTGCACTGCAAGCAGACTGCGGACATAATCAATCTTCTCCACACGGTTAATTGGTAAGCCTACGCTGTCCTCAAAAGTGACATCACGCATAGAAACATCGCCACTGATTTTACCGACGCTTTCAATAACAAATCGGCGGTCATCAATCACAATTTTCTTACCGATAATATCGTCATCATTTGCCTGCTCAGCTTCTTCCGGTGGTGCAGTAGAAAGAATTTCCCGATTTCTTTTCTGCTCCTCGATTTCTGCCCGTCTTGCTTCCTGCTTCTCAAGCCACTGCGGATACTGCTCCTTTTCCTTTGGATTTAAGTATCTATCTGCACGGATAAGCTCCCCGATACGCTTTTCCACCTGTGTCCATTTAAGAGTGAGTTTCGGTGCGTCGTTTCCAAATCCTCTTGAAAGAGTTATGCCTTTCCCATCGTGGTTTTCATCAATACCTGCACCGATAATGACAGGATATGAACCTCCCCAACCGTATTCGTTTTTGAGAAAATCTGCATTTTCCTTTGCGGATAGGCTCTTTTGAAACTGCTCATAGATACGCATTTTACCCTCAGAAAATCCGCTTCCATTCGCAAGAACAGCGTCGATAATCTCCTGAGAAAAAGTAAAGGCAGAGGTTTTCTTTTCCTCTGCCTGACCGTCTAATATGAAGCTCATCTGTCCGTCTGCCGACGGTAGTGGTTTCATTCTATCATTTAATTCTCCCAAAAGACGCATTGCTTCAAAGTGCTGTGCAATCACGCTCCAGTTATAGAAACTCTGTGCAGTTCTGCTGTCATAATGACCTTCCCAAAGGTGCAAAACATTTTGAAATGTCTTGTAACCTACGGTTCTGCCATCCTCTAATGTGAGTTCCGTATAGTCGTTATTGAAGATGCTCTTGATATATTCGGTACGGGTATCGCTATCGGTATTTCTCTCATAGAAGTCTTTAATATCTTCGAGAGAAGCCAACAAATGCGGTGTAGTACCGAGTATTTCTCTTATAGTATCATCTCTGCCGAAAAACGGCAGGCTCTTGTCCTCGTTGCTTCTGTCATAATACTCTAAATGAATATTACCTGTGCTTTCACGACTTCCTGTGCCGAGTTCCTGATGTTGTTCATCAAGCGAATCCAATTCATCATATCGTCCGCTTTCATCTGCTCCGTCAGCCCCTCTTGCTGTGCCATCTGCCTGATAAGCGTCTCCTCCAACTCGGTCGCCCTCTGCTGGACTTCCGACAGATGACTGCTCAGTATCCCTTTCGTCAGGAGATTGTAATACTGAACCTTGTGGTGTTCTTTCAGATAAGTTCTCCTCATCTGCGACCATTTGCCCTGAATGACCTCCGGCTGTTCGGGCAGAGTCAGGTTCGGAAGATTGTAATCCCCGACCATCGTGTATGTTATCTCGTTCATAATCGCTGCTCCTTTCGTCTTTGATGTCTTTATTGTATTCCGGTTGCCTGTTTGCTTCAATTATGCGATTTTGACGGTTCAGTGCCATCACTGTTTTTGAGATTTCCGAAAGCCCCATCTCTGCAATATCGCTTGTGGCAAATCCCAGAGCGTTCATCGTATCCTGCGTATTGAAATTGGTAACATCTCGAAAATCATCGGCTTCAAAATATTCGCCGGTATCAATTCCAAGCCTTGTCATCATCATATATGCCACGCTGTTTGTTACAACTTTTTTATACAGACTTGCAATCATCGTTTCGTCAAGTCCTTCAAGGAAACTGTCCTCGGAAGCATAGATGAGGTCATTAAGATAATCCGGCAAATTATCTTCGGCGGCATTTTGTGCGGCACTCATAACTGCTTCGCCCAAAGTGACTTTGTTATCCAGTTCTCCGAATGTGCTTTCAAGCGTTTCAATAACATCGTCAGTGTATTCGTCCCTCATATCCCAAAGCGGAACAGGACGGGAATATCTGCTCTCGTGAGTATCGGAAATATCGAAGTAGTGGGTAAGTCTTTGTCTTGCTCTGTTTTCATCGGCAAATACCGCAATGCCTCTTGCACCTTTATTTACCCATCGTCCAAAACTCCTGTTCCAACGCTCGATTTCAAGAACCGCCGTAGCGTCCGGTCGCTGTGCATAGATAAGCAACTGCTCATCATATCGCAGCTTGTAGTTTCTGCACGCAGACCGCAAGAAATTCTGCCAGTTCTGCGGATTGGAAACAACCGTCTTACAGGTTCTGTCATAGAGTTCGGATATGAGTTCATATTTTCTTGACACTACTTTGCACCTCCTTATCGTTCTTTTTCTTTGCTTTTTGCCATTTTATTGTTACAATCCTCAAATCTTTCAACGGTATGACCGTTTCTTTCACACAGCTCTGCAAATTCACAGATATGGAAAACATCCGAGCCGATTTGTGTGTGATAGTCGTCGATATATTTACACTCACGCTCCAGTGTTGTTCCGTTTCTTGTGTGAATCAGGATTTTCTCTCCGTCATTTACACGAAATTTTTCGTTGTATCCACTGTCAATAAAGCGGATACTGTTTTCTTTATGTTCCTGACTGCTCATCCGTTCCACCTCCCAAATACGAGAACAACTTGTTGGCTTTGGTTTCTTTCTGAAGTTCGATGATGAGTGCCATATCCGGTATCGTGATACCCGGAATCTTCAAAATACTCTCCATATCAAGCTGTTGTAGTTTCTTTTCTGTATTACAGCCGGAATCAAACAATTTCGCCATTAGCTTTGTTTTCTGTTGAAATGTCGGTTTGCTCATCTTTCCGTCCTCCTTATTCAATTTCTATGACTACACGAATACTGCTGTCGCAGCCACTGCACTGTCTGGAAAGTTCCGGGAACAAAGACTGCACCCTCTGTCTTGACCTGCGGATAGTTTCAAAGCACGGTAAACCGTAGCCCTTATAGTTGTTGACTATATTCTCAAGAGATAAGTCGCCGACTTTCAAATAACTGTATCGGTTGTAATAGCAAAGGATAAGCTGCATATCGTCATACCTTGTTTCAGGGCATTCTCTGAGGATTGCAAGCACCTTGCTGTCAACCGTTCTCTGCTTATTCATAAAGCACCTCCATAAAGTAAATGGACGGAGTTTTTTACGCTCCGCCCACCATTTTGTTTCTTATTTCTTTCTGTTTTTAATCTGTAAGAAGATAAAGCCGCCGATAATAAAGGCGACCAAAACAACTGCTACGATTGTCTTTGCGTCCATTATTCATTGCCCTCCTTTTTCTTCTTTCTCTTGGAAGCAACAACCGTTGCAACAATACCGAGTGCAGAAGCACCTGCAAGTGCTACCCAAAGACCGGTCTTTTTGTCATCACCGGTTTTCGGTGTGTCACGAAGTTCGTTATGCATCTCGATTTCTACCGTTTCGCCGACCTTTACGGTCACTTTCTTATCGGCAGGTAAAATATATCCGGCAGATACATTGTCGCTGACCTCGGACACTGTGTATTCTCCGATACGAAGTCCATCTATGGAGATTTCGCCATTCTTATCGGTTGTAAAGGTGCTGTCATAACCGTTTACACCTGTCACTCTGAAAGTAAATCCTTCCACATTACCGTCGGAAGATGTCTTTTTGATTTTCAGGCTGCCTTTCATCGCTTCGTTGATAAAGCCGACTCCCGCTTTGTTTTCTACCTTGTAGGTGGTTTCATCTTTTTCAATGAATACGGAGTAAACGCCCTTATCAAGCACAAATCCCTCCGGTGCTTTGGTTTCTTGTACAAGATATTTACCGTAGAGAATTTCTTTCATCTCATAGATACCGGTTGCGGTTTCTTCAAGATTTCCGATAAGTTCATCGCCATCGTCCAGTTTACCGTCGCCATTAACATCCTTATACACATCAAAAGTTGCACCTGTCAGTTTGTTATCCGGATAATCAGCGTCCACTTTGGTAAGTTCAATATTACCGTAAATATACTCGTCGGTAATTTCCACTTCGATGACCTGCTCATTCTCCCCGATATTTACTTCGTAAGAAGTATCATCAAGCACAAAGCCTTCAGGAGCTTCAATCTCTCTTACAATCCATTTTCCGTAAGGAACTTTGGCAAAAGAAAAACTGCCGTCCTTTTCAGATGTGGCAGTCATAATAGCGTGTTCTTTTGTATACTCGGTTTCATCTGCTTTGAAAATGCCGATTAAAGCACCGCCCAGTGCTTCTCCGTTCTCGTCAATCTTCTTACCAGATACAGAACCGTAAATGAGTTTGTTCTCAATCGGCTTACCGTCATTTACCTTGATTTCAACCGTTTCGGTATCCTGACCAGCATACTCGAATGTGAACGGGTACTGTGTGTCGGAGAGGATATAATGTTCGTCCGTAGCAATTTCCTTGATATAGTAACTGCCAAACGGAAGGTCTGTATTTGCAGTCGCTGTTCCGTTTTCATCAAGCGTGATAATCTCAATCAAACCGTCAGCCGGAATTACTGTACCGCTCGAAGATACAATGTCTTCTTTTGCGTAAAGACCGAAGCTGATGTTTTTGATTTTATCATTCTTGCCGATACCAAAGGTTTCATTCTGTTCAAGCACCTTTTCAAGGGAAATCTTCACTTTCTGTCGCTCGTTTACGAAGCTGGTTGCGGTTTCTGTTACCGCTACATCCTGTCCAGCATAAGTGAGTTCTACTGAATGTTTTTCTTTATTGATAACCATACCGTTTGGTGCTTTGGTTTCAACAACAGTATATTTACCAAGATAGAGTTCCTTGCTCTTGGCTTTGCCATCCTCATTTGTTGTTACGGTATCTACCACATCGCCCTTGTGATAACGAAGTGTACCGTCCGGTGTGATAACATCTTCGTCGGCAGTGATTTCATAAACCGCACCTGCAAGTCCTTTGACCTTATACACCGGCTGATAAATCACATCTTTATCTTCCTCGCCGGATACATTGACACCAAAGAATACTTCGCCGGTTTTCTCAACGGAAATCGTACCTTTCTGTGCCATATTCGGCTTATCCACCTTAATCAATGTGATACCGCCTTCCTGTGTGGAATTTTCTTCTGTCACATCAAAAGAAACAGGAGTACTGTCGAGTACATATCCATACGGAGCCTGAACCTCAACAAGTGAATATCCCTTGCCATAGTCCAGTTTTTCAGGTGTAACAAGCTGACCGTCTGCGTCGGTATAGAATGTGTCGATGGTTGTCGGTGTAGGATAAGTAAATGTCATACTTACTTTGTTACCGGCAGGGTCATAGATTTGGAAGCCTGCACCTGCATACGGAATTGTCTTGCCTGTTTCTGCATCAACCTTTACGACCTTGATATATGACTCAAAGTTGGCATTGTTGATGAGATAACGGTAAGTCTGACCGTCCTGAGAAATGAAAACATCAAAGTCTTTCATAAGCTCACGACCTTCCCAACCTTTGGTCTGATGAACGGTATATACACCATACGGCATATCCTTTGTCTGAGCAAATCCGTTTTCATCGCAAACAATAGTATCTCTTTCATCTTTGTCGGCTTTTTCAAATGAGCCGGAAGATTTCAGATACACTTCAAATTCAGCACCATTTTCCGGTGTCTCAATCTTGGTTTCCCCATCATCGGTATGTTTGATGATAGCGATATTGCCTTTCATAACCTGCTCTGTCACATCATTTGCCACAAGATTGTGTTCAATCGTAAAGAGTTTTGGCTCTGCACCTACCTTGTGGATTGTCTTATCAAGGAGATAACCCTCGGACGGTGTGATTTCTCTGATTGTCCAATCGCTGTCGCAGACATATTCCTTTGTTGTGAACTGCCCCTCGCTGTCTGTCACATACTTATCCACAAGTGTGTCGCCTTTATAAATTCCGTAAACAGCACCGGAGAGTTTTGCGTCGCCCTGAGCAGTGCCTTCTTCTCGGTCACTCTTTGTTACTGTAACGCTGAACTTTTTAAGAATATTGGTAAAGTCTCGATTTGTAACCTCGTTCCATTTAATCGGTGCAGTCTGCTTTTCAGGAACGACATAACGGATTTCTGTATCCACTTCTTCGAGCGTATATGGTGTGCTTCCGCTGATAAGCACATCTTTGAATGTTGCTACACCATTTTTGTCAGTAACCGCATATTCATCAACGGCAATACCTGCAAGGGAAGTACCGTAAAGGTGGAATTTCACACCCTCAACAAGATTATCTTCCGATGATTTAATGACCTGAAGATTACCTCTTTTGAGAACATTATTGAAGTTTACTGTTGCTACCTGACCGGCAACAACGGTTACTCTGTGAACCTCTTGCGGTACATATTTGTCGATAGATTGCTCTGTTACCGTATATACGCCCGGCATAAGGTTGTCAATCTGGAACTTACCACCGTTTGCTGTGGTAACTGTCTGATTTACTCCGTTGCCTGAAATAGTGAAATTGATACCGTCAACCTTTCCGTCCTCAGATGTTTTCACAATCTGACAAGAACCGTAGCTGACTTTCATCTTTACATATCCGCTTACAGGGTCGCTGACTTCCTGTGCGTAAGTAACAACATCCTGCACACTTGAATTTTGACCGTGCTTTCCCTCAGACCATACGATGACACCTCTGCGGACACCGTTTTTCTTACTTGCGGTAATAGTAAATTCCTTACTCGGTGCTTTATCCATTGACACCGTAAGTTTGTTTCCGCTTGTGGAAAATGTTACACCACTGATATTCGCCTTGAAATCATAATTGGAGAGTACACCGTTTGAGTCTGTAAGAGTCGCAACATATTTGCTTCCGTTCCATTCAAGTTCATTTACTTTCGCTGAACCGCTTGATTTAGTACAGAAGCTCGGCACAACTGTATGATTCTGCACACTGCTGACCATACTGTTGTAGTAATTCATAATCTTACTGCGAAGCGGATGTTTGGCATTGATAACATCTTTCACATTGCTGCAACCACTGGCTGCTTTGTGATTAAAGTTTGCGTCACGCTCTCCTACGACTGTTTCCCAAATAAGAAGCTGTGTTGCATAAGCGTGAGCAATACTGTTTGCCGCACTTTCGTTCTGCGACCTCCAGCTTGTTGAAATCGTTCCTCGATAGCCGTGCTGCAAGATACGACCGATAAAGAGTCTGATTTCATCGCCGGAGATAACTCCGTTTGCTGTGATATTGTTAAAATAATTTTCATCGTATTTGTTCATACTCTGACCGGAGCTGAGTGAAACACCCGGCTCGATACAATAGGCAATATTACCGGAATATGAACCGATTGCCTTTAAGTTAGTGTGGGTAGAACTGCCGGTATGCCAACCGTTCTTCAAAGTAAGGTTACTGTGTCCCCACACACCGTCGTAATTTGCGTCGCCGTCACGAGGAAAATCAACCATATACACTTTGGTCTTTTCTCCGCTTGCAGCAAACGCTGTGCTTGTCCCAATACTCATAAAAGCACTGAGACTGAGAACCGTCGCCATAACAAACGATACGGCTCTCTTGATTTTCGTCTTTACCATCTAAGTTTCCTCCTTAAAATGAAAGAACGCACCGATTATCTCAGTGCGTCCGATACTGTATTTTATTTTGTTTTTTAGCAGTAGCCGATATAGATTTCATATTCCGTATTGGATACCTTTTCTGCCCATACCCACACTGCGGTAAATCCTTCCACATTTTTGTATCTCTTCAGCCTGCTTTGAATATCGTCCTTAATGCCTGTGCGTTTGGCATTGGCGGTTATCGGATTATCCCAACAATCCGTTGCGGTACTGTCCAACTCCAAACCGATACTTTGAGCATAACTCTTGGCGTAACTCAAATAAGGATTAACATCAAAGCTCGGCTTCGCTTCTTCCGTCGGTTTTGGCTTTGTGGGTTTCACTTCTTCCTTAACTGGCGGTGTTTCCGGCTCTGGCTTCGGTTGTTGCTGTGGCTGCTCCTGTTCTTGAATACTGTCAGGCTTTTTCGTTACCTGAACGGATTCATAGCTTTTTGCAGTTTCCGCCCTACTACCTGCCGTAGAAGAAACATCCGACTTTTCCTGCTGACTTGGATCTGTTGTTGCTTCACTTGATACTGGTTGCTCCGTTTCAGGAACAACACTTGTATCCTCTGCTTTTTCTGTTCCGTTCGTTGTTTCGGTATTACCAGCCGTAAAAGAAATCCTTTTATCCGTGTCATTTCGTGCGGTTTCTTTGGCTGTGTTACCGTTACATCCGGCAAACAAAATCATCAAGCAGGCAATCATACAAACCATCCATTTCTTTCTCATAAGCTATCGCTCCTTTCGCCTTAATCGTAATCAATCAGACAAAAAACAGCAAAGGTGCGAATATCCTAACTTTTTATCGTATCAGACACTTTGTTTACACTTCAAATGTGCGAACCCTTTATTAGACAGCTATAAGTTATGAGAGATAGGTATATTCAAGTGAGATAGAATATATCTTTTCAGCAAGTAAACAGTAGGTATTAGGGGGTAGAGTGTGAGAAGGGGGAGTAACAAAATCGGCTATCTGCTATCACGGTCTGCCCGTTGCCTGAGATACTTGTTGTAATGCTCCAATGCCTTGCACACGAAGTCCTCCGTTTGGCTGATTGGGATATTTTTCGGGATGAGTTGTCGCACTCTGTCGCCCCTTAGCACAATCTTCTCTTTCTGGTTTGGCTTTTCCTCCGACATAATGGCTTGGATAGCTTCGGTTGTCAGTTTGCCCTCATCGAAAAACTTTCGCATACGGATAGTCTGGTCGTGAGAGGGAGTTGCGTCGTTCATATCAATCTCATCAACCACATCACGCTGACAATCTTCGTCAAGATACGAAAGCTCTACCGCCGGTCGCATTTTAATTCGCCCTTCATCGACAAATTCAAGCAGTTCGGGAACAAGGTTTGTAAGGCGAACATAACGCTGGATTTGCGTTTTACTATCAGCAGAATTTTCTGCAATTTGTTCCACCGAGAACTTCTGACCCACTGGGGCAGAAGTTAAATCAGAACGAAATCCTTGCCTTTTCATAGCGTCCAAACGCATTTTGTAGGCAAAGGCTTTTTCAGAGGGAAGTATCTGCGACCTTTGGAAATTACTTTCCACCATTAGAATTGTGGCTTCATCTCGATTAAGGTCAACAACCTCACATCTTAACGTTTCAAAACCGGCAAGTTCGCTTGCTCGTTTTCGTCTGTGACCGGATACGAGTTCATATCTTCCGTCCTCTTTCTGCCTTACCGTTGCCGGAGTAATTACTCCACGTTCCTTGATACTCTCGACAAGCTGCTGCATATCTTCATCGTCCCTGACCTTAAACGGGTGGTCTGGGAAATCATCAATCAGCTCCAACGGAATATCTCGGATTTTTGAAAGCTGTTCTTCATCTCTCTGTGCCTGCGTGGTAAATAAATCATCGAGCTTCGTGAGAGTGAAGTCGCTCTTTCTTCCTGCCATCAGCTAACACCTCCTTCGTAAATTCGGTGTATGCCTTAGACACCGTACTGTTTGGCTCATAAGCAAAAATGCTCTTTCCTTTGGAAGAAGTTTCTGCGGCTTTTACAGCAATCGGAATAGATGTGCGATACAGCTTAATCTGATTTCCGAAATTCTCCCGCAACGCTTCCACCGTACTTTTGGCGAGGTTTGTGCGGTTATCCACCAAAGTAAGAAGCATACCGTCTATCTTAATATCCTGATTGATATACTTCTTGACTTTTGAAATGGTCTGCACAAGCTGGGTCATACCTTTAGCCGGCAAATACTGTGCCTGCACCGGAATAATCACGCTGTCTGCCGCAGATAGAGCATTGAGTGTTACCATACTCAGAGAAGGCATACAGTCAATCAAGACAAAATCGTATCTGTCTTTGACCTGACTCAAATAATTCCTCAAAGTGGTTTCTCTGCTCATAGCGTTCATCAGGTTATATTCCATCGCCGAAAGTTCAAGGTTCGCCGGTAAAAGGTCAACACCTTCCTCGTGGTGCAGAATACCGTCTGTCGGGTCATTCATCGTTTCACTAATCACATCTGTAAGTTTCGTTGCAAGCGTGATACCCAAGTTGTCTGTATCTCTCCAACCGAGACAAGTAGTTAAATCTCCCTGTGGGTCTGCGTCTATGAGCAACACTTTCTTACCCTGCATTGCAAGACCAACACCAAGATTAACCGTTGTCGTTGTCTTTCCGACTCCGCCTTTTTGATTGCATATGGCAATCGTTTTGCAGTTTGACACCCCTTGCGTCCTCCTTTCAATTTATTCATAGCCAATAAAATATGACTATGTACTTGACCGTTTCATTTCCTAAACGGTCGTGGCAATATTTATTCTCAATATCCCTTGCCAAGCATATCGCTTTCGGGAAGTCGTTAAGGAACAGACTGCTTATCTGTATCATAGGAATCTAACCTCTGCCGGGTACTCCGCCAGCTCCGTAGAGAAGTATCATTATCTTTCTGACCGTCATCGCCATATCGGTTGCAATCCGATACTCATAGCAGGAGTTCTCGCTGTTCTGAAATTTTCAGAAGTTTCGGCGTACCTGCTAAAGTGGCTATCATCAGAATTAAAGTCTTAACGACCTGTGTATTCAATTGTCAAAGAACAATTGAAAAGGCTTCCGTTTTCATCATCAGGAATTAACCCCTTCACTCATTGCACAAAAGGCTTCATTTTGGACACCCAAAATCGCTGCTTTTCCGAAAAAATTTCAAAAAATTTTTAGGCGACAAAAAAAGCCGCCTATTTTCCTCACAATCAAGGTCAATAGACGTCGGGTAGAAATTTTAACATTTATGATGTATAATAAAACACAGAGGAATATTTGAAGTTGTATTATTGAATAAAATGGAGATTTTGATATGAAAGACAAGGCAAACAA
>ERZ824598.3243-NODE-3243-length-14536-cov-12.766660_pt1 | contig 14536 bp, 14 predicted proteins | sample MGYA00519934_ERZ824598 | MGnify/ENA primary metagenome ERZ824598 (study PRJEB31778, sample SAMEA3449177) | human gut metagenome | biome: human gut; feature: human-associated habitat; material: faeces | place: United Kingdom | collected 2010/2012 ...
ACCACCTCCCTTAGCTAGGGGAAGAATCAGCTGGCCATCTGGCCTACCGTTTCCAAAAGCTTTGTAGCCCCTGCTTTCAGTGCGAGATTATGGCCGGAATAGTTCTTCACATACCACGCGAGGTCACCTGGGCTCTTCATAGCGATTTCGCCAAGAGACCAGCCACTAAAGCGGCCAAAATCAACCTTGACGGCTTTCGCCTGTTCAATGGTCATGACACGCAAGTACTCATCCAGCGTTTTGGGGGGCTCCGGAGCAGGAGCATGAGACTGCTGCACAGGAGGCTGAACCTGCTGCTGAGTAGGCTGGGTAGATTTAGGCGCCGTCGCCGTCTGAGAGAAGACTGGAGGATCCGTTGTCGGTTGAGCGGTAAAACTCGCCACGACACTACCAGGGTGTCCTGCATCTTCATCAGGAGGCATCTTGATTGGGGCATCCGCGATAATACCGGCCAGCGCATCACCATTCATACAGAACTGCGTACCATACCCCGCATCAGCCAAAGCGCGGCCCTTTGCGACTGTTTCGGCGATCTCCAAGAAGCGATCGCCAAAGCGGTCTTCCGTTGAGAAACGCTGAGAATACGCCTTCCCAATGAACTGGTCAGCTGGGTCAGCCTTATCGGCATAGATCCTGCAGCATACGATCGCATTCTTCTCATCAACACGGATAAGCTCCGGGTCGATCTTCCCATTCGGATGGTGCAGGCGGAACCAAAGAAGGCGATATTTGACATCAAGGTAGAGATCGTTTTCGCCTTCCTCACCCACGGTAGTACGCACGAAATCAGCGGGGTTAAACCCATCGACAGCGTTGATGGCAGGGATCACATTAGAGTTCGATTCACTCATGGTAATTGTCCTTTCACAATAAATGTAGAAACGAGGCAGCTTTTGACCACCCCGTTTCTCAAATAATCACGCTACTCGCCGACTCAGCTCGCGGTTATAATAAGCCACGATTCGATCCGCGAGTACCGTATTCCTTTGACCCACATCACATTTATGGATCGCAACAAAGACTGCCTGCTTTTGCCCAATCAGGATGACCTTCGCCTTGGCTCTGGTCACAGCAGTATAGAGCAAATTCCGCCGCAGCATGATATAGTGCTCTTTCAAAAGAGGAACAATGATGACAGGATACTCCTGTCCTTGGCTCTTATGAATGGTCGTACAGTAGGAGAACTCCAAATCCTCCAGCATTTCCTGCGTGTACTGTAGTGTCCTTCCATCCAAAAGCCTCACGCATGTGATCGTCTCATCATCCTCTTTCTTCATGTCGGTTATGACGCCGACATCGCCATTTGACACATTGATTCGATTTGCCGTCTGCATAATGCGGTCACCAACTCGAAATACTCGACTGCCACACTTAACCTCTTTCTTCAGGTTGTTTGGCGGGTTGACAAGGTCTCGAATGGTCTCATTCAACGCATTTGCCGCAACCGCACCTCGCTTACGGAGAGGTGAGAGAATCTGCACGTCCTCAATACCATGCAAAGAGACTTCCTGCAGATAGTTCTTGATGACCAACTGCGCAGCCTCTTCCGAGTTCTGAACTTCCAAAAACTGAAAGTCATCCCCGAACTGAAGATGTGTGTCGTTGTGGTTGATGGCATAGGCGTTTGTGATGATACGGCTATTAGATGCCTGGCGGAAAACAGTCTCTAAGACTGCCGTAGGAACCTTTTCACTTCGAATCATCTCTCGCAACACATTACCCGCGCCAACAGATGGGAGCTGGTCAGCATCACCGACAATAATCAGCTGAGCGCCCGACTTGATACGATCAAGGAGGATATACGCAAGGCGCATGTCCACCATTGAAAACTCATCAACGACTACCAAGTCTGCTGATAGTAACTCTTTGTCGTTCAGCGGGCTGTCTTCATCCGTCACAAGGCCAAGCGCCGAGTGAAGTGTAGAGGCGTACATTCCCGTCTGTTCTGCCATGCGCCGACTGGCACGGCCAGTAGGTGCAGCCAAGAGGACTTCATTCGCAGGGAACGCAGCTTTATAGATATCCAGTATGAATCGTAGCGTTGTGGTCTTTCCGCTGCCGGGTCCTCCGGTCATGATGGAGATCGGATGCGAGAGGCACAGCTTCACAGCATTACGTTGCGAAGGAGCCAGTCTTTGATGCAAGGTCCTCTCCGCATTGTCGATTTTGCTGTCCAGATCGTCGATCTTTGTAAAGCCCTCTTGGAGTATCATGGACACAATGCGCTTAGCTGACTTAACTTCGCACATGCGCTCGTAACTCAGGTATACACGGCTTCCCTCAACATAGATACGGGATTCCACACGTTCATTTGAGATCGCTTGGCGGATTTCCTCTTCGGAAACCACTTCATCATCGCAGCCCATATTGAGAAGCTCATAGCACTGGCCAACCGTCTCATCAACGGATAGAAAAAGATGCCCAGATACGCGTGCCTCATCCAGCACATAGTTGATCGCACCGGAGTATCGCAAAGGGTGCTTTAAGCTGACTTTTGTTTTACGGGCAACGGAATCGACTGTCATGAAGCCAAAGCCTTTGATCTTACAGAGTTGGAATGGATCCGTCTTCACGATTCTCAGGCTGTTATCTCCGAACTCTTCTCGGATCATCGCAACCTTTTTCATCGAAACACCGAAAGGCGCCAAGTATATCATGAGATCACTCAAGGCTTTCGTTTCCCCGTAGGATTTGATGATAGCCTTGAGTTTTTTCTGGGCAATCCCCTTGACGCTAAGCAGCTTGTCCGGCTCTTTCTCCAAAACCTCCATCGTCTTATCGCCAAAGCGAGCGACAATGGCCTTTGCGGTCTCAGGGCCAATTCCTTTGATGATACCGCTGCTCAGGTAAGCAAGGATGCCGGCTTGATCTCTCGGCACGACTTCCTTACACATTGAAACCGACAGCTGTAAACCGTGTTTGGAATTCTCCCACGCTCCATCCAGTTCCACTTCCACGGCATCTGTAGCAATCAGATGATAGCCGATTGCCGTGAAATGAATCTTGTCGTCATGGTAGTAAGACCGATTACGGGCTTCCTTTGGAACAGACTCATCAGAAGTACTGTAGGCAAAAATGCAGAAGCCCTTATCGGACTTAAAGATGGTTCTTTCATATCGACATAGCATTTGATCACTCCTTATGCGATGGCCGATTTGACCACCTTAAAGATTCTTGATTCCGTCTGATCCACAAACTCATCATAGATATCAGGATACTGAGCTCGCAGAGCGGATAAACGGTCCTTTGATATTCCTTCCCGATACAGAGGATTGTAGGATACTTTGAAACACTCGCCGCCCTGTTCACAGGTTCCTTTGCATGCGGTACCCATCTCTTCGACGATGGGAGCATAGAGGGATTTGATGCGAGTCTCAAGTGCTTTTACCTGAGCATCTAAAGCTCTCTTTTCCTCTTTGAGTGCCAGGATCTCCTTGAGGTTCACCACAAACTTGCGGTCAAGATCCACGGTCGGTTCGGACTTGTCAGCAGGGCCGAAATAGCGACGGAGCGACTCCAGAACCGCATCTGGCTTTTCGACCAGAGGCGGCTCCACACGAGCCATGACGTGATTATTCCAGAATGCCGACAGCTCCATGATCGTGTTCTCTTCTTCCTCGAGGTCACGCTCAATCTTTTGCCATACAAAGTCATTCTCATTATTCGAGAACAGGCAGGCAATGAATGCAACATCGATATTCATCACCGACATGTAGTGCCGAACCTGCAATTCATAGTGGCGAGGGACTGCTCCGTTCGCCCACTTGAATTGCATGTCATAGTGCGCCGTTTTGCACTCTAAGATGGCCTTACGTCCATCCGGCAGGGTTACAAAACGATCCACATCGGCAATCAGGAAGGGGAAAAACGGGTGTTGGTACATCCAGTGGTCTTCATACACAGATAGTCCGGTCTTCTTTGCGAAGATTTGAGCTACCACATCTTCGAGCAAATGCCCAATCTGGAATGTGATGCTTTTGTCCGGCCCATCATCTGACATGACGACCCCAATTTTGTCATAATAAAGGTCTCGTGCCGTGCGATATGGGGAGGAATTAAGGGCGACAGCTACATCGCTGCCGCCAATTCCTTTTCGCCTCCAACTGAGCCATTGATCCTCTGTTAGAGTTGTGATGTCCACCAATCTGTTTGGCGTGTAGTTCAGGTTCAGCCCCATAGCCTACACCTCCTCGCAGCGATCAAACCCACAATTGCCGCATTCTGGGCATTCCTGATCATCAGGATCCTCGAACGAGGCAAAGCTTATTATCTCCCCGCAATGCCGACACTTATAAGCAAGTAGATCTTTTTCGGTGTGCTCTACCGTCCCTGTGTCATCGCAGGTAATGTGTTCCTCAAAACATATTCCCGGCTCTGAGGTCTGGATCATGACAGAAACGCCATCTTCTGCGCAGGCCTCTGAGAGAGTCAGGCACTCACTAGGAGAATTCTGAGGATATCCACCGATCAAGCAACTGTATGCTGACCATGCGAACGACGCGACAAACGAGTAACTTGCTTTGGCATCGACGGCAGGCTCGGAGAATTCTTTCATAGCCTCATCAATGAATGCCTGTCTTTTCGACTGGATGAAGCTCCGTGCAAAGAAACGCTTGCCTGGAATGGTTGAAGGATCGTCTTCGCTGACAAACCGTTCAATGAACGACTTAATGCCATCCCGTGTACCGGTGACATTTACATACCCAAACGCCCAATTAGGCATAATCTATCCTCCTTACTCTTCAAAATCAGTATTGTAGTGCTCGACGATCTCAGTCGGCTCGTCAGATGCACAGTTGCCGTAGACAACAGTCTGAAGTGCTTCCTTGTTTGGATCGTATTCTACGCAAGCCAGGATCGCTGTAGCGCCATCCTTGCGTACATAGTCGATGAAAACGCCTGGATAGTCTGCTGCACAGTCAGTCTTATCGTGCTTAGCGTAAATCGCGAGTTGTCCTACTGGCGTATCAACAATAAAATGCCGAGTCTTTTCCATATTCAATCCGCTCCTTGTTTTCGGTGATATCTTTTATGACTGAATCCATAGCGGAGAGTACTACCTCAACTCCCTCGAAGATGTGGTCACTATCTAATGCCCACATCATGTCATGGAATTCGCCCTCTGGCGTATAGACAAAGCACTCCCACCAGTTGTTGTGTTCCATATCGAGTCGATACCGTTTATGCGTATCACCCATGGCAGCATATAAGGCATGGTCCGTCTTCAGATATGGCAAAACATCAACGCCAAAACGTCCAGAGTTACTCTTATCTTTGACATAGAGTAATTCTGTACCATCACTCTTATCGTAAAGTGTGGCGTAGATATCTCCGCAGGCGTGAATGGCAAAAACACACCCGCGCACCTTGATAGATACCACCAGGCCGCCGTACCAGAGGGAAGAATACTGCTTGCGGCAAATCGGCTGATGGAATTCAACTTTGATAGGTTGATGTATCTTTCCAATCTGCTTTCTGATCTGCCAGCAAAGGTGTAGACGTTGTAAGGTGCTGATGCCTTCGAAGGTTATATTCTTCATGTGAGATCACCACCTCTTACCACTTAAAGTCACCGGGATGATCATACTCATGCCAATTCACATTCAAGGCACGAGATACAATCTCCTCCAACTGAGCAATCCTCAGCCCAGAGGCACCGTCACACTGCGCAGAGAAGATCACATCGCTCATCTGCATGAAGAGTTCATAGGCCGTGCAAGGACTGTCTCCATGAATTGCTACGAAATAGTCCATAGCTTCATAGGAGGCTTTCTTCGGGGCCTTGATTCTTTTCAGGACACGCATGAGTGTAGTGACGGGATAGCGGATCTCGATGTTCATGAGCTGCACTTGCTTGTCCAGCGCCTTTTCAAATTGCGCATAGACCAATCTGAGCTGTTCCTCAAAATACTGCATATCCACACCATTCTTGTGTTCGGTGCGAATGGAGTACCCCAATGGAACAATACGGCTCTCGGCACCAACCAGAAAAATCGGATAGAGATTTGCGCCGCTCATACCCACATCGGAGGTGGAAAAGCGCAGCGCAGGAACCATTTTCTCGGTTTGCAAGCCTTTGGCAGCAATCTCCCTATGATATGTATCGAGAAGCTTGTCTGCCTGCCCATCCAGACGCCAGATTGCTGTCGCAATGGAGTGATCGAAGTGGGCTGTCATGAAAGTGTTTCCGGGATACTCACGGTTGAGAAAGTCGCTCGTTGCTTTGAATAGTGGCAGCATCTCCATGACGGTATAGTCTTTCGGATCACCACCATGTACTGCCGATACTTTCTCATCCGCGATTTTGATCAGGCTGTCACCGGAGGCGACGCCCATGCAGTAGTTGAGGATCTCAGCGAATACCGTCTTGGAAACTTTGTTGAGTGCATGCCCAGAGATGCGGGCTCGCTCGAGAACTGTTTTGATCGCGCAGGAACGAACCGGATAGTCCTTACCATCCACCTTCAGCAGGAGGCTGGTATTCTCCATTGTGTCTTCGAGAATCTCAGCGGCACCATTGTGGTCATAGATCTGCATGTACAGATTCCCGAGCGTGGAGCCTCGTTCCACCGGTTCGAACTGAAGTTCTCTGGATGGGGCGGTCATCCATTTGCTGCGGGCTTTCCGGTCGCTCAGGAATTGAAAAAAATCCCCAGACTCCGTAAAGCTACGACTGAAGTTGTCCGTGAATACTTTGCTTTCTGTCATTTGCTTGTTCCACCTTTCAAATTGTTATTTCTCAAACCCGCCAAAGCGGCATTTGGGCAAAAAAAGAGCGCTCTGATCTGAAAATCAAATCAAAGCGCAAAATGAGAGGCGAAACATATTGTTCGCCCAAAAGTGCCAATATAAATTGGCTCACAGCTTATGAAGCTCCGCATCGGAGATGAAATCTAATAAGTACGGAGACAGGATACCATTAGATCCATCCATTCGCCATAATACCCATTTCTGCTTTCTGGGCAAAAACAACTCACGAGTATTGTGTATTCCTCCCCTTGAACGCAAACCTCTTTGGTATTCTTACCATAAAACGTCGGTAAGGTTTGCACATTACTCTGAAAACAGAATCACAATGAGCTTTTGCTTGCAGCATAAACTTGGGCGTGTTATTATAAAAGCACAATCGCAAGAAAAATTATAAAGGAGGCGGTGATTTGCCGAAGGGAAAACTGTTAAACGGTCTGGTGACGCAGCAGAAGGTATTACGGGCGGCGGTGGCGCTGTTTCTGGAAAAGGGCTACACCAAAACGACTACCGGTGAAATCGCAACAGCGGCAGGGATCGGGCAAAGCTCCTTCTTTCATGTCTTTCCCAGCAAGGAGGCGCTGCTGCTGGAACTGGTGAAGCGGATGTTCGGCGGGCAGTTCGACCTTGCCGGACAGTGCAGCGGCACAGAAGATCCTGTGTTCCTCTACGCTGTGGAGACATCACTGCAGCTCCACATCGCCGAACTGACCGAGCCGCTGCGGGAGCTGTATGTGACCGGCTACTCGCTGCCGACCACATCGGCGTACATTTACCACAGCACGGCAAAGCGCCTGCAAACCATCTTCGGGCCATATCTGCCGGATGCGCAGCCTAAGGACTTCTACGAGATGGAGATCGCGTCGGGCAGTATCATGCGGGGCTTCATGTCGGTTCCCTGTGACGTGTATTTCACGATGGACGCCAAGATCTCCCGCTTTCTGGACTGTTCATTGAAACTCTATGACGTGCCGAAGGAGAAGCGGGCGGCAGTCACAGCAGCCGTTTTGCAGTTAGATTTACACGCGATGGCAGCAAGCATCATCCAGAAGACCGTCCAACAGGCGGAAAAGGGCTTTGAGGCCCTGACGGAAAAATAAATTTTTGGCAAGGGGATATCCCCTTGGTGCATCCAATGGATGCACCATAAACTTTCATCATGGAGGGATCACGATGAAGAAACGATTATTCGGCGTCCTAATGGCGCTGACGCTGTGTTTTGCCTTAAGCGTGAGCGCGAGCGCCATGCAGATCTTTGTCAAGACACCGACCAGCAAGACCATCACGCTGGATGTGGAATCCACCGACAGCATTGAAGCTGTAAAGGAGAAAATTCAGGACAAGGAAGGCATCCCGCCCCATCAGCAGAAGCGCACCATTGGCGTCACGGAGCTGGAGGATGGCCACACGCTACCGGACTATAACATCCAAAAGGAATCTACCATCCAACTGACGCTGCGGAGCACCGGCGCCGAAGAGACGACGATTGAGGACATTTATAGTGCGCTGAATACAGGCGGCAGCATCAAGCTGCTGAATGACATCAACTATCCCGGCGGCATGACGGTTCACAACAACCTCACTCTCGACCTGAACGGCCATGTGCTGAACCTGACCGACACGTCCGGCGGCGATAGCTGGATCACGGTGGAAGGCGGCGGCAACCTGACCATCACCGACAGCAACCCGACCGTGCCGCACAACTTTGAACCAAACGCCGACGGCCTTTGGGTGCTGAACAAGAACGGAACCAAATCCGTCCCCGGCGGCGTCATCACCGGCGGCACAGGATATCCGATCCAGTTCGGTAGCGGCGCTCATGCCTACACCGCATACTACGGCGGTGCTGTCTATATCGAACCCGGCGGCACACTGAACATGGAGGGCGGCAGCATCGTCGGCTGCTCGGCGGTCTACGGCGGCGGTGTGTATGTTGCGGGCGAATTTGTCATGACCGGCGGCAGCATCATCGGTTGTGCAGCGGACCGCGGCGGCGGCGTGTGTATGATGGATGATGGTGCCGTTTTCAATATGAGCGGCAGCGCCGCCATCCGCTGCTGCAAAGCCGCCTCGAAAGACGCCTCGCATGCATCAGGCGGCGGCGTGTATGCTCTCGGAGCATTTACCATGTCCGGTAATGCGGCCATCAGCAATTGCGAATGCATCACGGACAGCTGGCGCGCCGCGGGCGGCGGCGTCTATGTGTCCCACCACAAGAAAAATACTGAATTTACCATGGGCGGCAATGCCGTGATCGAGAACTGCAACGTGACATCTCCTCAAAATGGAAAGAGCTACGGCGGCGGCGTCTATGTTGCCGAAGGATCGTCGCTCACCTTGGAAGATAATACCAAGATCAAGGATTGCAGCGCCGAGAATACCTCCGGCGGAGCGGCCTATGGCGGCGGTATATTCGCTTCTGGAAACCTTACCATAGCGGGCAGTGCGGAGGTCGGCGAAAACTGCACCGCTGGCATCGGAAGCGGCATATACCTGGAAGTGCTCAGCTATTCGTCCGGTTCCTGGAATTTGTATGCAAACGGCGGCGTGATCGCGGGCGAAGTGGTGCTCAATAATAGCTCAAATTATGGAGGCACGATCAAGATCACCAGCAGCAATGAGGGCACCACCGAGTTTAAGGGTTCTGTGCTCAACAACAACGGCACCATCGAAAAGGGCACGTTCACCGGCGAGGTCACCAACAACGGCACAATCTCCGGCGGCGTGTTCAACGGCACGGTGAACAATAATGGAATTATCGAAAATCCTGACGACAGCACCGGCCCAAATTTTACCGGCACGGTCATCAACGGCGAGGACGGCACGATCGCCGAGGGCGTTTCGATTTCCAACTTGATATTCATCGTGACCTTTGATAACGAGGGTACGAAAACAACGGAGACCTTTGCTAAAGGCGGCAATCTTACCGCGCCAACTACCCAGACCAAGGAGGGCTACCGTTTCGACGGTTGGTATTACGATAACAACGGCAGCGAAGCCAAATGGAACTTCGACACGGATACGGTCACGCGCGCCATGACCCTCAAGGCTAAGTGGGTGCAGACTTATACCGTCACCTTTGAAACCAGCGGCGGCAGCGCGGTAGGCCCTGTGACCGTCGATGCTGGCAGCACCGTCACCAAGCCCGCCGACCCGATGAAGTCCGGCCACAATTTCGGCGGCTGGTACAAGGACAGCACGTTGCAGACTCCGTGGAATTTTGCCAATGACACCGTAACGGCGGATACGACGCTCTACGCCAAGTGGACGGCGAACCCGCCCGCCCCGAGCTATGATGACCCCGACCCGACCTATGCCGTCAGCGCGCCGGCCGCGGAGAACGGCAAGATCGCCGTCAGCCCTAAGAACGCCTCTGCGGGCAGCACCGTGACGATCACGGTGAAACCCGACAGCGGCTATGTACTGGAAACCATTTCCGTCACCGACAAGAACGGCAATGATCTGAAGCTCACCAACAAGGGCAATGGGAAATACACCTTCACCATTCCCGCGAGCAAGGTGGAGATCAAGGCGACCTTCATGGAGGACAACAGCGTTCTCAACTTCTTCTATGACGTGCCGAACGATGCCTATTACTTCGAGGCCGTCAAGTGGGCGGCGGAGAACGGCATCACCGGCGGCGTTGGCAACAGCCTGTTTGCTCCGAACCAGCCCTGCACCCGTGCCCAGATCGTGACCTTCCTCTGGCGCGCGGCGGGTTCCCCCGTGGTGAATTACCTGATGCCGTTTACCGATGTGGACGAGGGTGCATATTATGCCGAGGCAGCTCGCTGGGCGGCGAGCACCGGCATCGTCACCGGTCTGACGGAGACGACCTTCGGCACGAACGGCGTCTGTACCCGTGCGCAGGCTGCGGCCATGATCTACCGCTACGCTCAGGCGCAGGGTAAGGGCTTCACGGGCGCGTGGATGTTCCACCTGCCGTTCACCGATGTGCCCGAATGGGCGTATGAATCGGTGGCGTGGTGCTACATGAACGGCGTGACCACGGGCGTGAGCGAGACATCCTTTGCGCCGGGCAATGACTGCACCCGCGCGCAGATCGTCACGTTCCTGTGGAGAGCGTTCAGCAAGTAAATAGGCGAGTTGGTAGTGCCATGCCACTACAAGAAGGAGGAGACGCATCTGATGCGTCTCCTCCTTTTCATGTTTGTCACACATAATTGGGGTTACAGCTTGAATGATTTTATATCAATCATAATTGGAAAGCTCAATTCCTCTGTCATTCGTCGAACACATTCTTCCGTTTCTGCACCCACCTCACTAATTACCATATGCGTATGATCCGCATTCCAGCCACATAGGAGAAAGCTACCCTGCTCCGTCAACTCGACTGTACGCCATACGGGGCAACTGCCATCGAACTTGACGGAGCAGCCGATCATCTTACAGTGCAATGGCATTGTAGGTTCCGGAAGCCTCATAACCACGCAGACTCGGTCAGCAGAATGGAAATCCGTTACAGTAAAGTCGGCAGAAGAATATTCAACGAAGTCTCTTGTGCCTTTCGCATCCGGCTCGATATAGTTATACGCTGTTGCCAAAAGCTCGCCTCTCTTTTCTATCGCATACTGAGTGAAGCGTTTTGGCTGAGCATAAAAGGTGTATGGCAAATGCTCGTGCTCGTTATAGTACCTCTGTAATGCAGCGCTATACATTTTTTCCCTCCTCACAAGTTTCTCCAATGTCATGGGCTCTAAAGTAGATCCCTCAATGGCACCTTTCGTTCCACAAACCAACGGCCTATCGTATTACCCGTTAGATTGGTGGATCGTTCAAAATAGAGATATGTTCTTGCACCATTGACTTGGATGGTGTAACGATCGCCTTGCCCGCCGGCTTTTGCAGCATAGGCTGGGCGAATATCGATCACGCGGTCTATTTCATATTTCTGGCCATCCTCCCAGATGATTTCCCTAGGCAGCATTGTCCCATCCGAACGATGCTCTACAAAAACGCTCACATAGACCTTATAAGCCTCACCTGGCAGCATACTTAACTCAACGGCTGCTCCAGATCTCGCTTGAGGAAATCCCCGTGCGCGATATACGGAGCTATGATTCTTACACCTTGGCATTGTAGAATCCGGAGCTTGAAGTCCAGTAACTCAGGTGGCACATACAAACACTTCGCTGTCTGATAAAAGTCCATTTGCATCTCCAGCGCTTCTAAGACGGTGTCATCGCTGAGCATGAACTCCGCAGCAAACACATTTGCCTCATACTCCATTCGATTTGTATCCTCAAACATCGCAAACTCATGGAAGGTGTTAATGGCAGAATCGCTGTGGAGGACTGCATGCCCCAGCTCGTGCGCAATGATGATCCGTTGAATGCTGTCGGGCAAATCACTGTTGATTACAATCAGTTTGCACCGAGAAGAAACCAGGAAAAAGCCCTTGCAGGAACGGGGACTCTTTCCCATTGGACGATCCATCACCTGGATATCCAAATACTCGCAGATCTCATACGGGTCATCTGTCTGATATTTCATTTTCAATCGACTTACTTCCTGCCTAATCGTCATCGTCAGCAATCCACTCGCCTCACTTCAGAAAGTAGTTTTCTATTATACAGCCTGACAGTACCACAAGGGTTGTCCAAAAATCCGTACACTCAGAATATTCCTGCTTACTTTTTGTAGTCTTTACGGGTGAACTTCTCGCTGGCTCGCTGCTTATTAGCAAAATACGCCTCAGTGACTGCTTGGAAGAAAAGCTCCTTATCCTGCTCAGGGACATCTCCACCAGCAAAGAGAGCACGCGTTTGTGTCAGCAGCTGCTCTACATCAGTTGCTCCTTTACGGCCATAGGCTGCTCTTGCGCTCTCGATGTATGGTGCCTCTTCAAGTCCATAGTTGGGATCTACGATCTCATCGTTGCTTAGATATGCCGTGGAAACACCCAGCACCTCTGCCAACCTCTGAAGATTTACACCGCGAGGCATTACACCTTGTTTTTCGTATTTGGTAATCGTGCGCAGCGTGACACCAATCTTATCGGCCAGTTCTGTTTGCGTAAGGCCCAGATGCGTGCGGCTCTCTCGAATCTTTTCACCAGTCGTCTTCATAACCGTCTCCTCTCGCAGGTTTGGAAAGTTTTTGAAAGTTCTATTGACAAACCATTTTCTGACCTGCTATTTTGTTATTAGAACTTATTGGAACTTAATAGAACTCGGTTGGAACTTTATGCTCATTATATTCTGCGAACTGGAACTTGTCAATAGGAACTTTTAGGAACTTGATGGAACTATTTCTTGAAGGTTATGGACAGGAGGTATGCCGAATATGGAAGGCCGAGTTGTATTGCATAGTGACCTCAACAACTGCTATGCGAGTATTGAATGTATGCTGCATCCGGAATTGCGTGGAAAGTACATTGCGGTTTGCGGCAGCACAGAGGATCGACATGGGATCGTTCTTGCGAAGAACCAATTGGCAAAGCAATGTGGGGTGAAGACAGGTGAAGTGATTTGGGAGGCAAAGCAAAAATGTCCACAACTGACGATTGTAGAACCGCATATGGAACAATATCTGAAATTCTCCAAAATTGTCCGCTCTATCTATTTGCGATACTCTCCGGAAGTCGAGTCATTTGGCATTGATGAGAGCTGGATTGAACTGACTGGGTCTCCGCTTCTCCAGCAGAAAACTTCGCTTGAAATCGCCAACGAGATTCGGACTACTGTGAAAGAAGAAGTCGGACTCACCGTTTCCATTGGCGTCAGCTTCAATAAGATTTTCGCGAAACTCGGCTCAGACATGAAAAAGCCAGATGCCGTGACTGTCATAACGCGGGAATCCTTCAAAGATCAAATCTGGCCGCTCCCTGTTTCAGACCTGCTCTATGTGGGGCGAGCAACGACGGAAAAGCTTCGGCTCTACGGGATCCGCACCATCGGAGATCTGGCCCAAGCGGATCGGGCGATGCTAATTCACCGGCTTGGCGTCAATGGTGAAAAGCTGTGGGTGTTTGCCAATGGACTGGATCAATCGCGCGTTATGCCATGCGACTACGAAATCCCCATCAAGAGCGTGGGGCACGGAATCACCTGCACGGCAGACCTGCGTACAAATGAAGAGGTTCGACATGTTCTGATGGAGCTCTCACAGGAAGTGGGAGCAAAGCTGCGGAAAAGCAAACTGGCTGCCACGCGGGTCCGCATCAGTATTCGCGACAACACACTGTCTCAGAGAGAGTACCAAGGGAAGCTGGAATTCCCAACTCAAAGTTATACAGAGATTGCTGCAGCTGGCTTTAATCTGTTCTGCCGGCGTTATCCATGGCCTGCGGATGTTCGATCTCTGACGATTAGCGCGATCGACCTGATCCCCTCGGATACACCAATTCAGCTCGATCTCTGGTCTGACTTTGAAAAGCATAATAAGCGTTTAACTTTGGAACGCACCGTGGAAGATATCCGCCATCGCTATGGGCTCGGTATGATCAATTTTGCGGCACTTACCTTTGGATTGAAAATGCCGACACATCGTGAGATCAAATATAAAATGCCATCTGTTATGTATCACTAAGGAGGGACAGATTTTAACCAAAGTTGAGGAATTCCGGGACAAGCATACTGTCTCGGTCAACAGCAAGGGCGATATCCTTATCACAGGCTTCACCAACGCGAAAAATGAGAAGTGCTTCTGCATTATGGCAGACGGCCATCGCTATCATGAGTATGGCATCTCCACCGGCAGCCTCCTTCTCTGCCAGCGCGGCGCCGCCATCAATGACGGAGACCTCATCATCGTGAAAGAGGACGGA
>ERZ824598.3258-NODE-3258-length-14441-cov-4.677256_pt1 | contig 14441 bp, 11 predicted proteins | sample MGYA00519934_ERZ824598 | MGnify/ENA primary metagenome ERZ824598 (study PRJEB31778, sample SAMEA3449177) | human gut metagenome | biome: human gut; feature: human-associated habitat; material: faeces | place: United Kingdom | collected 2010/2012 ...
CGAAGGCGCTCTCCGGCGGCCAGCGCCAGCGTGTGGCCATCGGCCGCGCCATCGTGCGCAGCCCCAAGGTGTTCCTCATGGACGAGCCGCTCTCCAACCTCGACGCCAAGCTCCGCAACCAGATGCGCGCCGAGATCATCAAGCTGCGCGAGAAGATCGACACCACGTTCATCTACGTCACGCACGATCAGGTCGAAGCCATGACCCTCGGCGACCGCATCGTCATCATGCGCGACGGCTACATCCAGCAGATTGGCACGCCGCAGGAGGTCTTCAACCATCCGGCGAACCTGTTCGTCGCGGGCTTCATCGGCTCGCCGCAGATGAATTTCTTTGAAAACTGCCAGCTCACAAAGACTGCCGGCGGCTATACGCTCACCGTCATGGGCGAGACCGTCACGCTTACCGCGGAGCAGAGCGCAAAGCTCGCCGCCGCAGGCGTCGAGAGCCGCAGTGTCACCGCGGGCGTGCGCCCCGTGCATATCGCGCTCGGCGAGAGCGGCATCCCTGCCGAGGTCGACGTCAGCGAGCTGATGGGCAGCGAGCTGCATCTGCACCTTGCCGCGAATGGGCAGGATGTTGTGGCAGTCATTCCCACCGCGAATATTGATCCGATGGCGTATGCGCGGCATACGGCGGTGAAGTTTGGGTTTGATGCCAAACTGGTGCATTTGTTTGATGCTGATTCTGAAAAGAATCTCATTTGATTTTTGGAAAATTTCCCTTTTAAGGGAAGAATATTGCAGCCCAAGGGCTGCGTGAATAAAGGGGGCCATTCTCTCACGTGAGAGAATGGCCCCCTTTGACCCCCAAGAGAACGCAAGGGGCGCTGCCCCTTGACCCCACCATTGCCGGTTTGCAGCTCGAATGACTGCACACGCTGCGCAGTGTAGGTGCGGTGTACATGGCTTCGCCATGAATCTTCTGCGAATCGTGACCAGTCGCAACCGCGCCTTACTATCGTGAGGCGCGAGTGACGTTACCTCGGCGGCAGACTGCCTGCGGAATGCGGCATTGCTGCGCTCGCCGCATTGATGAGACTGGCGGTAAACGGGAATTACTGCACACTCCTACAAGATGAGCAGAGCGGCAGCGGATGATAGGAGTAGGCCAAATCGTCTTGCAATGCTAACGCGGCAACGCCGCGCTATGGGCAGTGCAATCGGCAAGCATTGCAGCTCTTTGAGCTGCTCGCTTGCAATGTAAACGCCTTTCTTTTGGACGGGCACCGCCCGTTTTCTTTCAACGGAAAGAAAATGGGGGGTGCATTGGGCAGCAGCGCTCTCGCGCTGCATTTCCCCTCCGCGCTGTGCGCGGAAAGACACTCCCCCTTTGGGGATAAAAAGGAGAATCATCATGCGAGCAGTATTGACTAAGGTTAAACACGCCTCCGTCACGATCGACGGAGAGCTCAAGGGCAAGATCGGCAGGGGCTTTTTGATCCTGCTTGGCGTTGCGCCTGACGACACGGAAGAAAAATGCCGCAAGATGGCAGACAAGCTCTGCTCGCTGCGCATTTTTGACGACGAGAACGACAAGATCAACCTCTCCCTCGACGATGTCGGCGGCGAGCTTGTGGTCGTTTCGCAGTTCACGCTCTACGGCAACTGCCGCAAGGGCCGCCGTCCCGAATTTTTAAGCGCCGCGCGGCCGGAGATCGCCATCCCGATGTATGAAAAGTTTGTAGAGATCTGCCGTGAGAAGGGCTACCATGTTGAAACCGGCGAGTTCGGCGCCTACATGGAGGTCGAATCGCTCAACGACGGGCCGTTCACGCTGATCGTGGACTCCGCCGACTTAGACGCACCGAAAAAGCAGTAAAGAAAGGGGTTATTTCTTCATGAAAGTCATCACCACTGTCGTCGGCTCCCTGCAGACGAATTGCTACCTGCTCATCGACGAGGAAACGAAGTCCGCCGCGCTCATTGACCCGGGCGACGAGGCGGAAAGACTGCTCGCGCTCGTCAAAAGCGAGGGCGTCACGCTCAAATACATTCTCCTGACCCACGGACATCGCGACCACACGCTTGCCGTGCCTGCGCTCAAAAAGGCGCTGCCGGACGTGCCCGTCTACATCGGCGAGGCCGACGCCCACTCCACCGGCATCTACCACTACCCGATGGCCGACCTCGTCCCCGATCTCAAATACTATGGCGAGGGCGATACGCTGCCGCTCGGCTCGCTGACGATCAAGGTGCTCGCCACGCCGGGCCACACACTCGGCGGTGTAACGCTGCTGGTCGGCGACGCGATGTTCCCCGGCGACACGCTGTTTGCAGGCTCGATGGGCCGCACCGACCTCCCCGGCGGCAACGACGCGCAGATGCTCGCCTCGCTGCGCCGTCTCGCCCAGATCGAAGGCGACTACACTGTTTACCCCGGCCACATGAATTCCACAACGCTCGCGCGTGAAAAGGCGATGAACCCGTATCTGCGCCATGCGCTGCGATAAAGGACAAGAAACCACATGAAACTCGAGCTCATTGGGCATGATGAAAAATACGCGCTGGAGCAGAGCTTACTCACGCTCTTCCCCGGCGAAAAGCCCGTTTACGGCACGGTCGACAAAACCGCCGACACGCGCTGGGCGCGCGTGACGCTCACCGAAGAGGATGAGCGCGTGCAGGTGACGACGGAGCTGGGCATGGACGGCAAGTCCGCCGCCCACAGCTACGACTATCCCCTCTCCGGCACGGAGTATGAAAAAGAAGGACAGCGCCGTCACGCCGTCGGCATCAGCTTTTTCGGCGCGGCGAAGGACCTGCTCGGCATCTCCCCCGCGTGGGGGAGCCTGACCGGCGTGCGGCCCAGCAAGGTCGCGCTCTCGCTGATCCGCGAGGGCGGCAAAAAGCGCGCCGAAAAGGAATTGCAGGAGCTCTACTGCGTCACGCCCGCGCGCGCCCGCCTTGCCATCGAGGCGGCAGACGCCGGCATCCGCGCCGCGGCGGAGCTGGAACCGAACGACATTTCTCTTTATGTCGGCATTCCCTTCTGCCCCACGCGCTGCGCGTATTGCAGCTTCGTGGCGCAAAGCGTTGAAAAGTCCTTCTCGCTCGTCGAGCCGTATCTGGAGGCGCTTTTCGACGAGATCACCGCGGCGGGACAGCTCGTGCGCGATTTGGGGCTGAACGTCAAGTCGTTCTACATGGGCGGCGGCACGCCGACCACGCTGACCGCCGATCAGATGGACCGTCTGCTCACGAAATTGGAGCAGAATTTTGACTTCGGTAATCTCGCCGAGCTCACGATCGAGGCGGGCCGCCCTGACACGATCGACGAAGAAAAGCTGCGCGTGCTGCGCGCGCACAACACCACGCGCGTTTCCATCAACCCCCAGACGATGGAGGACAACGTCCTCGCGGCCATCGGCCGCCGCCACACGGCGGACGACATCCGCCGCGCGATGGAGCAGGTGCGCGCCGCCAACTTCCCGCACGTCAACATGGATCTCATCGCAGGCCTTCCCGAGGATACGCCCGCGGGCTTTGCAAGGAGCCTTGACGAGGTCATCTCGATGGGCGCGGACAACATCACGGTGCACACGCTGTCTCTCAAAAAGGGCAGCCGCATCATGCTCGAAGGCAGCCGCATCCCCGGCGCGGACGGGGTCGCGCAAATGCTGGACTATGCCGACCCCACGCTGCGTAAACATGGTTTTGCCCCCTATTACCTCTACCGCCAGAAGTACATGTCCGGCAGCTTTGAAAATGTCGGCTGGACGAAGCCCGGCGGCACGGGGCTCTACAACATCTACATCATGGAAGAGCTGCACTCCATCCTCTCGCTCGGCGCGGGCGGCTCGACCAAGATGGTCGGCGGCGGACAGATCCGCCGCGCGTTCAACGCGAAGTATCCGCGTGAATACATCGACCGGCCCGAAAAGCGCCGCGCGAACCTGATGGACTTCGCCCGCTTTTACGCCGAACAAGGAGAATAACGATGAATAAGAGTGATTTCTTTACCGCCGACGCGGTCAAGCCGCACTTCACCTATGATGATTACTGCGAGAGCGCGGATATGATCGCGTCTCACCTCGGCGATTTCCGTCCCGAGGTACTGCTGGTGCTCGGCAGCGGTCTGGGCTTTCTCGGCGACCGCGTCGAGGCGCGCACCTGCGTGAGCTATGCGGACATCCCGCACTTCCGCGCGTCCACCGCGCCGGGACACGAGGGCCGCTTCGTTTTCGGCGAGCTGCGCGGCAAGCGCGTGGCGGTCATGCAGGGCAGAATGCACTGCTACGAAGGATACACCATGGAGGACGCCGCCTACGCCGTTCGCGTCATTCGCTTGCTTGGCGCGAAGACGATGATCGTGACGAACGCCGCGGGCGCTGTGAACACGGACTATCGAGCCGGCGATCTCATGCTCATTTCCGACCACATCAAGCTCTTTGACTTCGGCCCGCTCTGGGGGCCGAACATCGAGGAATTCGGCACGCGCTTCCCCGATATGTCCAATGTCTACTCTCCCCGCCTGCGCGAGCTTGCCAAGGAAGTCGCCAGGGAGCAGGACCTCACGCTGCGCGAGGGCGTTTACATGTACTTCCCCGGCCCGCAGTTTGAAACGCCCGCCGAGGTGCGCGCCGCGCGCGTGCTCGGTGCGGACGCCGTGGGCATGTCCACCGTGCCGGAGGCCATCGCCGCCGCGCACTGCGGGTATGAGATTCTCGGCGTGACGCTCTGCGCCAATATGGCCGCGGGCGTGCTGCCCCAGCCGCTCTCCGGCGAGGAGGTCAACGAGATGGCGGAGCAGTCGGCCCCGCATTTCTCCTCGCTCATCCTCGGCTGCCTTGAGCGGCTGTAACACAGTTTATTTCAGCTAAGAAGGAAAAGGTCGAAATTTTAATGGCTACGGAAAAGAAACAGTCCTTTTTCGGCGGCGCGGCGGTGTTGGCCGCCGGCGTCGTCATCGTGAAGATCATCGGCGCGCTCTTCAAGATCCCGCTCGCGAACATTCTGGGCGAGACGGGCAACGCCGACTTCAACAACGCCTACAACATCTACGCCGTGCTTCTGACCATCTCGACCGCGGGACTTCCCGTGGCGCTCTCGAAGATGATCTCGGAGGCGAAGACGCTCGGGTGCGAGCGTCAGGCGCGGCGCGTGCTCAAGGTGTCGTTCGCCGCGTTTTTAACGCTCGGCGTCCTCTCGTTTGTCATCATGTGGTTCGGCAACGAGAAGTGCGCGGCGCTTCTCAATAACCCGAACGCCGCCTACGGCATCAAGGCGCTCGCCCCGGGTGTTGTGTGCGTCGGCTGCCTTGCCGCGTTCCGCGGCTTTGCGCAGGGCAGCTTCCGTATGACGCCGACCGCCGCCTCGCAGATCATCGAGGCGGTCAGCAAGCTCTTCATCGGCCTTGGCCTTTCGATGTATGTCGTGAGCCTTGGGTACGAGGATTACATCGCCGCGGCCGCGGCCATCGTCGGCGTGACGGTCGGCTCGGTGCTCGCGCTCGTCTACATGCTCATCGACTACTTGCGCCACCGCCCGCGCACCCCGGGCACAGACACGCCGGATGCCTCCGGCGCGATCTTGAAGCGCCTGCTCTCGATTGCCATCCCCATCACGCTGTCGGCCTCAATGGTGTCGATCATCACGCTGATCGACACGTCGCTCGTGCAGGGCCAGCTCCAAAACGCGCTGGGCTACACGCTCAAGGAGACGCGCCACCTCTACGGCACGTATTCCTCGGGCATGAACCTCTACAACCTGCCGTCGTCGATGATGACGGCGCTGACCATCTCCGTCATCCCGACGGTATCAGCTTCCCTTGCGCGCAATGACCGCGTGCACACGTCCCGCGTCATCAACTCGTCGCTGCGCGTCACGGGGCTCATGGCCTTCCCGATGGGTCTTGGCCTCTGGGCGCTGGCTGAGCCCATTATGAAGCTCTGCTACCCGCGCTATGACAGCGAGCTCGGCGGCTCGCTTTTAGCCGTGCTCGGCATCGCGAGCATGTTCGTCTGCCTGATGCTCATTTCAAACTCCATTCTGCAGTCCTATGGCCGCGTGCATGTGCCCGTTTTCACGATGCTCATCGGTGGCGTGGTCAAGATCATCTTCAACTACAACCTCACCGCCGTGCCGTCCATCAACATCCACGCCGCTCCCTTCGGCACGCTCGTGTGCTTTGTGATCGTATCGTCGCTCAACCTCTTTTTCGTCTACCGCACGATGGAGGATAAGCCGAACTACTTCAAGGTCTTTGCAAAGCCGCTGATCGCATCGCTCGTGATGGCCGTGTGCGCCAGATTCTCCTATCGCTTCTTCGCCGCTCATATCGCGCTTGGCGGCGCGACCACGACGCAGATCGTGAACGTCGGCCTTGCGGTCGTGCTGGCGGTCATCGTGTACGTCGCGCTTGTCCTCGCACTGCGGATCGTCACGCACGACGACCTCGCGCTGCTGCCCAAGGGCGAAAAGCTCGCCCGCATCCTGCACGTGCGCTGAAAACCCCTGAAAAATCAGGGAAATTGCGCGAAACACCTTGCAATGAGAGGGAATATATGATAAATTATCCTGAGAAAGCTGTCTACACATATGACGACCTTGTTGACATCCTGCGCATTCTGCGCGCGCCGGGCGGATGCCCGTGGGACCGCGAGCAGACGCACGAGTCGAACCGCCGCAACTTCCTTGAGGAAGCGTATGAGGCCGCCGAGGCCTTCGACCTCGACGATCCGGAGCTGATGAAAGAAGAGCTCGGCGATGTGCTGATGCAGGTGCTCTTCAACATCCACATGGAAGAGGAAGCCGGCCGCTTCACGACCGACGATGTGACCGACCACGTGGTGCGAAAGCTCATCTTCCGCCACCCGCACGTGTTTTCGAACACGCGGGCGGACGACAGCGAGCAGGTGCTCGTCAACTGGGACAAGCTCAAGCGGCAGGAAAAGGGCCAGCGCACCACCGCCGACGCGATGGATTCCGTCGCCCGTTCACTCCCCGCCCTCTGGCGGGCGGACAAGCTGCAGAGCAAGGCCGCGAAGGCGGGCTTTGAATTCCCCGATGTCTCCGGCGCGCTCGACAAGCTCGACGAGGAGACACAGGAGCTGCGCTCCGCCGTTGAAAACGGCACAAACTTTGAAGAAGAGCTCGGCGACGTGCTGTTTGCTGCCGTCAAGGTCGGCCGCTTCTGCGGCGTCGACCCCGAGGCGGCGCTTTCAAAGACCTGCGAAAAATTCATCGCGCGCTTCCGCAAGGTGGAAGAGACGGTGAATGCGCGCGGCGAGGATATGTCCGCTCTCCCGCTCGATGAGCTGATGGCGCTGTGGAACGACGCCAAGGAACAACTCAGATGACCAAAAGCGGCAACGCTTTTTGCTCATATACACCCCGGAGGCCCCGTCTCCGGACACTATTCAGGAGGATCAAACGATGAACAAGACTGAACTCATTGCTGCCGTGGCGGAAAAAGCCAGCATTTCCAAGAAGGAGTCCGAGGTTGTGATCAACGCTGCCCTCGACACCATTATCGACTCCCTGAAGAACGACGAGAAGGTCCAGCTCGTCGGCTTCGGCTCTTTCGAGACCAAGCACCGCGCTGAGCGCACCGGCCGCAACCCCAAGACCAAGGAGAGCATCACCATCGCCGCTTCCAAGGTCCCGACCTTCAAGGCTGGTAAGGCGTTCAAGGACGCTGTTGCGGAGTAATTCCCCAGTCAAGCTCTTTCATCATCAAAACGGCGGCGCGATGCGCCGCCGTTTGAGTTGGTGGAGCCCCTTTGATCCCGCACTTTTCCGAAAAGGAGACGAATTCCATGCGTCTTGACAAATATCTCAAGGTCTCGCGCCTTATCAAGCGCCGCACCGTGGCCAACGAAGCCTGCGACGGCGGCCGCGTGACCGTCAACGGCAAGGTCGCCCGTGCGTCGTACGACGTGAAGGTCGGCGACGTGATCGCGCTGCACTTCGGCGAGCGCGTGCTCGCGGTCGAGGTGCTCGATGTATCCGAGACCGCCGGCAAGAGCGAGGCCTCGCTCCTCTACCGCGAAGTGAACGCACAGTAAACCGTACTATTTTGGGTGCGCCCTTCATACGTTATCGTATGGAGGGCGCTTTCTTTGCGCCCAAAGCGAAAGGACGGGTTCTGACTATGACTTACGACACTTCCCCCGCTTCTCCCCAGCGCATCGAATTATCCGGCCGCGAGAGCCTGACGGTCTCCGGCGTGGAGGATGTCGACCGCTTCGATGAGACCGAGATCGTGATGAACACGTCGCTCGGCGTGCTCGTTGTCACGGGCGACAGCCTGCACATCGGCAAGCTGAGCCTCGACGGCGGCGAGCTGCATGTCGACGGGCGCATCGACGCCATCGCCTTTGAGGATGCGCCGTCAAACCGCGGCGGCCTGCTCTCGCGCCTGTTCGGGGGTTGAGGCACCGTGGGCGTGTCGCTCTCCGAGCAGGCGCAGTGCTTTCTCGCCTCGCTCCTGCTTGGCTTCATCCTTTCTCTCCTCTATGACCTGCTGCGCGCCGTGCGGCTGCGGCGGGCGACGAAGCGGCGCTTTACGAGCGCGCTCGATCTCCTCTACTGCGCGGCGTTCGCACTGCTGACGTTTCTCTTCGCGCTGCGCATCGGCGGGGGCGAGCTGCGGCTCTATATGCTCTTCTCGGTGCTGCTCGGCGCGGTGAGCTACTTCACGCTCTGCGCACGGCTTTTCCGTCCGCTATGGGCCTTCTGGGCGGAGGTGCTGTTCTCCTTTGCGCGATTAGCGGCCGCGCCGCTGCGGTGGCTCCAAAAAGTTTATGGTAAACTTGCCAAACTTTGCAAAAGATACTTTCTTTTTTCCAGAAACCGGCTTATAATAAAGTCGTATGAGCGCCGCGCCCGTTATTCGCTGCGCCGCGCAAGGAAAAAGGAGGCTCATCGGCATGGCAGAGCAGGCCAAAAAAGGCAAAAAGCGCACCAGCTTTCTCACGATGCTCGTCATCGCAATTCTGATCGCGCTGGTGGGGGTACAGCTCATTCATCTGCGGAGCCAGATCGACGACGCGCGCAGCCAACTCACCGCGCTGCAGAGCGATCTTGACACTGCCAAGCAGGAGAACGACGCACTCGCCTCGGCGCTCGAAAAGGCCGACGACCCTGAGTTTTTGCAGGAGCTTGCGCGCGATCAGCTCGGCTACGTAACGCCGGGAGAAAAGACATTCTATGACGTCAGCAACTAAAAAGAGAACATTATTGAAGCGCCCGTTGAGGGCGCTTTTTTCTTGCGTGAAATAAAAAGGAGCCGCCGGCCAAGATGGCCCGCGGCTCAAATGGGTGGGATATTGGAAAGCTTCCGATGCTTATGATACCGCCCGTCCGCCAAAACGTCAATGGGAGCTTTTGCCGCATTCTGCCGCCTTTTGTCAATTCGCGTCGTGCGCCTTATAATTTGTCAATATGCACAAGAATGCTCAATTCATATATCGTTCATTTGAAATTTTCGTTCATTCGTGCTATGATATAGAAAAGGAAACAGAAGGGCAAAACACTTCTCTTTCCTTCCTCACCAACGAAAGGAGCCAACACTATGAAATTCACCTACACCTGCAAAAAAGTCTCCCTGAACGATTCCGTCAAGGCCTATGCCGAGAAAAAGGTCGGCAAGCTCGAGAAGTTTTTCAAGGAGGAGCCCGAGGCTTCTGTCACCTTCTCCGTCGAGAAGAAGAACCGCTGTGTCGCCGAGATCATGCTCCGCGGCGCCAACGGCACGCTGTTCCGCGCGGTATGTGAGGACCCGGACGGCGACATGCGCGGCGCGATCGACGAGGCCACGGCCCAGATCGAGCGCAAGATCCGCAAGAACAAGACCCGCCTTGCCAAGAACCTGCGCGCCGAGGCCGTGATGCCGGAGCTGCCCGAGGAGTTCGAGGCCCACGAGGAGGGCGCGTTCGACATCGTGCGCACCAAGCGCTTCACCGTCAAGCCCATGAGCGTGGAGGAAGCCATTTTGCAGATGAACCTGCTGGGCCACAGCTTCTTCGTCTTCCGCAACACCGATTTCGGCGATGCGATCTGCGTCGTTTATCGCCGCAACAACGGCGGCTACGGCATCATCGAGACCGAGGACGACGAGGAGTAAGCCGTTCAGAAAGCATATAGAAGGGCTGCGCATTCGCGCAGCCCTTTTTTTGCGCGCTTTTCCGTGGTATACTGAGTTTGTATTTTTCGGAAGAGGAGAAGTCCTATGAACACGTTTTTCTGCCGCGCGTTCCAGTGCTGCTTTGCCGTCGGCGCGCGCTTTCTCCCCTGGCGCACACCGGAGGTCTTTTCAGGCGAGGGGAGTTTACTGCGCGCCGCAGACATTCTGCACGAAAACGGCCTGCGCCGCCCGTTCGTCATCGCGAGCCGCCGCCAGTGCGCGGACGAGCACTTCCGCGTCTTGCAGGAAAAACTTGACGAGCAGGACATCCTGCTCTCCATCTTCTCCTCGGTCGAGCCGAATCCGTCGGTCGAGACGGTCGAAAAGATCGCCGCGCAGTACAAGATTAATAGCTGCGACTGCTTTCTCGTCATCGGCGGCGGCTCGCCGATGGACGCAGCCAAGGCCGCCGCGGCGCGCCTCGCGCGGCCGGACAAGCCGCTTTCGCAGCTTGCGGGGCTCTTAAAGGTCCGCCGCCGCATTCCGCCGCTCATCGCCGTGCCTACGACGGCGGGCACGGGGTCAGAGACGACCATCGCCGCCGTCGTCACCGGCAGTGACCACCACAAGTATGCGATCTCCGACCTCTGCCTCGTTCCACGCTACGCGATCTTAGACCCCGCGCTGACCGTCGGGCTGCCTCCACACATCACGGCGGAGACCGGCATGGACGCGCTGACGCACGCGGTCGAGGCGTACCTGAGCCGCTTTTACAACACGAAGCAGACGCTCCTGCTCGCGGAAAACGCCGTCGTGACCATCTTCACGCATTTGGAGCGCGCGTACCGCGACGGCACGTCGCTCCCCGATCGCGCGGCGATGCTTCAGGCCTCGTTCGACGCAGGCGCGGCGTTCACGCGCGCAAGCGTCGGCAATGTGCACGCCATCGCCCACACGCTCGGCGGGCTCTACGGTGTACCCCACGGCCTTGCAAACGCGGTGCTTCTCCCTCTCGTGCTCGAAGACTACGGCAAAGCGGCCTATCCGCGCCTTGCCCGTCTTGCCGCACTCGTCGGCCTCAAGGGCGACACGGAGGAGGTGCGCGCCAAGGCGTTCATCGCCGAAATCCGCGCGATGAACGCCCGCATGGGCATTCCCGACCGCTTCGACTGTATCCGCAAAGAGGACATCCCCCTCATGTCCACCTGGGCCGCGCAGGAGGCGAACCCCGTCTACCCCGTGCCGGTCATCTACGACGAAGCGCGCTTTGCGCGCGTCATCGAGCGTTCACACCACAGCCAATAACCTTGTCAGCATTTTAGCGATACTTCCCCGCCGCCGTCTGGTATAATGGTGCTGCAATCCAAAAGGATCGGACGGTTTTTTATGATCGGAGTTTACGACTACACCGTGATCGCAACCTATCTCTCGCTGCTGCTGGGGCTTGGCGGCCTCTATTCCGCCGCGCGCTTCGAGCCTCTCGACGCCATGCTGTGCCTGATGCTTGCGGGGCTGCTCGATGCCTTCGACGGGCGCATCGCCCGCACGAAAAAGGACCGCACCGAACAGGAAAAGCGCTTCGGTATCCAGATCGACTCGCTCAACGACCTCGTGTGCTTCGGCGTGCTGCCCGCCGCCATCGGCTGGAGCATGGACTGCGAAAGGCTCTGGTTCCTTGCGACGATGTCGTTTTTCGCGCTCTGCGCGCTCATCCGCCTCGCCTATTTCAACGTGACGGAAGAGGAGCGGCAGGACCAGACGAGTGAAAACCGCGCCTACTACCTCGGCGTGCCGGTCACGGCGAGCGCCGTGCTCGCGCCGCTCTTCTATCTGCTCTCGCTGCACTTTGCCCTGAACTGCGCGGTCGTTTACGCGCTGGGGCTGTTTCTGCTCGGTGTGCTGTACATCACACCGATTCGCGTCAAGAAGCCGCAGCTGCGCGGCGTGGCGCTTTTGTCCATATTCGGGCTTGGCGAATTTGTTGTTTTGCTCCGCGTATTGACGCGTTAGCGCTCCCATCTCTCTCCTCCGGGCCGTCCGAAAGGTTTTCTTTTGGGCGGCCCCTCTCTTTTTACTTTCCCGATTGACGGCGGGAAGTCCGCGTGCTATGATAGTCGGCAACTACCGTTTGCATGTTCTGTCAGATCGCGAGGAATTTTTATGAAAAAGGCCGACCCCCGTCTCATGCTCATTATGTCGATGACCGTCTTCGGCACGCTGGGGCTTTTTGTGCGCAATATTTCCGTCTCGTCCGGCGAGCTGGCGCTGTACCGCGCCGTGCTGGCCGCGCTGCTGATTGGCGTATACTTACTTGTCAGCAGGCAGAAGATCCCCTTCGCGCGCATCAAAAAGGAGGTGCCGCTGCTGCTTCTCTCCGGTGCGGCGATGGGCGTCAACTGGATTCTTTTATTTGAGGCCTACCGCTATACGAGCGTCTCCGTCGCCACGCTGAGCTATTACTTCGCGCCCGTCATCGTCACGCTCGTCTGCCCCATCCTCTTCCATGAAAAGCTCACGGGAAAGAAATTTCTCTGCTTTGTCATGTCCACGCTCGGCCTTGTGCTCATCACCGGCATTGGCGACACGCGCGGGTCAGATGACCTCAAGGGCATTCTCTTCGGCCTCGGCGCGGCGGTGTTTTACGCGACCGTCATCCTGCTCAACAAGTCCATCCATCAGGTCGAGGGCATCCACCGCACGTTTTTGCAGTTTTTGTCCGCCATCGTCGTGCTCATCCCCTACGTGCTCTCGACAAATGGCATCACACTCAGCTCGTTGAACGCCGTCGGCTGGGTCAATCTTCTCATCGTCGGCCTTGTCCACACGGGCGTCACATATTGCCTGTACTTCTCGTCGCTCAAGGAGCTGCCCGGACAGGAGGCCGCGATTTTAAGCTACATCGACCCCCTCGTCGCCGTCCTCGTCTCCGTCACCCTGCTCGGCGAGAGCATGACCGCAATGCAAGTCATCGGCGGCGCCCTGATCTTAGGCTTCACCCTGCTCAACGAGCTCTCTCCCGTCCCCAAGGCGAAAAAGGAGTAAATCTCTCAAATCACGCCAACCGCGTCGTAGACTTTCGCGCCCGCAGGCGCGAAATAATTTTAATCGTTTTTTGTCGCGACACGTGCGTGACAAAAAACACCTCTCAGCCCGCAAGTGTGGAAATCGCCCGCCGTTGGCGGGCGATTTATGCGCGCAGCGGGCTGTGATCTCCCTAAAAATAGAGGCCGCTCAGCCATAGCTGAGCGGCCTCTATTTTTAATTCAGAAATTCCTTCGGGTCGCATGGTACCCCATCTTTGCTGACCGAAAAGTGCAGATGCGCCGGCATCGAGAACTCGGCGATCGAGCTGCTGCCCACCGCGCCGATGACCTCGCCCGCGGAGACGTACTGTCCCTCGCCGACGCCCGGCGAGCTGCGGAGATTGGCGTACGTCGTTTCGTACCCGTCGTCGTGCGCGATGGTCACGAGCGTGCCCATCATATCGTCGTCGCGCACCGCCGTCACAACGCCGCTGCACGCGGCGATCACCTGCGTGCCGACCTCGGCGGCGATGTCGATGCCGTCGTGCGTGCGCCAGTCGCCAAGCGTTTCGTTATACGTGAGTTCGTCGACCGAAAACGCCGCGACCTCCTCCCCCACGAGCGGCGCGACCACGAGCCGCGGGGCGACGGGCTGCGCGTCCGTCTCGCTCTCCATCGCGGGGACGGTGTCCTCCACGCCCGTGGCCTCATCCATCACGGTGAGGTCCTCGGGCGGCTCCTCCACCGTCTCTGCCGGCTTTGCCGCCTCCTGCGGCAGCTCCGCTTCCGGCATCTGCGGCGTTTCGTCCTGCACGGGGAGTTCTACCTGTGAGGAGACGTTCTCTGCGTCCTTGTCCGCCGTATTTTTCGGCAGCAGCGTCCAATAGCCCGCGACGGCCAGCGCCGTCACACCGAGGAACAGGGCTATGTATAAGCCCGTCCCACCGAAGAAGTGCCGCTTTGCGCGGCCGTTCGATCCTGCCATGTTTCATCCTTTCCGCCGCTTCGCGGCTCGTGCGAAAATTGCGAGCAAAAAAAGCTCTGACGGTAGTGTGTACCGTCAGAGCTTTTTCTAAACATGGCAGATTCGATTTTTTAGCGGACGATCAGCGTCTTGCCGTCCATTTCCGCGGGCTGCTCAAGGCCCATCACGTCGAGGATCGTCGGCGCAATATCGGCGAGGCGTCCGGGGCGCAGCTCCGTGCCCGCGCCGCAGAGGATGAAGGGCACCACATTCGTCGTGTGCGCGGTCATCGGGCTCTTCCCGTCGGCCTGGAGCATCTGCTCGGCGTTGCCGTGGTCGGCGGTAATCATCGCGATGCCGCCCATCTTGAGCGTCGCCTCCACGAC
>ERZ824598.3274-NODE-3274-length-14370-cov-4.830318_pt1 | contig 14370 bp, 10 predicted proteins | sample MGYA00519934_ERZ824598 | MGnify/ENA primary metagenome ERZ824598 (study PRJEB31778, sample SAMEA3449177) | human gut metagenome | biome: human gut; feature: human-associated habitat; material: faeces | place: United Kingdom | collected 2010/2012 ...
TCAGAGACTTAACAAAATAAGAAATCACGTAAAAACTCTGCGTTCTGCGGCAATTGTCTTAGTTTCTTGATGGCAGAATAATTTACTTTATTGGCTGCAAAATAGCTATTATTTTACTTACATAATAAGCAATAAGTGACCAGATGGCAGCTTCGGATGTGCGAAGTTTGAATTACTGTTCTAATTGTCTTCCCAAAAAACCTGCTGCCACGCGAGCTAATTTGTGCTCCGTATCTCCCAAAGGCATCTCTTTGCTGCGTGTAAATATTACAACGGCCCCTATCGCATCTCCTTCTGATATGATCGGACAGATCACTTCCCATGCAAAGTTCTCAGGCTCATCACACACTTTTCGATACTCTTTGCCTGCTCCGGAGGCGACCACACTCTCTCTTCTGTCGATCATACGCTCCAAATCCCTGCTGACTGCTTTATCTAACAGCAATTTTTTCGTGCCTGATGATGCAGCTATGATATGCTCCCGGTCCGTCACCGCAACTTGATGTCCCGTTGTCTGCGCTAATGCATCTGCATACTGCTGTGCTAATATTCCCATATCCTCCATCATGGAATATTTCTTTAATATCACTTCGCCTTCTCTGTCTGTATAAATTTCTAACGGGTCTCCTTCACGGATACGCAAAGTACGACGAATTTCCTTCGGTATTACGACTCGTCCCAGATCGTCAATTTTTCTGATTATTCCTGTTGCTTTCACCAATGTTTCCTCCAATTCCATATTTTAGCAATAACAAATTGTCATTTTTGCTGCATATTCACTTTGGAGTTAGTATGTGGAAATCCGGAAAAATTATACAACCGAGATCTCACCTGCTGATTACTGTACTTTTTTATCAAGTGGATACATATTGGTGCTTAAATATTTCATTCCGTTATCTGCCAAAATAACAACAATATTTTTGCCGGCATTTTCCGGTCTTTGGGCAACAATAGTTGCTGCGTGCAGTGCTGCACCGGCAGACTGTCCCAAAAACACACCATCCGTCTGTGCAATTTCGCGGCCAAGAGCATACGCATCTTCGCCTTTGACATCAATATATTCATCGTAATCAAATCCGACAATAAATGGTGCCTTTGCAGCATCTGGGAAACCCGGATCGCCAAATGGCGCAATGCCGTCAATGGTCTGCGGATCTTCGGAACCACCAGGTCTTGAGGTCGGATCTGCCTGTACGGCAACAATTTTAACATCCGGATTTTTTTCGCGGAAATATTTAGTAAGTCCGGTAATTGTTCCTGCAGTTCCACTGGTTGCTACTAAAATATCTACTTTGCCATCTGTATCTTCCCAGATCTCCGGTCCGGTTGTCGCATAATGAACTCCCGGATTGGCCTCATTGGCCAACTGGTTAATGAAATAATGATGCGTTGGCTGAGCATCGCAATATTTCTGGATCGCTTCCTGATAAAATCCTGTTGTGAATGTTCCGTTCGCAACGGCTTCCGGCACGCCCGGCACATCAAACATGCTCTTTAAGTCAGCGCCATATGCACGCAGCATCTTTTGGCGTTCTTCGGACTGTCCCGGCTCCAAAAATACCGTCAGCTTGTAACCACGGCTTGCAGAAAATGCAGCCAACCCAATTCCGGTATTTCCAGAGGTGTTTTCTACGATCGTATCTCCCGGGTGAAGAATACCATCTTCCTCTGCCTTTTTGATCATGTTAAGAGCGGCGCGGTCCTTGATGGAACCCGATGGATTAAAATACTCCAATTTTCCCAGCAAATGTGCTTTGATATCGTGTTTTTCCTCAAACTTTTCAAACTCAAATAACGGTGTGCGTCCTACTAATTCTTCAATATTTTTTACAATCTTTGCCATAACTATTCTCGTTCCTTTCTTTTTTGCAATTTACGATACATACAGATCTTGATAAGGATCTTCTAGGTATCCCGGTAAATATGTCTTATCTTCTATGTACTGCGCCAACGCCAGCAACGATGCCGCGCAGCCGCCACTTCCGTGATACAGTCCCACATACGCCTCTGATCTGTCCGGTTCATGCCGGTTCCAAGACGTATACCAATTGCGCACTTTGTGCTGATAGGTCGATTCACCAATGATCGCCTCAGCCGCCTCATAGGCTGCATCCAGATATACCGAATTACCTGTCAGCTTATGTACATGCAGAAAATGTTCTAACATTCCCGCTGCACCACAGCAATAGCAATTCGTTCTCCAATAACCGTCCGAATGTTTCGTTGGCGCACCGGCTGCCAACAGACCATTGGTCAACTTAATGACAAAATCTTTATACGATTCGTCTCCGGTAATCCGATACAGTTTGTAAAACAATCTTGAGGTGCCGATCGGTCCCTGACATACTCCCAGATAATACAGGTCTGTCAGATACGTATCGTTATATTTAACCAAAGCTGCCTCGCCATCTTCGGAGTAGTCTGCAATATTTTGAATATACTGTGCCGCTTTCTTTGCAATGTCTAAATATTCTTCCTGATGCGTCTGCTCATATACGCTTGCCAAAATATAACCACAGCCTGCAGCACCATATTCAAATCCCGGAAAATAGCCACCCGCTTTGCCAATTGTCGGAAAAGTCTCTGTATCCATTACGTACCAGCGGTATCCACCCTGCGGCGCATCTTCCTTGCGGTCTGCAATATATTTTGCCGCTTTTGCCGCGGCATCCAGATATTTATCACCGCCGAACGTATTATAAATGTCGAGCAGAAATAGGATCAAACCACCTTCGCCTAATATGCCGTAAAACCCATACCAAGTAAGTGCTCCCTGCTCGTCTTTTGCTGCCTCGATCGCATCATCGGCAACTGTCAGCGCAAACTGCTTATAACGTTCCTCTCCTGTAATTCTATAGAGTTCCTTTGCAACATAGGCACCTCCCGCCGGACCATTCAAATAACCGATGTAGGCCCCCTGCAAAAATGGTACTTCCGTCGCAAAATCCTCCTTACCACGATATTTACGGATCACATAACGGATACCTGCCTCCGCCTTGCGTAAATATTTCTCTTGCTCTGTCGCGACATAATATTTCAAATATAATAATGCAATTCCTGCTGCGCCCGCATACAGACTCGCGTCATCTAAAAGTAAGGCATCCTTTTCCACTTGTTTGCCCGGCATGACATCCCAGCTCTCCACATCACCATCTACATGGCCATATTGTTCGATCCAATTGACCGATTCTGCTGCCGTCTGGAGAAGTCTCTGCCGATCTAACGGTGCAAATGCCTTGATCCAGTTTCTTTTACTCATAAGCGCTGCTCCTTTCTCCTACTATCTCTATAGGAATTATCTATATTCGAATCATACTACTCTTTTCGATCTTTGCATAATCTCAAAAAAATATAACGCGTTATAGTTTTTTTCTATAACACGTTATATTTACGCAACATTATTATATTTATGCGATACTGTTATACTTACGCGGTACTCGTTATACTTACGCAGCATTATTATATTTACGCAGCATTATTATACTTACGCAGTACTGTTATGCTTATGCGGCATTATTATACTTATGCGGTACTTGTTATACTTACTCGCCTTTATTATATTTACGCCAATACCTTATCCTTGTATTTGCTTAACTCTTCAAGGAATTTATTACCCATTTCACTCATAACTGACGCTTTGCGCGCGATATAGCCAATGGTCATTTTCTCGTCTGTCTCTAATTTAACTGCACAAAACGCAGAACCGTTCAGTTCCTCACAAATAATACCGGAACATAATGTATAACCATTGATCCCAACCATCAGATTAAGCATGGTCGCTCTATCATTAGCACGCACCAACTGCTTATAAGCATAGGTGCTCAGTACTTCTTCCGCATAATAAAACGAATTACTTTCTCCTTGTGCAAAGGCAAGACACGGATAATCATTCAGCTCTTCCATAGTGACACTTGACTTGCCCGCAAGCGGATTGTTTTTACTCATGTAGGCATAAATCCCACATTCAAACAACGGTGTAAATACCAGCCCGGACTCCCGAAAAATCTTCTGCAACACTGCCTGATTATAAGCATTCAAATAGAGCACACCTATTTCACTGATCTGATTTTTGACGTTTTCAATGACTTCATGCGTCTTCGTCTCATGGATCTCAAACTCATACTCTTCCATGCCATACTGATCGATCACTGATACAAACGCATTCACCGCAAACGTGTAATGCTGCATAGAGACATGAAAAGTACGCTTGATATTTTTGTGCGATATATATTTAGCATCCAAAATGTCATATTGCTCGATCACTGACTTTGCATAGCCCAAAAACTCACGTCCCTTGACAGTAAGAGATATGCCGCTCTTTGTTCGCGAGAAAATTTCGAACCCAACTTCCTGTTCTAACGACTTCAAAGATGCAGTCAGGCTCGGCTGCGAAATGAACAGTTTTTTGGCAGCTTCATTGATCGAACTGTCTTTGGACAATTCCACAATATACTTTAATTGATTCAAGGTCATCGTTCTAGTTTCCTTTTTTATTGTGTCCCATTTTCAGGATAATTCTCTCCTATTTATGTCCCATTTTCAGGACAATTTGCTCCTTATACGGAAAGATCAAATTTCTGTCCAACAGACTGGGCGGCCTCTTCTTTCACCGTATTCCAGTCAACCTTCTGTAATTTATCTAATAACTCCTCGTAGGATGATGCCTGGACTTTTGTCTTTTTCTTCACTGTCTCTTTCTGATCGGCAGCTTTTTCCTTTTTGGCGGCTTTCTTCTTCTCTTCTGCTTTGGCATCCTTTGCATCTTCTATGCGCTCTTTCTGCTTTGCTGTAGACTTCTCCAGTTCCGCAAAGTATGACACTGTACCATCATCATGAAAAGCAATGCCTACTTTCACAATATCGTCATAAGATGCGCCGTTCTGACCATCTTCTGTCTCTTTGTTGGCAAGCTGTTCTTTAAGCTGCTTGAATTTCTCAAGTGCATCATTGATCATGTCGAGCCTTTCCTGCTTGTAGCTCTCATCGTTTGCCATCTTTTCCAGTTCATCGCCGGTAAACAACGCCGAAAAATCTTTAGTCCCTGCAGACATGATCGACTGTGCTTCCTCATCACTGCTAAAATCTGCCACAAAAAAATCCATATTAGTATATTTATCTTTCAGCTCGTCTAACAACGCTTTCGCTTTAGTCGAAAGATTATCATATGTATTCGTCTTATCTGCCGCTGTACTGCTGCTTTTTTTTGCAGGGGCTGCATTATTCTCTGCCTTTGCTGCTTTCTTATTCTGCATTGTCTTTGCCACATCATAATACTGTGCTGCTGCACCACTATTTGTCACTACCTGATTCATACATTACCTCCATTTACTGTATGTCACTCTGAGTCATCTGCGCCAACGTCTCACATCTTGCACGACATCACAATGTCCAATCGCATTATGTAATATTTCGGCTATTTAATATATCGGATAAGATTTGCTATTTCCTTACGCAATTTTCATTTGATCCTGCGCAATGATCTTTCCATTCTGCCACAACATGATACAATCCCATAATTAAACGATATAATCGTTGTACGCACTTCGCAACCTATGGTATGATGGAGTTGCTGTTTTGACATATATGCTTTTATAAACATAAGTTGGTATACGCAGCAGATAAACTATTCTAAAGAAATGGAGAAGAAGTATGAAATTAGCAATTTTAATCCTTTACTTTGCAGTCCTGATCGGTATCGGGCTGTATTGCAGGAAACACACTACTGATGTCAATGGTTTTGTATTAGGTGGTCGCTCCGTTGGTCCCTGGCTGACTGCTTTTGCCTATGGAACCTCATATTTTTCTGCCGTTGTCTTTGTCGGCTATGCCGGACAATTTGGTTGGAAATATGGTATTGCAGCGACTTGGGCCGGTATTGGAAATGCGCTGATCGGCTCACTGTTAGCATGGGTTGTCCTAGGTCGACGCACCCGAATAATGACACAGCACTTAGACTCGGCAACAATGCCACAGTTTTTTGGAGAACGTTTTAACAGCCACGCCCTAAAGGTCGCTGCTTCCGTCATTATTTTTATCTTCCTGATCCCTTATACAGCATCTCTTTATAATGGATTATCACGTTTGTTTGGTATGGCTTTTGATATTGACTATTCCGTATGTATCATCATTATGGCTGTACTTACCGCAATTTATGTTATTGCAGGCGGATATATGGCAACGGCGATCAATGATTTCATTCAGGGTATCATAATGTTGGTCGGCATTGTTGCGGTCATCGCTGCGGTATTGATGAGCAAGGGCGGATTTATGGCTTCCTTGAATGGTCTGGCTCAGATAAGCGATCCGGAAGTTTCCAAAGCACCCGGCATTTTCGCCTCTTTCTTTGGTCCTGATCCACTTGGTCTTTTGTTTGTGGTTATTTTGACATCGCTCGGTACCTGGGGGCTGCCACAGATGGTGCAAAAATTTTATGCCATCAAAGATGAGTCCTCGATCAAGACAGGCACTATTATTTCAACAATCTTTGCCATGATCGTTGCCGGTGGAAGTTATTTTCTCGGTGGATTTGGCCGTCTGTTCTCGGATCAGATCGACGTGGAGGCAAATGGTTTTGACTCTATTATCCCAACCATGTTATCCGGGCTGCCATCCGTGCTGATCGCCTTAGTCGTGATCTTAGTGTTGTCTGCTTCGATGTCAACATTATCTTCGCTCGTTATTGCGTCCAGCTCTACGTTGACGATTGATTTTATCAAAGATAATTTTGTGAAAAACATGAGTGAAAAGAAACAGGTATTACTGATCCGCGTTTTGATCGTGGTATTTATCGCAATATCTTCAGTCTTAGCTTTGATCCAGTATAAGAGCTCCGTAACATTCATTGCGCAGTTGATGGGCGTGTCTTGGGGTGCTCTTGCCGGTTCTTTCTTAGCACCATTTATGTACTCTCTGTACGTAAAATGGGTCACCAAAGCGTCCTGTTTTGTCTGCTTTATTTTTAGCTCCGTATTGATGATCGCTAATATTTTCTGCAGAGAATCTTTCCCTGTAATTATGCAGTCACCGATCAACTGTGGTGCTATCGCGATGTTGGCCGGACTTGTGATCGTGCCGGTTGTCAGTCTGTTTACTCCAAAACCGGATAAAGCAATGGTAGACAGCACGTTTGCTTGTTATGACAAAGAGAATACAGTATCCCAAAAAACTGCGTTAGGAAAATAATGGTACTGGGATATTAATGGATGAATAATAAAGTTGACGGCTACGGGAAATGCTATACTGGCAACTAGATACTTATTGATTTACCATAAAATTAATGGTTATGGAAAATGCTCTCAATAGCAGTTATTATATGACAGAAAGAAGGATTGTTATGATTATTGATTTTCATACACATATATTTCCAGAAAAAATCGCCAGTCGGGCTATTGCAAGTCTGGAACAAAAAGCAAAGATGCGTGCGCACGTAAGTGGTGTTGAGGCGTCACTCCGTGCATCCATGGATAAAAGCGGTGTTGATCTGTCTATTATTCTTCCTGTGGTTACGAATCCGCATCAATTCGAAACGGTGAATCGTGTCGCAGTGGAAACCAACGAACACACCAAGGAAACCGGACTGTTATCGTTCGGCGGCATTCATCCGGATAATGACAATTACCGGGAAATCATTCAATTTCTTGCAGACCATGGCTGTAAGGGGATCAAGATCCATCCGGTGTATCAAGGTGTGGCGATTGATGATATCCGATTTTTGCGCATCATTGACTGTGCGGAAGAATACGGTTTGGTCACTATTACACATGCCGGATACGACATTGGTTTTCCGGGAGAAGAACAATCCCTTCCTGTACACATATGCAATATGCTAGACGAAATCAAACCGTCCCGCATGGTTCTGGCACATATGGGCGGCTGGGGATGTTGGGATCAGGTTATGGATCGCATCATTGGACGAGATGTATATTTAGATACTGCTTTTTCAACGACTTCAGCACCCCGCGAGGGCGCGCCATTGTCCATGGATCTGTTCACGGTAATGATCCAAAAACATGGCGCTGACCGCATTGTCATGGGCAGCGATAGTCCTTGGAGCGATCAGCTAGACTCTATCAATGCTATAAAAAAATGCAATATTCCAGAAGAAAGCATAGCAAAAATTCTTGGAGATAATGCAAAGAAATTATTGCAGTTATAGCTGCTAGCTGCATTTTATAAAAACAATGTGAGAATATAAGTAATAGGGCATATCAACTGTGATATGCCCTTGCTTTTATACGTGTTTGTATTTGGTAGTTTTCTAAACATTATAACGACGTATGCTATTTGTTTTATGCTTAGTTTCCTAAGCATTGTTACAGCGTATGCTGGTTATTTTATGCTTGATTTTCCTGCGCTACCAGGCGATCTGCGCCATACATTTTACGTAGTTTTGGTTTTTCAATCTTCCCGGTTGCATTTCGCGGAATCTCACTAAAGATAATTTCCTTTGGTCGCTTATATCGCGGCAATTCCATACAGAATTCTTCGATTTCCTTCTCTGTGCAGTTCATACCATCCTTTACTTCAATGATCGCTGCAGTCTTCTCCCCTAATCGACGATCCGGAAGACCGATCACCGCTACATCCTTGATCTTATCGTGTCTGCGCATGAAATCCTCAATCTGTACCGGATAAATATTCTCACCGCCACTAACGATAACATCTTTTTTACGGTCGACCAAGAAATAAAAACCATCCTCATCCTGCATTGCCATGTCTCCGGTATACAACCAGCCATCTTTTAAGGTTTCTGCAGTTGCTTTCTCATTGTGATAATAACAGGTCATGACACCCGGACCCTTTACACATAGTTCTCCGACTTCTCCCTGCTTCACTTCTATGCCCTGCTCATCAACAATTTTGCACTGCCATCGATATCCCGGCACACCGATTGCACCGACTTTATGTATATTTTCAACACCAAGATGCACACAACCCGGTCCTGTCGACTCGGACAAACCGTAATTGGTATCATATGCATGATTCGGAAAATATTCTTTCCAACGTTTGATCAAGGAAGGCGGCACCGGCTGAGCGCCAATATGCATCAAGCGCCACTGCGATAACTCATAATCTTCCAGCTTCAGATCTCCACGATCCAGCGCATCCAAGATATCCTGAGCCCATGGCACTAACAGCCAGACAATCGTACACTTTTCGCTAGAAACGGCAGATAAGATCGTATCCGGCTTCGTTCCTTTTAATAACACCGCCTTGCTGCCTGCAACCAAACTTCCCATCCAATGAAACTTGGCTCCGGTATGATATAATGGCGGAATACACAAAAATACGTCATCTCTGCCTGTACTATGATGTTTTTGTTCCATTTCAGCGGCCTGCGTCAAGCTCTGATGTTTGTGTAAGATCGCCTTTGGAAAACCTGTTGTTCCCGAAGAAAAGTAGATTGCTCCATAATCATCTTCTGTCAGCGGGATATCAGGTGTTTTACTGGAACAATCCGCAACAAGTTCATGATAACTCTCTGCAAAGTCCGGACAGCCGTCCCCAACATAGATCAATAGTCTTCCTTTGCTCAGTTTTTCTGCATTTGCCTCGATCCGTCCAATAAATGCAGGTCCGAATACGATCATATCCACTTCGGCAAGCTCTGCACAATATAAGATCTCCTCTGCATCATAACGAAAGTTAAACGGCACTGCTATTGCTCCTGATTTGAGCACTCCAAAATAAATAGGCAGCCATTCCAAGCAATTATACATCAGGATTGCTACTTTATCGCCTTTTTTTATTCCTCGACTAAGCAGCAGGTTTGCAAAACGGTTTGCCTTTTCGTTAAATACCCCCCAAGTAATTTCACGTCGATACGGTTCGAAACGAGATGGCTGGATCAATTCATACTCTTTCCAACTCGTTCTCCTTGTATCTTTTTCATCCGGATTCAATTCCACCAACGCAACTTCATTCGGATATAGTTTTGCATTTCTTTCCAAAAAATCTGTAACAGGCATCCTTTTTTCCTATCCTTTCTCCGTACTTTTTAAATATAGCATTCTCCTATCACTGAAAGAAAAAACCGGCACTATCACGTGCCGGTTTAGATTCCGTGGTAGTCGCCCGCAGCCATCCACTGCATCGGGTGACTTCTCTGCTATATTGTGTTAAATTTTCGAATATCCATAACTGTTTACGATAGCATCCAGTTTACGTTTCTCTTTGCAGTATGGGCATTCACTTGGCAGATAATTCTTGTAACTACCAACATCATCTACATGGTAGATTGAATGAACCGGAATACCTTCAACCTCATCTACAGCTGTAAAGATCGCCGATACCCCCTGCACATTACCACCATAATATCGAATTGCCTGTATGCTCTGCTCAACTGTTTGTCCGGTAGTCGCACTTGCTAACAGTAGTACGACATGCTTGTTGGTAAGCATAGCTTCAACATTATCGCGAAATATGATCTGTCCACTTGTATTGATCTCGGGAGTAACAATATTCACACATTCATGTGTATTCATGGACATAATCCCTGCGTCTGTAAGCTCTTCTGCCAAATATGCTCCTATAACTTCACAGCCATCCATGCACACGATGGTATCTACCGCTTTCGTATGTTTATATTCCCGCACAAATTCTTTCGCTACCAGCTGCGCTTCTGTGTGGCGACACTTTATCGGTGTGATATCAAGGTAATAGTTGATGTGTGAGTGATTGGTTGCAAAGTGACCAGGATATGCCTTCAACTCGATCTTTCGATTTGCTTTTGCCGGTATTTTAACCTGTCTGTCCAACATGCTCATAGTCCTAACCTCCTTTATGTAGTTAATATTCATATGAGTATTGCCAGACGAAATATCCTTTTTCCTCTGGCAATACCTTACGTTCTAATTATATGATTATTCCGGTAACTCTACCGTAACTTTCTCCAAGTGCCACAACTCTGTTGCATACTCTTCAATCGTACGGTCGGAAGAGAATTTACCACTCTTAGCTGTATTAAGAAGCGCAGACTTAGCCCATGCATCTTCATTTCTGTAAGCTGCCTCTACACGCTGCTGTGCCTCCGCATAGGAACGGAAATCCTTCAAAATAAAGTACATATCCGGACGTCCGCCGTTGCCATCGAGCAAAGAATTGTAAATATCACGGAACTCTTCCGGATTACCCGGTGCATACGTACCATCAACTAACTGTGTCAGCACGGCACGGATGTCTGAATCCATGTTGTAGATTTCTCTTGGATTGTACTCATTGTTGTGCTCATATGCAATAACCTCGTCTGAGGACAGACCAAAGATAAATGCATTTTCCTCACCGACTTCCTCGACAATCTCTACGTTCGCTCCATCCATAGTTCCCAGTGTCAATGCACCATTTAACATAAACTTCATATTACCGGTACCTGATGCCTCTTTACTGGCAGTGGAAATCTGCTCAGATACATCTGCTGCTGCGAAAATGATCTCTGCATTCGATACACGATAATTTTCGATAAATACCACTTTGATCTTATCATGAATACTCTTATCATTATTTACCACATCCGCAACACTATTGATCAATTTAATGATCTGTTTTGCGACATGATAACCTGCAGACGCCTTAGCGCCAAAGATAAATGTACGTGGGTAGAAATCCTTATCCGGATTTTTCTTTAACTCATTGTACAGATACATTACATGCAAAATATTTAATAACTGTCTCTTATACTCATGCAGTCTCTTAACCTGTACATCAAAAATCGAACGCGGATTAACCTCAACTCCATTATGTTTCTTGATATACTCTGCAAGACGTACCTTATTCTGATACTTAATGTTCATGAATTCCTTACGGCTTAATTCATCCTCTGCATATACAGCAAGATTATTAATATGAGACAGATCTGTGATCCACTCATCACCGATCTTCTTCGTAACCCAATCAGCCAGCAACGGATTTCCATGAAGAAGGAAACGACGCTGTGTAATTCCATTGGTCTTATTGTTAAATTTCTCAGGCATCATAAGATAGAAGTCTTTTAATTCCTGATTTTTTAAGATTTCTGTATGTAATCTGGCAACACCATTAACAGAGAAACTTCCTACAATTGCCAAGTGTGCCATCTTAACCTGTCCATCATAAATGATAGCCATGCGTTCTACTTTACCATAGTCTCCCGGATATGCAGACTGGATTTCTAAAATAAAACGACGGTTGATCTCTTCAACGATCTGATAAATTCTAGGGAGAAGACGTGAGAACAGCTCTAACGGCCATTTTTCAAGTGCTTCTGACATAATTGTATGGTTTGTATATGCGCAGGTCTTCTTAGTGATTGCCCATGCCTCATCCCATTCCAAACTATACTGGTCCATCAATATGCGCATCAACTCTGCTACCGCAACAGTCGGATGTGTGTCGTTCAATTGGAAACATACTTTTTCATGAATCTTACGAATGTCATCATGGTTTTCCATATATTTTGCAACTGCAAGCTGTACACTTGCGGATACAAAGAAATACTGCTGCTTTAAGCGAAGCTCTTTACCTGCCATATGATTGTCATTTGGATAAAGCACCTCACAAATCGTACGTGCAAGATTCTCCTGCTCAACAGCTTTCTGATAATCTCCTTTGTCAAAAGAACTCAAGTTGAATGTATCAATTGCCTCTGCATCCCATATGCGCAGCGTATTAACCACATTATTCTGATAACCAACGATTGGCATATCATATGGTACGGCACGAACACTCTGATAATTTTCCTGAACAAACTTGTCCTTACCATTCTCATCCTTGCGGATCGCTACATATCCACCAAACTTAACTTCTACCGCATATTCCGGACGTTTGATCTCAAATGGGTTGCCATCTTTCAACCAATCATCCGGCTTCTCAACCTGATAGCCATTCTCAATCGCCTGCTTGAACATTCCATATTTATAACGAATTCCACAACCGTATGCAGAATATCCTAATGTTGATAATGAATCTAAGAAACAAGCGGCTAAACGTCCCAAGCCACCATTACCAAGTGCTGCATCCGGTTCCTGATCTTCTACCACATTCAGATCAATGCCCATCTCATCAAGGGCTTCTTTTACTTCTTTATATGCAGTCATGTTGATCAGGTTGTTGCCAAGTGCACGTCCCATAAGAAATTCCATTGACATATAATATACGGTCTTTGGATCTTCTTTTTCGTATGTTTTCTGTGTCGCAAGCCAGTCATCTACGATTGCTTCTTTTACTGCATAAGATACTGCCTGGAAAATCTGTTGCGGATTTGCTTCTTCAATCTCTTTACGATACAGTGTCCGCACATTTTCTTTCACATCATTTTTAAAAGTTTCTTTTTCAAATCTTTTACTGTACATGCTTATATTCCCTTCTCATTTTGCGCAGCGGCAGGGATTATTCTCCCTGCTTTTCTACACCCATATTTACAGCTTCACCGTTGATCTTCCAGTCTTTCACATAGCCTGCAGGTTCAGCCTTTTCAACTGCTACCGCAAGTGTCTCCTGTCCGATCTGCTCTGCATACTCTGCAAATACTTTTTCTGCTTTTTCGCTTCCGTCGTAAGTTACCTTGATCTTGTCCATAACTTCAAATCCGGCTTCCTTACGCATAGTCTGGATCTTACTGATGATCTCACGTACAAATCCTTCTGTCAGAAGTTCTTCTGTCAGGTTTGTATCCAGTACAACGGTGATACCATAGTCACTCTCAGATACATATCCTTCCATCTGTGCCATGTCGATCAGAAGGTCTTCTTTTGTAAGTTCAATTTCCTGTCCATTTACCTGAAGCTTCAGAACACCTGTCGCATTCAGTTCGTCCATAGCAGCATTTCCGTCCAGATTGCTGAGTTCATTTTTGATTCCACCTAACAGTTTACCATATTTTGGTCCAACTGTCTTTAATTGTGGTTTAAATGTATAAGAAGTAAATGCACGAACATCATCTGTAAGTTCGATTTCTTTTACATTCAGCTCATCTGTCACGATATCCTGATAGAACTCCGGCAGATCGGAAGCACCTTTTACGAACATCTTTCCGATTGGCTGACGGTTCTTGATGTTGGCTGTATTACGGCATGCACGTCCCATTACAACGATCTTCAGAACTTCATCCATGTTCTCTTCCAGAGTCTTATCGATATAAGCTTCATTTGCAACCGGATAATCACAAAGGTGGATACTTTCCGGAGCGCTTTCATCTACGCTTCTTACCAGGTTCTGATAAATTTCTTCGGTCATGAACGGGATCATCGGTGCTGCAACCTTTGATACCGTAACGAGTGCTGTATAAAGAGTCATGTAAGCATTGATCTTATCCTGTTCCATTCCTTTTGCCCAGAAACGTTCACGGCTTCTTCTTACATACCAGTTACTCATATCATCTACGAAGTCCTGAAGTGC
>ERZ824598.3280-NODE-3280-length-14337-cov-4.085212_pt1 | contig 14337 bp, 8 predicted proteins | sample MGYA00519934_ERZ824598 | MGnify/ENA primary metagenome ERZ824598 (study PRJEB31778, sample SAMEA3449177) | human gut metagenome | biome: human gut; feature: human-associated habitat; material: faeces | place: United Kingdom | collected 2010/2012 ...
CTGGAATCCTCAAAATCATCAAAACAGTCAACCAAAGCAAGAAAAAGACAAGCTGAAATGTCGAAAATAGAGAAAAAAGTCAACGAAGTAGCAGGAAAGACAAGCTGGAATCCTCAAAATCATCAAAACAGTCAACCAAAGCAAGAAAAAGACAAGCTGGAATTCCCAAAACTAAAATTCCAGCCATTCATCTACTCGTATGCCTATATATACAACATAATAAGTGGATTTTATATTAATTTTACTCTGCAAGAGAATATATTAACGTCATGATTTATAGGAGAAAAAAAGGGCAAAAAGATAAGAAAAGTATATCCACTTAGATTGCTTTGTAGTATAATAAAGGAAGTATATAGGAACGTGATGTGCATGAAGAATTTATCGTATTTGTTGTACGGGGGGAGAGTGTATGTTCGTGGGAAAAGAATCTAATAATCAACAGAAAGGTATGGTGAAAACATGCGAAAACAAAAGAGAATATGGGCGTACTTGCTAAGTGCGGCGATGGTTGTAACATCATTTACAATGTCTGGCACGACAGGAAAGGCAGAAGGTACAACAGAAAAAGGTAAGATCGTTAGCGTGACGGACAGAACCTCGACAAAGAAAGCGGCGAGCGTAACAGAAAATGGTAAAGTCGCCAGCGTGACAAAGAAAGTTTCAACAAAGAAGACGGCGAGGACAGATTCCTTTCAAGATCTAAACAGACAACAGATCACGGAGGCAATGGGTGTTGGATATAATTTAGGAAACTCCCTGGAAGCAAATAGCGGCGGAACTCCAAACGAGACAGCATGGGGGAATCCGGTTTTAACCAAAAAATTTGTTTTGGCAGCAAAAGCAGCAGGATTTCAATCAATTCGAATTCCGGTATCTTATTTGAGCAAAATCGATGATAACAATGGATACAAAATTGATTCTGCATGGCTGGATCATGTACAGGAAGTAGTAGACTATTGTGTACAGAACGATATGTATGCAATCGTTAACATGCATGGAGACGGTTACACAACGGTAAGCGGTGGCTGGCTACTCTGCGCAAGCAGCGATCAGACCAAGATCAAAGCCAAGTACAAGGCATGCTGGGAGCAAATTGCTGATCGTTTCAAAAATTATGATGAACATTTGATTTTTGAGTCAATGAACGAAGAATTTGATGGAACCTATGGTACTCCAAATAAGACAGCGTATAACAATATCAATGATTATAATCAGATTTTTGTGGATACGGTTCGTCAGACCGGTGGCAACAACGATCGCAGATGGCTGTTGATACCTGGATGGAATACAAACATTAATTATACGGCAGACAATTATGGCTTTGTGCTGCCAACGGATCAGTATTTATCGTCTGATATTGCATCCGGCGAAAAAAGAATTATGATTTCTGTGCACTACTACGATCCATGGGATTTTTGTGGTACAGAATCAGCTGATAAAACACAGTGGGGCAGCGAGGCAACAAACCAATCCAAAGTACCGACTTGGGGCGATGAAAGTTATATGGCTTCGCAGTTTAAGAAAATGAATGATAAATTCGTATCACAGGGATATGGCGTTATCATTGGCGAGTTTGGAGCCATCAACAAAGCAAACTATGATAGTCGGAATAAGGCATGTCGAGCCGATTATTATCAGAAAGTATGTTATTATGCAAAACAGTACGAACTGGTGCCTGTTGCATGGGATAATGGATTCGATGGTGACTATGGCTTTTGTCTGATAAATCGGTATTCTTGTCAGGTAACGCATCAAGACATTATTGATGCAATGATGGAGATTTATCGAGCATCTTCCACGGCAACCGGGATAGCTTTGGATCGGCAGGAAATCACAATTCATGTTGGGGATGAGGGAACACAGCTTAATGCAACCTTAACACCATCTGACAGCAAAGATGTTATTAAATGGACATCCGATGATGAGAAAGTAGCTACAGTAAATTCCAACGGTTTAGTCACAGCAGTAGGTGCAGGTACTTGCACAATTACGGCAGCGATTGCGGCCGGATGTCAGGCAACGTGCAAAGTGACCGTGCCAAAACCTTCCTATATACGGACAAAGCTGTATATGTTAGATACATCCGGCTGGACGACGATCGCTAGTGAACAAAGTGCAGATATTTCAATGAAAGACGAAGAATTCACGTTATCTGTTAAGCCGACAGATACGCAGCTTAAAAATATCGGTTCATTATATATCAAAGATATACAGGCGGCTGAAGCGGCAGATTCAGCACTTAGCTATGCAGTTATTACGCTGAAATCAATAACAGTAAATGGGAAACAGTACACGATCAAAGATGACACGTATACCTATGATGGCAGTCTGAAATCGGCAGCATCCGATGGACTATCAAATAATGTGTTTGATTTTTCTTTTATTAATATTTGGGCAGATGTCATGACACATATTCAGGATGTGTCGGCAGAAAGACAGAAAAAAGCTTCCTTTAATAACGCTTCGTATCAGGGAAACAATACGGTAGAACTTACCTTTGCCGTTAGTGGCGCAAAGGCAAATGGGGGGGTAGAGCCAAGTGCAAAACCGAGTGCAACGCCAAGCGTGAGCCCAAGCACAGAGCCAAGTGCAAAACCGAGTGCAACGCCAAGTGTGAGCCCAAGCACAGCACCAAGTGCAAAACCGAGTGCAAAACCAAGTGCAAAACCAAGTGTGAGCCCAAGCACAGCACCAAGTGCAAAACCGAGTACAACGCCAAGTGTGAGTCCAAGCACAGCGCCAAGTTCGAAACCAAGTACAAAACCAAGCGTGAGCCCAAGCACAGCACCAAGCTCGAAACCGAGTACAACGCCAAGCGTGAGTCCAAGCATAGCGCCGAGTCCGAAACCGAGTACAACGCCAAGCGTGAGCCCAAGTACAAGTCCAAGTGTGAATCCGGGCACAGACCCAAGCGTGAGCCCAAGTGCAAGTCCAAGTGCGACGCCATCGCATCAGCTGGGACAACCAAGTGTAACGGCGAAAGGATTTGTTGTGTATGCCAAAGTTAAGGGAGCAGGTAAAATTGCAGTAGGTTCTCGCTATAAACTTGCTGCTAAGAAAAAAATGAAACTTACTGTTCAGTGGGTTCCGAGAAATGCTGCAAGTCAAAAACTAACGTTTAAGAGCAGCCGACCATCCATCGTGAAAGTAACGGCAAATGGTACTGTAAAAGCAGGCAAAAAAGCAGGCAAGGCTGTCATTACGATTACAACTGCCAATGGATTAAGCAAAAAAGTTCGTATCCAAGTCATGAAAAAGCCGGTCAAGAAACTTACCGTTAAGGCAGGAAAGCGTAACCTTAAGAAAGGCAAAAAGCTGAAATTAAAGGTAAAAGCAAAACCGGGCAAAAAGCTGGCATCCACGCAGTATTGCTGGAAATCTTCTAATAAGAAGATAGCTGCAGTATCTGCAAAGGGTGTAGTTAAGGCCAAGAAAAAAGGCACTGTGAAGATTACAGTTTATGCAACCGATGGCAGTGGCAAAAAGAAGAGCGTAAAGATCAAGGTAAAATAGGAATATCAAGGAATTAAAGAAAGATAAGTGTTGTGGGATATAGAGGAGACCGCCGATTGGCGGTCTCTTTTGCAATATAGGAAACAAAAAAAGTGTCCCATATTATAAAAGCACTCTGTGAGGATGCAATCGCGGTATAAAAGAAAATTACATAGGCAATTGTGTAGCGTAAAGAGTGTTAAATGCAAGTTGTTCTAGTGTGTTTGCGAGATATTGCGTATGAAAACAACAATATTATTCATTCTTTTAAATTTTTATCAAAATATTTCACAAAATTTTCTAATAAAAATTGTGCATAATATATATTTTATGTAAGGGGAGTCAATTGATTAACAGATTTCCATAATGACAAAAACATAGAAAAATCAAACAATATCGATGGTTTGGTTCAATATAAAAGAAATGAAAAAAACGGAGAAATGTTTGAACATGGATGGTGTATTCTTAGGACGAGATAAGTAAAATGGTTGCATGAAGAGGGAAGGAGTAAGATACCATGGGAAAAAGTAATCTTATTAAAATTGCTGCATTGTTGTTAGTGATGGCATTGGCAATCATCGCTTTAATTCCAGAACAAAGTACTGATAATAATTTAACGGGGAAAGAGAAAACACAACAGATATTGATGGATGATGCCGGAAAATAGGTATTAATAATATTGTTATATAACGATGACCGTTTCGCATAGATTTTGCGTAATGGTCATTTTATATTGTAGACACTAAAAAAAGTTGTTGTTATTTTAACTAAAATTATATTTGAAATATTGTTGAATCCGCACAATATCAGAATATGAAATTGTCTTAAAAGTACATAATTCATCGAATAAATCATGTTTAATACTTCTTATGGAAATGAAAATAACGGAAAAGGGAATAGAAACGTTATGTATTACAATGAACATCTAGAGGCGTTGATAATTACACCGTAAACGAGGAGGACGATGATATGAGTAGGAAAAGTATTAGATTGAAAATCTTTCTTGCACGACTGCTTGTGGTAGTGATGGTTGTAACTAGTATACCATTTTATCAGAAGCAGGAGGCAAAGGCGGCTGGCTATGCCATTGCTAACAATGGAACAGGTGGTATTAATATTGATATTATGGCATCCCCATTTTCGGATTTTGCAAGAATTCAGACATGGGGAAAATATGCATATGGATCACAGGGATGTGCGTGGTTTGCATCAGCAAGAGCTAGACAGATATCAGGAAAAAACATATCCATGATATGGAGCGGTCAGAGTTGGTATAATAGTCAATACAGACAATTTGGCTTTTCACGAGGACAGGAAATCAAAGCTCCAGCATTGATTTGCTATCAAGGACACGTGGCGGTATTGGAAAAAATAGATGGAAATACTGCGTATATAAGTGAAGGAGGTACGTCTTATTATAGAAATTGGGGTACGTATTACCGTTGTGGACAGGCCAATGGATATTGTACTGTGCACGCTATTGAAGTAGGAGAGATAAAATCATCGGCTGGTATTCGAAATGATTTTATGGGTTTTGTGTATCTTGGAAACGGTGGTTCCAATCCGCAACCGGTTGCAAACGCTTCTATCCAAGCCGTATCATGTGACAAATATGATAATAATCTTGTGCCACGAGCAAAAGTATATAATCCAAATGGACAGAGAGTTACTACGGTAGGAATAACAATTCGAGATAATAATAACGTGATCGCCAGCAAGCAGGAAACTATGAAGCCAGAGGGGCAGTATTCACACTCTTCCAATATATGGTTTGATTGTAGGACGGAGTGTGGCGTCACATTGCGTCCGGGGCATGTATATAATTGGCAGATATATGCAAATGTTGGCGGTAAGACCCTTTATACCGATTGGATATATGACAGGACAACCGGTACAGAAAAACCAAATACACCGGCATTTAGTACTGCTAAGACACATTATGCGGTTGGGGATGCAGTAACGGTTAATTGGGGTGCTGATAGCAATGCTACAGGGGGGTATTCCCTAACAATCACACAGACAAAAGGTGGAACATATACGAAAACATTAACAACCAGTACTGCGAATGCTACTTCTTTGGCATTTGCATTACCAAGTGCCGGGGAGTATAAAATTACAGGTTTTGCGCGAGGAAGTTCTAATAGTGATGTAGCAACGTTAAATAAAACGATTGTTGCACATGATCCATGCAAAGTACGCTTCGTTGAATTTGACAAAGATGGAAAAGAGAATCTTTTATGCGAGCAGACAGTAAAATACGGATATGCCGCAACTGCGCCACTTGGTATTTCAAGAAAGGGATATACTTTCTTGGGCTGGAAAGGAGAGTACAGCAATGTTACATCTGATCGTACGATAGAGGCGCAGTTCAAGAAAAATACATACAAGATTACATTTTGTGACAAAGATGATAAGGTGATCAAGTCAGAGTCCGTCCTGTTTGAAGACAGTGCAACTGCACCGGAACCACCAGAGGCTGAAAAAGGTTATGTGTTTGCCGGCTGGGATTCTGAAGATTATAAAAATGTACAGGGGAATGCTACGATTAAGGCAACTTATGTATGGGCTAATGATGATCTTCCTGTTGTCATTACTTTGAACAAATGTGAGTTTAAGGATGACGGATATATTGTCAATTATGATATTAAAAACAATCCAAATAAGCGTACAAAAGGACGTGCCCTGGTATCTTTAAAGACATCAAAAGGGAAATTGTTAGATTCGACAGAATCAAAAGCTTTTTCTTTGGGGAAAGGAGAAGAGAAGAAAGGCATAGAGATTTATGTGCCATATGAGGGGGCTGCAACAAAGGCAGATTTATATATTATTAATGGGTTTTCCAAAGGAATCCCGATTTCAGAGGTGGCTACTATTGATGTGGCACGTAATTGGAGTGAGTGGAGCCCGGAAAAACCAGATGATAATAATGAAATTGAAACCAGAACAGAATATCGACATCAAGATAAGGAAACAACGACGACACGAACAAATGCCAATGCAGGATGGACATTAGATAAGTCGGTTCTTGATGGAGATTGGAATTATGGTGCTTGGAGTGGATGGACAAGAAACTCAATCAGTGGATATACGAATGAGACATCCAAGAGAGAAGTGCAAACGCAAAATGTACAGGACTCTGCAGCACGTACATTATATAATTGGTATTATTACAGATATTATAATACCAATGCAAAAACATTTTATTACACCTACTCATCTAGTATGGGTGGTACCAGGTATGATTGGCAGACAGATTATTGTCTGCCGGTAATTGGGACTTACTCCGGTCACACAGGGTATAAACCTGCCGGTGGCAAAAACTTTTCTGCTGAGATATGGTTCTTAGCATCAACGCAAAATATAGCAGCTTCTTCGCATACTGAATGGAGATATCGTGATGCGACAAAGGGATATACATATTATTGGTCGCGTTGGAAGGATTGGACCGAGTGGAGCACGAATGAAGCAAAGGAAAGCAATACTAGTAAGGTAGAGACAAGAACAGCATATCGTTATCGTGCCAAGATGGAAGACGTAGAGGACAACTCCGGAAAGAGTTATACGGTATCAGGAACACTTGATAAGGAGCTTGCTGGGAAACAGGCGACATTATTGGTATACAAAAATGATGAACCATCAGATTCTAATAATGAATATGTGGGACAGGTTGCGATTGGAGAAGATGGCAGCTACGCATATACATTTATCCCTCGTCAGGCTATTAGCGCAAAAACAGGCGATTATACTGTAGCGCTTGCGATAGAAGGTGCTGAGAATCCGGTATTTTTGGAAAAGATCATTGCTCCAAAGCCGGAATATACGGTTACCTTTAAGGATGATGAAGGAAATATTATTGATACACAGAAGGTAATGGAGGGAAGTAGCGCAACTTCACCGAAAGTACCAGATAAAGAGCATTATTCCTTTGTGGGTTGGGACTTTGGCTTTACCAACGTTAGAGACGACATGGAGATTACGGCACAGTATGTGAAAAATAAATATAGTGTTGCTTATGTAAATTGGGAAACCAAAGAGGCAGAAACTAAAGTGTTTTCTTATGGTGATCCATTAGACTACCCGGAGGAATCAGTTATTGAGGGCTATGATTTCGTTGGCTGGACAACATTAGATGGTAAGAAGGTTAATGAGGTGACTGATAATTTGGTGTTGATGGCAAATTATAAAATACAGACCTATACGATTAATTTCTATGATAAAAACGAGAAATTAATTAATTCTCAAAAGGTAGAATATGGTAAAGATGCTATCGAGCCAGAACATGAAGACATTGACAAGATGGATTTCAAAGGATGGAATACCTATGGATTTATCCAAGCTAAATCAGATCTGGATGTATATCCGGTATATGTATGGAAAGAAACAACAGAGACACCATCTTGTGACACAAAATCAGGTGTGTTTACAGAGGCAACGAAAGTAAAGCTTTCTGCAGAAAAGGATGCAACTATTTATTATACAACTGACGGCACCACGCCTAATGAATTTAGTAATAAATATACAGGGAAATTAACAATATCCTCCAATACATATCTTCAATTTGTGGCTGTTGCACCACAAAAGAATATGAGTGAAGTACAGGCAGTATCATTCCTTGTGGCATCTGGAGAAGATGATCAGGGGGCATTGGTGGTGAAAAAAGAAAAGTATAAAATGGATCGAGGATCTGAAACCAAGATCACTTATTTCTTGAGTCACGATAATCCGAATATTGGTGTGAACTTTTACAGTTTGGATGATAATATTGCCACTGTAGCAGAGGATGGAACGGTGCATGCCAATAATGTTGGAACGACACAGGTATTTGTTAGTACGAAAGACAATAAGTATGCAGATTATTGTGAAATTGAGGTTACAACAGATGATGTGGATGTAGAATCTATTTCACTAAATAAGACTTCTGTGACAGGAATAAAAAATGAAACGATTCAGATGCAGGCTACTGTTTATCCTGAAAATGCAACAGATCAGGAAGTTGATTGGTATGTAGATGATAATAGTGTAGCATCTATCACAGATCAAGGAGAGCTTACTATTCTTAAAAAAGGAACAACGAAGCTTCGTGCATATGCAAAATCCGGAACATGCATTGCGGAGTGCGATGTGCAGGGATTAAATGAGTATCAGGAAAGTAAGTTGCAGATGTCTACACAGTACATGTATTTGTATGAAAATGATCTGGATATTCTGTATGCATATTATAATGATGCGGCAGTAGAATGTACATGGACAAGTCAAAATGAAGATGTGGCTACGGTAAAAGATGGTGTAATAACAGCGAAAAAGGAAGGCCATACGGTTATCACAGCAACCGCAGAGGATGGAACACAGGTAACAAGTATGGTTATTGTAAGCAAAGAGAAGCTTGTAGAACCTGGTGTCTCACCGGAGCCGACTGAAAGTGCAAAACCGACTGAAAGTGTAAAGCCGACAGTAACGCCAGTTGTCACACCAGGACCGACGGCAGATGCGAGTGAAGAGCCGCAAGTAACACCAACGCCGACAGTTTCGCCAAGTACACAGCCGACAGTGACTCCTAGCGGTAGTCCGACGATTGCCCCATCCAATAAGCCTGTAGTGCAGCCTACAAAACGACCGAATTACAAGAAGCCGGTTGTGAAAGCACCGGCGAAAGTAAAGGGCGTGAAAGTAAAGAATCTCAAGGGTCGTAAACTGAAAGTTTCATGGTCATGGGATATAACGGATGGCTATCAGATCCAGTATGCTATGAACCGGAAATTTACGAAGAAGAAAAAGACAGTCACACTGAATTCTTTGCTGTCTAAGAAGACGTTCAAACATCTCAAAAAGAACAAGACATATTATGTACGTGTTCGAGCATTTAGGGAGTCTGGAAATGTTAAGAAATATGGTAAGTGGAGCACAGTAAAGAAAATTAAGATTAAGAAGTAAAGTTGCTTCATAAGATTCGTAGCGATGACCGTTTCGCATAGATTTTGCGAAACGGTCATTTTATATTTATGGAAAAAATTGAAAAAGTTGTTGTGATTTTTAACGAAATTTAATACAAATAATTGTCAAATACTCACAATGTTTATGGAAATAACCGTTTCAGAAATACGTATTAGATTGAATTTATCATGCTTTAGGGAAATCACAAAAATGAAAATAACGGAAAAAATAGACAACATCACCTATATTACAATGGGCATTGTTATGGAGAAATGAAATTTATGGAAAAAGAGGTGATAGAATGTTTTGTCCAAAACTGATATCACAAATTATTAGGCTGTCATCTGTTTTTAGATGATTGCATCAAACAATATGATATTGCCATGCTTGACTACTGATCTTGCTACATACAAATGACAATATTTTAATCGGGAGGCGAAAAAATGTGGAGACATAAAACGTTACAGATTACTGACGCCATGATTACCAGTAAAGGAGAACGAAAGGTAAATGAAGATTTTTGCGGTTGTTGGCAGAGCAATCTGAAAAGATATTATGTGTTATGCGATGGTTTGGGTGGTCATGGAAATGGGGACGAGGCATCTCGATTTGTTGTAAATAGTATACAGCAAGCCATTTGCAAGCATAAGCTATCAATGAATGAAAGTATTGCATTTGCACAGGAGCAGTTGTTACGTAAACAAGAGCAGGAAGGCAAACAAGACAGCATGAAGACAACTTTGACTTGTTTGGAAATCGCAGAGGATAAGGCATGTTTTGCTCATGTGGGGGACTCCAGGGTGTATTGGTTTCAGAAAGGAAAATATAAGCTTCGCAGTCAGGATCATAGTGTACCACAAATGCTTGTCAACAGTGGAAGAATTACTGAAAAAGAGATTAGAAATCATCCGGATCGAAGTAGATTGCTCCGCGTTATGGGGACAGTGTGGGATAAACCTAAATATCAGATGAGCGATCTGATCGAAATTAGTTCCGGCAGTTCCTTTTTACTTTGTAGTGATGGATTTTGGGAATTGATTGAAGAAAAGGAGATGGCTAGGTGTTTGAAAAAGGCACAAACGCCAGCAGAATGGTTGCATATGATGGAATCGCAGATTCTGCAGAAGGGTCAAGGGACGAATATGGATAATTATACAGCGGTAGCTGTGTACATCAGATAAGGAGAGAAAGATGGCAGTTAAGTGTAAAAATGGACATTGGTATGATCCCAATATGCATAGGACATGTCCACATTGCAAAAGGGCAAGTGAGCAGTTGCGCTTGACATTAGATGATGTTGAGGAAGATGACAAAACCGTATCTATTGCAGATGTTGATGTATCTTTGGGAGAACAGCTTGAAGCACTGGATATTTTACATAGTACAGAAACGAATGGTAATCAGGTGCAGGCGGAAATAAAGAGCGAGCAGCAGGAAGAAGATCGTACGATCTCATTTGGCTTTTTTGGTATGGATAGTGAACAGCCACCCGTAACAGGCTGGTTGGTTTGTATTCAGGGCGCCCAGAGGGGAAGTGATTTTCGATTACATTCCGGAAAAAATTTTCTTGGTAGAAGTCCTTCAATGGATATAGTATTGGCAGATGATAAAACGGTGTCGAGGGATAAACATTGCTCAGTGGTATATGACCCCAAGGGAAATCATTTTTATTTGGCACCGGAAAAAGGAAATATTGTATTACGAAATGGCAATATGGTTGAAAGGGCAGAAATATTACAAGAGAGGGATACATTACAGTTGGGAGAAACAATATTACAGTTTATTCCATTTTGTCAGGAGGATATTACATGGGAAGAAGAGTAAGAATCATATTATTATTTGTGGCGTTGTTTGTGTGTCTGCCTGTGATCAATGGTCAGGCGGCAGGAGTGACATCAAACTACAATATTGAACAGGCGCAGGGAAATGCACCAACGGTAAAAGCGTATATTAATGGTGCTAAGACATCTGACAAGATGGTTTTAAGTGCACAGGTTACTGGTACAGAATTCCCAAATGGAATTGCTATGCGGCAGGAAGGTGTTCAAAGTTTTGAGAGAAGTGGAGAGGCAATGCATTACATTGTGTTATTGGACAATTCTGCATCAGTAGATGAAAAACAGTTTGCAGTTGTAAAAAAACAGTTGGTCAAATTTCGACAGACAATGAAGGATAAGGATGCCCTAGAGTTATATACGGTTGGCTCTAATGCTTCACGAGGTAATAAAAGTAAAGTGGCTGTCTCTAATGGAAAGAACAATGTAAAAGCAGATTGTGAAAAGATTAAAAGAATTAAACGAAATAAGGGGAAAACTGTATTGTACCGATCTCTTACACAGATTTTGCAATCTGCAGACAACGCTAAGACTAGAACGGTTATTTTAATAATTACAGATGGAGAAGATGACAGTCAGGGAAAAAACAATAAAACATATGAAGTAAATCCGCTGGTCAAAACAAGTAAGATACCTATTTATGGAATTCTTCTCAAAAATGTTAGCCGAAAACCAAATAAGGAAAAAATGGCGAACACAAGGAAAAATATATTAAATGAACAGGTTAGTCGAGGCTATTATGCGGAGTGTGCTTCAACAAAAAGTGTCGCCAGAGGGTTTGCACAGTTACAAAAGATTTGGAAACAAACTTATGTCACCGTTTTTCGTGAAGAAAATAATAGCAATAAGATTACAACAAATGCTTCTTTGGTGATTTCGTCAAATGGGCAGGAAGCAAGACTGACATCCGGTGCGTTTTCCTATAATACTATTGGAGAGGATGATACAGTTGCACCGGAATTATCTGCAGTCAAGAAAACAGGCAGCAAGTCAATTGAATTTTGTTTGAAAGATGATAAGACGGCAAAAATATTTGGTGCAGAGAAGAAAGAAAATTATACGGTTAAATCTTCTGATAGGAAGGTGTGGAAAATTGCTAAAGTTCGCCAAAAAAGTGCGGTGGATGATAGTTATGAACTTGTTTTTGAAGATGAATTATATTCCGGAAAGTATACTTTGGAGTGCACTGGTATTACAGATGATTCTCAGAAAAAAAATGAGATCAATCAGAAGAAAGAGTTCGAGTTTCAAGGTTTGAATGGCAAGCAGGAAAAAGTAAAAGATGTTATCACTTCCTATTGGTGGATTTTATTGATCGCTGTTGTGATTATTTTGGGAATTGTGATTGTCATTGTGATCAAGAAACGACCTCAGAAGATTGTGGAAGTGGATCCGGAGAGTTTGATTAAGGCGGAATGCAAAAAAGTGCGTTTGACGATCACGGATCGTACCGGAGCAGTACGGGATGTTGATTACAACATAGAAGGAAGCATTTTTGTAGGACGTTCAGATATTTGTAGTATCGTATTTGATGATGACCGTTTGTCAAGACAGCATTTTGCAATTGAGGTAACAAAGATGGCATGTTATATCGAAGATCTTGAGACGACGAATGGAACTTTTGTAAACGGTGTAAAAATCACCGGGCGTAGGATGCTATTAGATGGTGATGTGATCACAGTAGGAAGGGAAAAAATTGTTTTCCGTTTGATGGATGGCGGAGGTGATATGTAGCCATGCAGAGAGATCCGAGAGCACTTCTGGAAGGCTATATCTTGCGCAGTCGGTATCGTGTCGGCAAGGTGTTGGGTGTTGGAGGCTTTGGTATAACATATCTCGTTGAGGATGAGAAATATCATCGTCAACTTGCAATGAAAGAATATTATCCAAAGGAATGGGCATGCAGAGGTTTGGATGGAAGGCAGTTGTTTCCAAGGGACCAAAGTAAGCTGGGGGTATACAGGCACGGATTAGACGTGTTTTTTCAAGAAGCAAAAATTTTGCAAAGCTTGCAGAATGATCAGGTGGTTGTCAATGTATATCACTTTTATAAAGAAAACAATACTGCATATTTGTTGATGGAATATGTTGAGGGCGATACATTGGCAACGCTTGCGAAAAAGAGGGGAAAACCGTTTGTGGAAGAAGAGTTGCAACCGATTATCAAGGATATTGCAACGTCCCTGGAACATATTCATGAGCATGGTTTGCTGCATAGAGATGTCAGTCCAGACAATATTATGATCGATCATTCCGGCAAAGTAAAATTGATTGATTTTGGTGCTACAAGGCAGTATGCCCTAGATGAGACAACTGATTTATCCGTTGTTGTAAAACCTGGCTTTGCACCGGTAGAACAGTATTCTCGTACCGGAAAACAGGGACCTTGGACAGATGTCTATGCATTAGCAGCAACATATTATTATTTACTAACTGGCAAAAAGCCGTTGTCCGCTGTCGAGAGAACGACCGGCAGCAAAATGAAGACCCTGCGGCAGCAATGCCCAGAGGCAAGCGAAAATACTAATCGTGCCATAGAAAATGCATTAAAGTTGGATTACTCTCAAAGAACGCAGTCTATGCATGATTTTTTGAAGCAACTGGATGCGGGGTATCAGGGAGGACAAATACCATATATCAAAATGCAAACTATGGGTAATAGACGCAAGTTTCGTTTTTTATCTGGTCAGAGGATTAGGATTGGAAGAGAGTGTGACTGTGATATTTGTTTGATGCAAGCGGATATTAGTCGTATTCACTGCGAGCTTATTTATGATATGAAAAGTAAGCAGTTTGTGGTTACCGATTGTTCTAGCAATGGAACTTATACAAAGCTGGGATTAATTGGAAAAGGAAGGTGTGCAATCTTAAAACCGGGAGATTCATTTTATTTGGTTTGTCCAGAAAATTGGTTTGATTTGGAGGTGAAATAATCATGTTTGGTAGGAAAAGAAAAGAACTGGAGAGAGAAAAGCGAATGGTAACGGCGCAATCTTCCCATAAAATTGTACGTAAGGTGCCAGAGATTATTGCGTTATCGTATACTGCTACCGGAAACCGTAAATATCAGCAGGATGCC
>ERZ824598.3281-NODE-3281-length-14335-cov-9.493557_pt1 | contig 14335 bp, 9 predicted proteins | sample MGYA00519934_ERZ824598 | MGnify/ENA primary metagenome ERZ824598 (study PRJEB31778, sample SAMEA3449177) | human gut metagenome | biome: human gut; feature: human-associated habitat; material: faeces | place: United Kingdom | collected 2010/2012 ...
AATAAAATCTTGGAAATCTTTTTGATTTCCTGCTTTCGCACCAATAAGAAACTTTTTGCTTTCACACTTTGTTTCTTATCGCTTTTTGCGACAGCGATATGTATCTTACAACATCTTTTCGACATTGTCAAGAACTTTTTTCATTTAATTTCATCATTTTCAAACGAAACCAAATTACTTTTCGTTGTGCAATCTCTCAATTGCGACAACAGATAAAATCTTATCACACATTCAGCATCATGTCAAGAACTTTTTTTCATTATGAAAATTAAATTCTTTTGAATTATTCCAACCAAATATGCTATATACTAAATCTTCACTATTGCACAAGCTCTCACTTTCCAGCCGTCTTTGTGCGACAGCGAAAACTATACTATCACACTGAGATATCAATGTCAAGCATTATTTTCATTTTTATTTTGACAAATGTAACAGCAACTCCGACTGCTTCACCTTCGGAAACGGCAAAACCAACTACTTCACCTACAGCCGTTCCGATTTCAACACCAAACAACAGCTATTATACCGATGATGATTCATTGTCAGATTATGTAACTCCTACCCGTACTGTCTATGACACCTTCCACTACTTACACTGCGGGTATTGTTTGCAAAAAAGTTCCATTAACCATCAACGGAACAGGAACATTAAACATTATCTCTACAAACGGTGGGGCACTAAATGGCATTATCTATTTATATAGGCAAAAAATACATTAAAAATTGCATATAGTTGCTAAAATTAACATTAAAAATCAGACATGATTATCAGGCATAATTGAAATACTTTCTCGTAAAAGTTATAATTATCTAAGGATATCCGGCTTTGTTAATATTGCATTTTATGCTATATACTCGTAAATCACACGGTATTTTTACATTATATAGTAAAAGTTATGTATGACAACAAAATACGAATATCTAATTTAAAAAAGAGAGTGAGGATCTTATATGAGAAAAAAATTTTTTAAAAAATGCCTGGCTTCAACTATGGCATTAGCACTGGTTATAACCGGCACAAACTCAATACCGGCTTTAGCTGCAAAGAAAGCGAGTGTAAGTTTAAAGAAAACATCCGTATCAGTCACAGTTGGAAAAAATGTAAAATTAAGTGTTGTGAAAAAAAATGTAAAAAAAGTCAAAACCACTACTTGGACTTCCAAGAAAAAAAGTATTGCTTCTGTAACTAAAAAGGGAGTGGTAACCGGAAAAAAAGCAGGTTCAACAACTGTCACCTGTAAGATAAGCTATCTTCCTGTTTCATCAAAGAAGTACATAACAAAGACATTAACTTGTAAGGTTAAGGTTATCAAAAAATCTGCTGCAACACCTACAGCATCTCCTGTCAATTACAAAGGAGACGACACTTCTAATATAGGTGAAGCAAGAGAAGTTTCAATTGCAGGTGGTATTTCCGACAAAATGACAGTAAAAGATAACGGCAAAATGCGTACAAATCTTTCATCTCAGGAGCTTATCAAAAAAGAGATGGGTATCGGTATAAATCTCGGAAATACAATGGAAGCAACAAAAGCTGCCAACGAAAAAGACAATTTCAGTAATGCTACTGATTATGAAACAGCATGGGGTGCACCCGTTACCACACAGAAATATATTGATGCTATACATTCGTATGGTTTTAACACCATTCGTGTCCCTGTTGCATGGACCAGCATGGTTAAAGAAAACGATACAACCTATACAATTAACGAAAAAATGCTTGGTCGTGTAGAAGAAATTGTAAACTATGCACTTAACGATGGTATGTATGTTATTATCAATGACCACTTTGATTATGGATGGTGGGGTAAATTCGGTGCCTGCACTGAAGATGCAAACGGCAATAAAATTGCTGATGAGACCACCCGTGCCGAAGCTTTGAAGAGATATGAAAGATACTGGGAGCAGATTTCAGAACGCTTCAAAGGCTATTCAGATCATCTTATTTTTGAATCTGCGAACGAAGAATTCGGCAACCATATCAACGATTATAACTTAGGTTTCAACACAGCAGTAAATGGTGTTACCGGAAACTTAACTGTCGCTGAATGTTATACTCTGACTAATAAATTAAATCAGGATTTTGTTGATATTGTCCGCAAATCAGGCGGAAACAATGAAAACAGACATTTGCTTTTGGCCGGATACAATACTGATATTAAAAACACTTTAGACGACAGCTACAAGATGCCTAAAGACACTGATGCCAATGGTACAAGCAAACTTAGTGTATCGGTTCACTACTATGATCCATGGGACTTCTGTGGTGACGATGCACACGGCACCTACACTGAACAGGATAAGAAGCATACAGAAGAAAAATTTGATTCATTAAAGAAATTTACAGATGCAGGATATGGAGTCATTATTGGTGAATGTGGTGTATGTAATCCAAAGCAGGTCGGTGTTACAACCTGCCTTAACGATGTTATAACACTTGCAAAAGAGCGTGGTCTTTTACCGGTACTCTGGGAAACACCAGGCTGCTATTTTGACCGTGAAAAATGCATTATGCTTTATAAAGATATTGCAGAATTTTTCAATAACCTTACAGGCTCTAATGGAAACACAAAAGACATAACAGCACGTTCAGATGATCCTGTTGTAGAAATTACACCAGTTGATGTTCCTGCCGATGCAACTCCAGTTTGGTCATGGACAGGAAAATGGAAAAAGAACGATGGTAGCAATATCGGATTAGACGGAAACAAAGTGACAAGCACCGATGAATCAAAATTCATCCAAAAAGAATCATGTACAGATGATTCTAAGATTCAGTTTAACAGCTGGGGTTATCAGACATTCTTACAGCTTGACTGGAATCAGTTTAAAAAACCTTGCATAAAAGTCACATTTGAGGACAGTTCGGAAGATGCCACTGGAGAGCTTATGTTATCAACAACAGATAAGGCAGATGGTTCTTCAACAGACAGACAGAACTATCCAAACAGTTCATGGGCTGGAAAAGGTTTTATCCTTCCTGAATCTATGATTACATCATTGAAAGGAAGCAACCCTGTACTTAATCTTACATTTGGAAATGCTCCTACTGTTACATCTATTGCAGTTTATGAAATGGGACAGTAATACAACTAAATTATTGAATTTGTATTATCACGATTGCAACAATGCAGTTTTGGAGTCCCTGTAACTCCATACAAAAAGCAGGGCTGTCTTTTCTAAGATGGTCCTGCTTTTTATTAATTATTCTTTTGTGATATTGAGGCAAATGCCTTAAATTACATCATTTGTCCATTTTAAAATCACATTTTCAGCTTTTCTGCGAAATCGTCTCACGGCATCCTGCTCACTTAATTTTATTCCCTCTAAGGGTGTCCTGTGAAATCCCCTTTTCTTTTCTAAGTTTTCTTATTTTCTCTCCTATATTTACAACTGTCATATATACTTTCCTTTCATCATAAATGCAACTGTGCCATTGCGAAACCATCACTGCAATTAACTTTTGCACATATAGTAAGTTTCACAATTACCTATTGTATATGTAACCCTGCAGAGTTTATGTTAAAAGTATATATTTATATAGTTCAAAATACCATAACGCAAAAATAGAAAATCATTCAACCTTTGGTTGATACAAAATTTTACTAATCCTGCACGACATTCTATACCTTTCATGTCTGTGCCATTTCATGTGCTATTTCAGCTGTTCCAATAATTCCAAAATTTATATAATGATTAATTTTTATGCAACTTCAACAGAGTTGTCCTGTATCTGTTTAATCACCATCATTATCTGCTTTGCGGTTGCCATATCATTTTTAAACAGCGAAGTTATACTGCCTGCACTTCTGAAAGGTTCTTCCGTAAGCACCTTATTATCCTCAATATTTCCATTTTTCACAATATAATCAATTATAAGTCTTACAAAACGGTACTGATTTACATTGAGTCTTTCCTCGTTTAAAAACTCATTAAATGCCTTATTTACGGCTTCACGGTCAAGACCCACGATACGCCTTACCATTTTGCCTACCGGTGTATCTCCGTACTCATTTTCATAATCGGCTTTACTTCCAAGCTCCGTCCACAATATATGTTCAAGTGTATCTAAATCCGTACGGGTTAATTTCTCATTATTGCGGAGTTTGTGTACGGCAAGCGTGTCCTGATGCTGCTTAAGGTAAAACTCAACCTGTTTTTTATAATTTTTCAGATTATTTGCTGCACTTATCGGCTGTCCCTCTACCGGTTCGCTGATTTTATCAGTAAAATTCGTATAATAAATATTTCTTTTTATCTTATCTATATATTGAAGAAGATTGCGAATCGATGTCCTGACATAATCGATTTCAATTATCGTGGCATTTTCCCAAAATTCCTCTTTCTGTACTTTTTCAATAACATCTCTCTGTTCCTGAATTGCAGGAATATTATATTTCTTCGACAATAAAACTGCCGTTTTTACAACCGTATCTATTGGCTTGGAAATATTTTTCCTCTGCAATATACCGAGATTTATAGTGTGCATAAGATAATCAAATCTTCTGACTAACTCATCGCTCTTTTCAGGCATAACCAACGGTGCTACATGATTTTTTAACTCTGACACGCTATTAGCTTCTAATGACTGCCAATTACTAAGATTTCGATACTTTTCAACATACCGTAAATGCCTTTTAACACGAAAACTGTCATCATTCATATCCATCACTATCTGGTGCATCCCTGCAACAAGATCATTTCTGTACTTTGAATACTTTTCATTTTTCACATTCTCCGGTTTTTCCAATTCTCTTGTAATCTGTACTTTCACATTAAATATTTTTTCGGCAAGCGACTCCTGTATTCCTGACTCCGTACCGTTCTTATTTGCACGAAAATATTCAAAATTTCTGCACCAGTCAAAAATCAAAAACTTTTCTTTATCAAGTCCCTCGCCAAACAAATCCTTGCAAAGTCTTGTTCCACGACCTACCATCTGCCAGAATTTAGCATAACTTTTAACCTTTTTAAAGAAAACAAGATTTGTAATCTCAGGAATATCAATACCCGTGTCAAGCATATCCACTGAAACTGCTATCTGCGGCATTTTATTTTTATCACTGAAATCGTCAATAAGCGAATCAACATACTTGATGCTATAGTCAATTTCCTTGATAAAATCCCCACCGTATTCGGGAAATCTCGCCAAAAATCTGTCAACTATAGCTTTCGCATGGCGATTATTCTTAGCAAAAATAATCGTTTTGCCAAGCTTGTCTCCTCCCTCAACTTTAATTCCTTTGTCAAGCAAAACCGATAAAACGCTGTCTATAGTGTCTGTGTTATACACCCATGTGTTAAGTTCTGAACTCAAAACCGTATCTTCAATCACCGGGTCATCGTCAAAAGTATCTTCAAATTCTTCTTTTTCTTCCTCAGACAAATCCTTATAGCAAATACCATTGTCAATAAATTTAGAATTAGTTTCAATCGTGGAATAATTTACAAGATAGCCCTCTTCAACTGCTGTTTCAAGTTCATATGCAAAAGTAGGGTTGCCACGCTCAAGGTCAAAAATCGCATATGTATCCTTATCAACATCTGTTTTTGGAGTCGCTGTCATGCCAATCAGCATAGCATCAAAATAAAAGAAAATATCCTGATATTTTTTATATATACTTCGATGGCTTTCATCAATGATTATCAGGTCAAAATGTCCTGGTGTAAACAATTTTTCTCCGAACTTATTTTTCTTTTCATCTATCATATTCATCATTGTCGCATATGTAGAAAAAATCATTTTAGAATTTTCCGGGTCGTCTTTATAATCCAGCAGATTACAACAGGTCAAATCAGGCAGTAAATTTGAAAAATTCTTCTTCGCCTGTCGCACAAGTGCCGTTCTGTCTGCAAGGAAAAGAATGTTTTTAATATAATTATGTTTTCTAAGCACATCAACAATGCTGATACTGACTCTTGTTTTTCCCGAACCTGTAGCCTGTACTATCAGCATTTTTCTATGTCTTTTTTCAATAGCATCACAAACAGCCAGAACTGCTTCTTTCTGATATGGTCTGTCAGTAATCTTATCATTGATTTCCACATTAACCAAAGGTGTTCTTAATTTTCTTCTGTCAACCTCTAACTGTAATTCATCCTGAGTGAAAAATCCCGAAACTTCTCTCTCAGCATAATTCATATAATCATTTTTGTAGTAAAATTCAAAACCGTTTGTAGTAAAAATCAACGGTCTTTGGTTATATTTATTTTGCAAACAATCCGCATACAACTTAGCCTGATGACTGCCAACTTTAGGATCAACAGTTGATTTCTTGGCTTCTACCACAGCCAGTGGCAAATTATCTTTTCCCCAAAGCACATAGTCTACATAACCTATTCCGCTTGCATTTGGCATACCTGCAACTTCTTCTTCCTCAGTCACATTCTTTCCGATAATCCATCCTGCTTCTTTTAATTCTAAATCTATGTAATACTTGCGTGTCTTAGCTTCGCTTATCTCATCAACCTGATAAGTCCTGTTCTTTATATTTTCCTCACGCAGCTTTGCCATCTCAATACGGAGATTTTCATTTTCTTTTAAAATTTCATCAAGCTTTTTATCCTTGCCCGACAAAGACTCATATAATTCTTTTAATTTTGAAGCCTTTACCGACTCCTCTTTGCCTGTTGGAACAATATTTTCTTTAAATGTCCTATTGTGATATTCTTTAGAATAACTGTAATCAATCCAGTCGCAAAAACAAAAAAGATTCCTGAGTGACAACAATGCATCATCACGCTTAATGCTGTTGTTGGTATGAACGGCAATATTGCCTAACTTTATTACATACTTTAACTTTCCAAACAATCCCGGCTCAATAATATCCCTGAAAGTCTGCTCATGAATCAAACTTGAGACATTATCTCTATATGGCAGTTTCAAATCATAATCATACGAATAAACAAATCTGACAGCAAGCTCAAGTGCTCTCCTTGACAATATCGCACAGGTAGCAGGTGATATAGCTATAGCTTTCTCCGCCTCAACCGCCTGCTCAGCAAACTCCCCAAACAATTCTTTTTCCAATAAATAATCAAAATTTGTTGCCATATTCGCCCTCCCCTGACAGCTTTAGTACATTATTGTAAGCGAACTAATATAAATGAAACTTTATTTATATGATTTTATACCACTGCTGAGTTTTTCTGTTTTATTATCTCCTTGATTTCGTGAATACTTTTTTGAGTTGCAAGTGATATTTGCTCTAATGTAAATTTGTTATTATACATATTCATAATAATCTTTTCACTGCTTTTCTTTTCTCCGATTAGTTTACCTCTGGCTTCTCCTATCGACTCTCCTATCGACTCAGCTCTTTCCTCTATTCCTAAACTCAGATTACACATAACACTCACATCCTCTGTAAAGCATACTGAAAATTTTTGTCTTGATATTATTATAAACAAGGTGGTTTGTGAAATCAACTGCATTTCGATATTGTTTTAGTAGTCTGATAGATTAATTATTGTTGTCACACTATATATAAACAATAATGGTGGAAAACCGTCTTTTCTATTTTTATAGTATAAACTAACTTTTGATTTGTCGATTTGTTCCTTAAAATCTACAAATTTCTGCTGTAGTTCCATTGAAGGCAATATGTACTGAAAACTCATAAATGGCTTCTGGGTAATTTTCTTTAAATCTCCAGCATCCTGAAATCTCGAAAAATTCACACGCTGCATGAGTTCACATAAAAACACCAGATTGATTTTACCTTTATCATACTGACTAATATACATTGCATTATCAGTTATCCATAGCGGACCTACAGCATAATGAACATTGCCACTCTGAAATCCAACTCGACCAACTACCAGCGTATCTTCTACTCTCAAAACTTCATTTGTATACCAAGAAATCCCATTGCCTCCATATGCTGGAATCCCTACTTCATGTCTTTTTTCCTCTGGCACAGCCTTGCCATTGGAAAGTTTAAAAAAATCTTCTCCTGATAGTGTAGAAAATTTTTTATCATTCAGAACCGGGTCACCAAACATCTCGACAAATCGGGCTTTCACCAATTCGTCTAATAACTCTAACTCTTTATTTCTTGATTTAATTATACCCTCACATTTACTAAGTATATCCACAATCTTCTTTTGCATATCTAGAGAGTCAAGATTAAATTTCTCATTTTTATAATCTTTAAAATATATATGAGGTATTGTTGCACCCGTAAAATATTTTTCTAAATGCTTATAACTAACCACATAATATAAATATTCAGGAAGTATGTTGCTCTTTGGCAATAAATATTGCATTGTACCAATAACTGATGACTTAGCCGGATGTAAAGTTGTTCTTCCAATTCCTGCACCATCTTTAACTACAGCAACATAAGGTTTCTCCTGATGATAAAAATCTACATTGCCAAGATAACCAGCCGCACCATAGATTGGATAATCTCCACTCATTCCAACAACATCTGACTGTTTTAAGTTTGATGAACCTCGTTCACAAACATCTCCAAGTTTTACTTTCATCCTCATCCTCCTACAAATCCGAATTTATCAAATCATTCAGCATTTCTATTCCTCATCTTCTTGACTTTCAGTCAAGAAGCATCCCTCGCTTTACGCTCGCTTATAAATAATTGGTTCATCATATCCAAAAGTTCTTTTTCCGTTAATTTCCATGATTTCAGATACTTCCAGGCAGCTATCGGAAAACTTTTCCCATAGCTTAAACATCATTACCGGAGTAAACTGGCTTATACTGCCTCCTTCCCAGATTCCATCCTTTTCATGATAGAGTGCAGGAGTAAATTTTTCGGATTTTTTCAATTCAGTGTAATCAACATTTTTCATAGAACCATATGAAAATGTACTCTTATCTTCTCCTTCAGGTATTTCATAAGAAGACAGTACAATTCCATCTTCTCTCTCCGTAATAAGGAAAAGATGCGGGGAAGCATGGCGTTTCCCATTTGTCTCATAGTAGCTTTCCTCAACAATAAATTTACCATTAAAATCTTTAGGAAGGTTCAAAATTTTTCCATTACAGATTGTATTAATGTGTTCTGCATAGGGATATATTTTACCTTCTTTCTGCATCTTATCAAATTGCTCTTTGTTATTAAAGTGTCCGGTCATCATGTCAATAAAATTATCGAGTTTCCTCATGTTTTTTACCTCCAGGTTTCGATTATTAAGTTTATTTTTTCATTCAACAATAAATCTCTAAGAAACAATTCAAGATACTCAGTAGTTTCGTGAATACCTTTTTGAACAGTTGCACCATCAAGTACCCACTCTTTTTTGTAATATTGTAATCTCTTATCTGTCCTGCATATTTGTATATTCCCTAAATGGGTCTTTGTCCATATTCGTCCCTCTCTATCACAACTCTAACAACTTCTTCAATTCTGACATTTCTTTCTGAATTTCACTCTCTATCTTTTCAATTTTCCCAAAAATCACATCCGTCGGCTCATATTCAACCGGTTCATACACTATTTCTTTATACTTATTGATGGAGAGGTCATATCCATTAGCTTTTATTTCGTCAAAATCGACCATAAAACTTTGCTCAGTTCTCTCCCTCTCTATTTCCCCTTCAAGATTTTTAAATCTGTCAATTATATCCGGAATGTCATTTTCGCTCACTTCCTGTCTCTTATCGTCAAGACTGTAACCGTCGGCTTTCATATCGTAAAACCAGACTTTGTCTGTTCCGCCCGAACCGGTCTTTGTAAATATCAATATCGCAGTTGACACTCCTGCATATGGCTTAAACACACCGCTTGGCATAGAGATAACTGCATCCAGTTTATTATTTTCTATAATTTCTTTTCTTATCTGTTTATGTGCTTTACTGCTGCCAAACAACACTCCATCCGGCACGATAATGGCTGCCCGTCCGCCCTTTTTTAGTATTCTCAAAAACAATGCCAAAAATAATAACTCTGTTTTCTTTGTTTTTGTTACCTTTAACAAATCTGCCGAAACAGCTTCATAATCCAAACTTCCCTTAAACGGTGGATTTGCCAGTACAAGTGAATACTTTTCAACATCCTTATTTTGCTCGGATAAACTATCCCTATAAGAAATATTAGGATTGTCCACTCCGTGAAGAAGCATATTCATCGCTCCGATGCGGAGCATTGTTCTATCCATGTCATTTCCATAAAACATATGATTAGCAAAATGTTCCTTAAATGCTTCATCATAAAATGACTCTTCATGATACTTTCGCAGATACTCCTGTGCTTCTATCAAAAATCCAGCCGAGCCCATTGCCGGGTCGATTATCACATCATCCGGATTTGGCTGTACTAATTCCACCATCATCTTAATTATATGACGCGGAGTTCTAAACTGTCCGTTAGTTCCTGCCGTTGCAACTTTTGACAAAAGATACTCATATAAATCTCCCTTTGAGTCAGTGTCGGTATCTTTTTCGTCACCAATTCCGAGATTGTCAATTCCATCAACGATTTTTGAAAGCATCGCCGCCGTCGGTATCTTGAATATTGCATCACCCATATATTTAGAATATGCCGACTCGCCATCCTGATGCAGATTTTTAATAAACGGAAATACACCATTCAACACAAGGTCATACATTTCATCGGCAGAGCCTAAATTTTTAAACTTGCTCCACCTGTATTTCTGGCAATCCCCCGGAAACATGGACTCATATTCAAATCCCAGAAAATTTGCCTCATTTTCCTTAGTTGTCTCTACATCATCCAACTGCTTTATAAACAACAGATATGTAAATTGCTCAATAACATCAAGCGGATTTGTAATACCACCCGTCCAAAATATCTCCCATATTTTATCTATTTTATTCTTAAGTTCGCCTGTTATCATTTTCATCCTCCACAGTTTATTCATTGATTATACAACCTCAATTTTATGCCAAGCTGACAGATTATGTTTATTATATCTTCTTTACTTTTATTACTATAGCTTGACAAAGTATTATATTTCACATTATATTCTAACAGGCATTTTGTTTCAATGAGAAAATTTATATCAACCGGATATTTGCAATCAGTTCTGCTGCTTCTTTGACAATGTTAAAATATTCAAAATTCTACTGTTTATACTTAATATACAAACAGTAACAGAGCAGCTTTCCGTCTATTTTCCCTCTCTTTTATCTGATTGAATGTCTTTTTAAAAAAGGCGGTATCTGTATAACTTCCGTATCATCTCTTTTAGGTGCGATATTGTTACGGTTCGGATTATCCATGTGCTCTCCTAATGCCGTATGTCTTACTTCCTTTTCCGGCATACCTGTTGCAAAAAGTGATACAACAATTTTATCACTCTCTTCTTCTGACACTGTTCCCCATATAATGTTTACTTCTTCTCCTGCAAGTTCTCTTATATAATTCAGAGCATCGTCTAAATCTTTAAGGCAAATCTGTCCGCTTGTATTTATCAAAATATTTTCTGCTCCTGCAATATCTGTCTCCAGCAACGGACAGTTTACCGCCTGTTTTACTGCTTCTATAATTGACCCGTCATGTTCAACAGTTCCTATTCCAAAATGACCTGTTCCCTTATTTTCCAAGGTTGTTTTAACATCGTTATAATCAATATTAATATTTCCACAATTATAAACAATATTTGAAATTCCACAAATTGTATCTTTCAATACAGAATCCGCCAATTCAAACGCATCACATAATGTGAGGGGCTTTTCCGAAATAGAAAGAAGTTTTTCATTTGGGATAACCAACAGCGTATCAACATTTTCCCTCAGTTTATTTATTCCTCCCTGTGCCGCCACCATTCGTGGCTTATTCTCAAATAGCAAGCTATAAATATAAAAATATATAAACACAGGGGGATTTATGAAAGCACAGGATATAATTGAAATGGCTAGGTCAATCAAGAAAAATTGGAAAATCAATGACCCATACGAAATAGCCACACGACTTGGTATTTCAGTAATTCATACAAATTCATGCGTAAAAGATTTTACTGCACATACTATTAAAATGCCAGGATACCCAACTACAATATCAATCAATAACAAATACAGTGAAAAAGCTAAAAAAATATTATGTGCACATGAACTGGGTCATGCGTTATTACATGAACAGTGCATAAATTATTTTGCCACGACAAGTTCTAATGTTATGACTAATATTGAATTTGAAGCAAATCTTTTTGCTGTTGCACTTCTGGCAGACGACGACATTAACATGAAACTATCTATTCCCCTTGAAAAAATGAATAATTATCTCTTAAAAACAATAATGGATTATAATATAAGCACGAATTAATCTTATGTGCAAATACTATAATCCAAAAAACTCCACAATTTTTACAACTTATCAATATTTCAAAAAAATAGTATCAAATACCTATTTTTATAATTGCTAAACACATCAATACTGTAATCAGTCAGTTTTCATACACTCCTCCCCAAAATACTTATCCCTGAAAATAAAAAGACCGCCAACACACTAATCTTAGTGCATTGACGGTCTATGTTGTTTAATCACTATATTTTGTAGAATATCTCTACGAAAATCTACTTTTTCAGCTATAATTATTTAGCTGCTTTCTCAGCGATAGCTGCCTGTGCTGCTGCAAGTCTTGCGATAGGCACACGGAATGGTGAGCATGACACATAGTCAAGACCAATCTTATGGCAGAACTCAACTGATGAAGGATCTCCACCGTGCTCACCACAGATACCGCAGTGAAGTGATGGACGAACTTTCTTTCCTTTTTCTACAGCCATTTCCATAAGCTGACCAACACCTGTCTGGTCAAGTTTTGCAAATGGATCGCTCTCGAAAATCTTAGCATCATAGTAAGCATCAAGGAACTTACCTGCATCATCACGAGAGAAACCGAATGTCATCTGTGTTAAGTCGTTTGTACCGAAGCAGAAGAACTCAGCCTCTTTAGCAATCTCATCAGCTGTAAGTGCAGCTCTTGGAATCTCGATCATTGTACCAACTTCGTACTTCATATCGATGCCTGCTGCTGCAATCTCAGCGTCTGCTGTCTCAACAACAACCTTCTTGACATACTTAAGCTCTTTAACCTCTCCAACAAGTGGAATCATGATCTCAGGCTCTACTGTCCAGTCTGGATGTTTCTTCTTTACATTGATTGCTGCACGGATAACTGCTGCTGTCTGCATCTTAGCAATTTCAGGATATGTTACTGCAAGACGGCATCCACGATGTCCCATCATAGGGTTGAACTCGTGAAGTGAATCAATGATAGCTTTGATTTCTTCTACGCTCTTATTCTTAGCCTTTGCTAACTTCTCGATGTCAGCTTCCTCTGTAGGAACGAACTCATGAAGTGGTGGGTCTAAGAAACGGATTGTTACAGGATTTCCTTCAAGTGCCTCATAGAGAGCCTCGAAGTCTCCCTGCTGGTAAGGAAGAATCTTAGCAAGTGCTTCTTCTCTTTCTTCTACTGTATCTGAGCAGATCATCTCACGGAATGCAGCAATTCTGTCTTCCTCAAAGAACATATGCTCTGTACGGCAAAGTCCGATACCTTCAGCACCAAGCTCACGAGCTTTCTTAGCATCTGCAGGAGTATCAGCGTTTGTACGAACTTTAAGTGTTCTGTACTTGTCAGCCCAAGCCATAACACGACCGAACTCACCGGCGATTGTTGCATCTACAGTTGGGATAAGACCGTCATAGATGTTACCTGTTGTACCATCGATAGAAATCTCAGAACCCTCTGTATATGTCTTTCCTGCTAATTCAAATTTCTTGTTCTCTTCGTCCATAACGATGTCGCCACATCCTGATACACAGCAAGTACCCATACCACGAGCAACTACGGCTGCGTGAGATGTCATACCACCACGAACTGTCAGGATACCCTGGGATGCTTTCATACCAGTGATATCTTCTGGAGAAGTCTCAAGACGAACCAGAACGACTTTCTCTCCGCGCTCATTCCACTCTACAGCGTCTTCTGCTGTAAATACGATCTTACCGCAAGCAGCTCCTGGAGAAGCTCCCAAAGCCTTAGCTACTGGTGTAGCAGCTTTCAATGCAGCAGCATCGAACTGTGGATGAAGAAGAGTATCCAGGTTACGAGGATCGATCATAGCAACAGCTTCTTCTTCTGTTCTCATGCCCTCATCTACAAGGTCACAAGCGATTTTCAAAGCAGCCTGAGCGGTTCTCTTACCGTTACGAGTCTGAAGCATATAGAGTTTTTTGTTCTCAACTGTGAACTCCATATCCTGCATATCTCTGTAGTGGTTCTCAAGAGTCTGGCACACTTCTTTGAACTGTGCAAATGCTTCTGGGAATTCCTGCTCCATCTGTGCGATAGGCATTGGTGTACGAACACCGGCAACAACGTCTTCACCCTGTGCATTCTT
>ERZ824598.3283-NODE-3283-length-14321-cov-2.905860_pt1 | contig 14321 bp, 20 predicted proteins | sample MGYA00519934_ERZ824598 | MGnify/ENA primary metagenome ERZ824598 (study PRJEB31778, sample SAMEA3449177) | human gut metagenome | biome: human gut; feature: human-associated habitat; material: faeces | place: United Kingdom | collected 2010/2012 ...
CATCAATAAAAAATATATCAAAAACATTCCATAAAACTCAACAAGTTCCAGAGATGGATGCATATTTCTTTTCAAAAGTAGCCAGTGAGGCACAAAAATTAACAGGATATCATAGTTCTACTGCTGAATCAGAATGGACAAAAGCAAATGTTTTTGGAAAATTAAAAAGTATGCTTAGTGCCGGAAAATTAAGAAGATATGTAAAAAATGGTTCATTAATCTGTTATGTTAGAAGTTTCATAATGGATTTATTAGAACAATCTACAGATTTCACAAGAAAAATAGAAATGACACAGATAGCAGAAGGTGGAATTGGTATAGAAACTAGAATTACAGACATCGATGGTGTAACTATTATGGAAGTTATAGATGATGAAAGATTTTATGACAAATTTGATTTTACAGATGGATTTGAACCAGTTGAAAAAGTAACTGCTGATCCAGGTAAAGGAATAGAAGCTGTAACAGGTTCTCATAAAATAAATGTTTTAATTGCATCTCTTGAAACTGTAAAAACAGTTCCAAAGATATCTAACATATATTATTTTGCACCAGGTTCACATACAGAAGGTGATGGATATTTATATCAAGATCACTCATTATCTGATACATTTGTTTTTCCAAACGGAAAAGATAATAAAATTGATAGTATATATGTTGATGTTGATACAACTGAATATGCTGGAGAATAGGAGGTCACAATGTCTAAAATAAGAGTCGAAAAAGGTAATGCACTATTACTTATTGAAGAAGAAGAATTAGCACAATATGAAGCTAGAGGATATTCAAAATTAGGAGCTACTAAAAAAGTAGCTTCTAAAGATTTAGAAAAAGAATTAAAGAAAATTGCAAAAGTTAATGAGGAATTAACAGCCAAAATAACAAAAGTTGAAGAAGAAAAGACAGAGTTAACAAAAGTTAATGATGAACTAACAGCCAAAATTGCAGAATTAGAAAAGAAAGTAAAATAAGAGGTGTTGCAAATGATAAATGTTTATGCGACAAAAGAGGATTATTCAAAATATGGTTCTAAAGTATTAGAAGATGAAGAAATAGAAAAAAATTTAGAGTTAGCCTCAATAGATGTCAACAGAGCGACATTGACAAGAATTGAAAGAAGAGGATTTGATAATTTAACAACACAACAAAAAGATTTAATAATCAAAGCAACTTGTTTACAAGCAGAATATATAAAAGAAGAAGGCATATATGATGATAATAGTATATCTAGTTATTCTATAGGTGGGGACTTAACAGTAAATGAAAAGAAATCACAAGATATAGCAGATAAACTAAATATATCAAAATTAGCCTTTTTCTATTTAAAAAGAACAGGATTAACAAATAGGATTATATGATAAAAAGGTTAAATCCAAAACACTTGGAAAGATTATTAAATAATAAATGTGATGTAGTTATATATCAAGAAGGCTTATCAGAAGATGGTGAGCCTTTAGCTTCTTTGAATTTAGAAAAACAAAAATGTAGATTTGTTGAAACAACTAAAGTTATAATTAGTCCAGATGGAAGAAAGATTCAACTTGTAGGAAAAGTAATATTACTTGGAGATATAGCACCAACTATAAAGAAAATAAGTGGTGGACAAGTAATAATAAATGATATAGAATATGAAATTTATCAAGCAAGTAGACCTAGAAATCCAGATGGAACCGTTCATCATACAACATTGGAGTTGGTTTAATATGAAAATAACATATAATACTAAAAATATAAATGAATTATTAGAAAATGCAAGATTAGCATTGATAGATACTGCAGAAGCGGTAAAAACAGATTTAATTCAAAGTCAAACAATGCCATTTGATACTGGTACAATGCAAAATGATAGCACTTTTGTAGATGATAAAAAAGTTATAAAAGGTGTTGCTAGAATAGTTGTAGATACAGTATATGCAAGAAAGGTATATTTCGACCCAGAAATACATATAAAACAAGGTAAAAATCCTAATGCAAAACAGTATTATTTTGATAATTATATTACTGGAATCAAGAAAGATTTACCAATAAAATATTTTAAACAAATGTTAAAAAGGAGAAATGGATAATGATAGCAAGAATGAGTGTATCTAAAATAAGAGATTATTTAAAAACTAGTATTACAGAGTGTCCAAAATGGTACATAGGTCAAATGGATGAAAATCAAGATAAAGCAATTGCTTTGTATGCTAATCGTAGACAATTAGAAGATAATTCTAAATATAAAAAGTTGAAAAGTTATGGAATATTACCAGTTACATTACTGTTAAGATGGACTAAAAATTATAATATGGCTGAAACAATGGCCAATAAGATTTATGAACTATTAGACTGTAGTTCTTTTTTTATTGATGATTATAATTGCTCAATTGAGTGTTTATATAATGGACCTATTGACTTAGGTGCAGATGAAAACAATATTTACAAGTTTTCAATAGAATTAAATTTATTATATAGAAAGGGTGAAAAATAATGGCAGCAAAAACAGGAGTATATCCAGTATATGAAAATCAATTCCAAGTTGGTGCTACTAAAGAAGCTTTAACTGATATAGCTGATATGGAAAGTTTTTCAGTAAAATTAGACAATGGAGTAGAAGAATGGAATCCATTAGATCAAAAAGGATGGGTTAGAAGATTAATGACTTCTAAATCAGTTACTATTTCAATATCTGGAAAAAGAAACTTTGGAGATACTGGAAACGATTACGTAGCAGGATTAGCTTTAAAAAACGGCAGAGATGTCGAAGGATGTTTACAATGGACATTTCCAAATGGTGCAAAATTAGTATTTGAAAATGCAATATTTAACATAACAAACTGGGGAGCTGGAAAATCAACAGAAGTTATTCCGTTAGAATTTGATGTAATGTCAAATGGAAAACCAACATACACAGAAGCATCACCACAAAGTGTTGAAACAACACAAGCAGTAAAAAAATAAGATATTAAAAAGTAAGAGGTCTTTAAAGGCCTCTTATAAATATATTTAGGAGGAATTTGAAATGGCAAATATAGATATTAGTTCAAAATTAAGTCATGAACCACAAACAATAACAATAGCAGAAGGCAAAACATATGAAGTAGACTGTGGAGCAGAGACAATGTTGAAAGCACAAGATTTATTTAAAAAAGATGATAGTTTAGATGGATTATTTAAAGCAATAGAATTATTACTAGGAAAAGAAGCATTAGAAGAAATAAAAGGAATGAAAGTAAAAGTTGCAGACTTAAAAGTTATTATTATAGCAATAATGGCACAAGTAAATGAAATTACTTATGAGGAAATGGAAAAACGATTTCAAAACAAATAATGAAACAGAATTATGGTACGACATGGAAGAAGACTGGCCTTTGATTGAGGCAAGTTTAGCAAAACAATATGTAATAAGAATAAGGAAAGAAATAGACACAATGAGTTATGCAGAATTGTGTAATCTTATATCTGGGTTGATGCCAGATACACCACTGCGGAAACATTGTTCAAATTCGCAGTGAAGATGATGAAGAAATGTTAAAAAACTTCACACAAGAGCAAAAAAATATAAGATGGAAATATAGAAATAAATTAGCAAAGAAAATGAGCAAAGAAGATTATGAAAAAGTTATTACAGAATTTCAAAAAGCATTTAAAGAAATGGCTGGTGATAACAAATGATAGAAGTAAGATGTCCAAACTGTAATCAACTTTTGTTAAAAGTTGAACAATGTAAGGGCGAAATAAAATGTATACGATGTAAGAAAACAATTAAAATTAATATAGATGAAAAAGACAGAGTGAGCAACACAACCATTAGTGGTGAGTAGTTAGCCAATACCTGCTTTTATCCTAAAAAAGAGGGGAGGAGTAGGTATGAGTACGAATGTGGGCTCTGTTGACTTTGAATTATTGCTAAATTCAAATCCATTTAACAAAGGACTAAAGAATGCAACAAATACAATAAAAAGTTCAGGAATAGAGAACTCATTAAAGAAAATTGGTAAATTAGCGTTAGCAGCATTCTCTGTTAAAGCAATAGTAAATTTTGGTAAAGAATGTATTGATTTAGGCTCTGATTTAACAGAAGTACAAAATGTTGTTGATGTTACTTTTGGAAGTTTAAATACAGAAGTAAATAAGTTTGCCGAAAATGCAATTACTCAATTTGGTTTGGGACAAACAGTAACAAAGAAATATGTTGGTACGTTTGGTGCGATGGCAAAAGCGTTTAATTTTTCGAATAAAGAAGCATTAGCAATGTCAGAAACATTAACAGGACTTACTGGAGATGTTGCTTCATTCTATAATTTATCAAGTGATGAAGCATATACAAAATTAAAATCAGTATTTACTGGTGAAACAGAGACTCTAAAGGATTTAGGTGTTGTAATGACACAGAATGCATTAGATCAATATGCATTGGCAAATGGTTATGGAAAAACAACATCTAAAATGTCTGAACAGGAAAAAGTGGCTTTAAGATATAAATTTGTATTAGATAAATTGAATATAGCAAATGGAGATTTTGCAAGGACAAGTGATAGTTGGGCAAACCAAACAAGGGTATTAGGCTTAAGATTTAATGAACTAAAGGCAACTTTAGGACAAGGATTTATTAACATATTTACACCGTTAGTAAAAGGAATAAATATGGTACTTTCTAAACTTCAAGTGTTAGCAAATGCTTTTAAATCATTTACAGAAATGATATTTGGAAATGCTGGCGTAGATGATAGCACAAGTAATGTTTCAAATTTAGCATCCGATGCATCAAAAGCGAGTGATGCTGTGAGTGGAATTGGAGATAGTGCTAAAAAATCTGCTAAAGATTTAAAAAGTTTGGCTTCATTTGATACTGCACAAATATTAAAGAAAGATGATAGTGATAGTTCTTCAAGTGGAAGTGGTGCAGGAGGAAAAATAGATACAAGTGGACTAAATTTAACAGATAATCTAAAAAAACAAGCAAGTGATATAGGAAAAATATTTGGCGATATTAATTTTGAACCGCTTATTAATTCTTTTAATAAAGTAAAAGAAGCAGCACAACCACTGATAACCACAATAAAAGATGGTTTAAAATGGTTATATGACAATGTTTTAGTTCCATTGGCCAAATGGACTATACAAGATTTACTTCCAGCATTTTTGAATTTAGTTGCAGGTGCATTAACTGTTCTAAATCCATTAATAACAGCCTTTGAACCAATTTTTCAATGGTTTTGGAATAATTTTTTAGAGCCTGTCGCAAAGTGGACAGGTGGAGTAATAGTAGATACACTGAATTTGTTGGCAGATGTTTTAACGGAAATAGGAAATTGGATGAGTAATAATCAAAGTGTAGTTACTGGAATGGAAATTGCAGTATTAGGATTTTTTAGTGCGTGGAAGGTTGTAGAATTAATGTCTTTTATACAACAGGCAGGAGGAGTAATTGCAGCATTGGGATTGCTAAAAAATGCTATTTTAGGGAATGTAATTGCAAAAATTGCAGATAAAGCAGAAACGATTGCGTTAACATTGATGTATGCGAAAGATTTTGTGGTAAGCATTGCTTTAGGAACGGCAGCTTTAGTTAAAGAAGCAGCACAATGGGTTATTAATACAGGAGCAAAAGTTGCAAATACTGCAGCAACTATTGCTAGTACGGTAGCAACAACAGCGGCAACAGCAGCAACATGGCTATTTAATGCAGCATTAGCAGTATTAACATCACCAATAACATTAGTTGTAGCGGCTATAGCAGCATTAATTGCGGTTGTAGTATTATTAATAAAAAATTGGAATGAAGTAAAAGAAACTGCAAGTAAATGTTGGGAAGGAATAAAAAATGCTTGGAATAATGCAGGTCAATGGTTTAATAATACAATAGTAAATCCAATACGAAATGCTTTTGGAAGTTTATGGAGCGGACTTAAAAATGGAGCGTCTGGAGCATGGCAAGGCATAAAAAATGTTTTTGGAAATGTTGCATCATGGTTTGGAAATATATTTAGTAATGCATGGAATGCTGTAAAAAATGTGTTTAGCACAGGAGGAAGAATATTTGATGGAATACAACAAGGAATAGCAAATACTTTTAGAAATATTGTTAATTCATTAATAAGGGGAATTAATAGAGTTGTATCTATTCCATTCAATTCTATTAATACAGCATTGAGAATGATAAGAAATGCTACTATTGCAGGTTTCCAACCATTTAGTTGGTTACCTTCAGTATATGTTCCGCAAATTCCATTTTTAGCGCAAGGTGGTTATGTAAAAGCAAACACACCTCAATTGGCTATGATAGGTGATAACAGACATCAAGGTGAGGTAGTTGCACCAGAAGACAAATTAATGTCATTATATAAGAAGGCTAATCAAGAAATGGGATTAGGAAATAACGAAAAAGTTATAGAATTACTTGAGAAAATAATACAAATTCTAATTAATCTAAGTCTTGATTTTAATTTATATATTGATGGATATGAATTAAATAAAAAGCTTGAAAAAATTAAAAATAAAAATAGATTTGCAACGAATGGAGGCTAAATATGTATGAACCAAAATTAATAGTAAATAATATTCAAGTACCAGGAATTATTGAATTAATTCCTGGACCAGAGCCTCTTTGGGGTGATGGAACTGGAAGAAATACATTAGATGGACATTATAGTGGTACTTTTATTGGATATTTTACAACTTTAGAAATAAAGTTTGGGATAGTATCAGATGAAGAATATAATTTAATAAAAAAATTGCTTGAACATCCTTTTTTAAGTGATGTTCAATTTTCATTAGAAAAGGACATGAGTAATTATAAACAAGGTGATTTATTTTCAGAAGATTTTTACAATGGTCAGGCAATAAAAAGTAGTCCACTTGCGTGTGGTGGTTATTGGAATGAATTTTCAGTAATGTTGACTGCAATAGATAGGAGGCCACAATTAACATGAGTGTAAGTAATGAATTTAAGAACATAACGAAAAAGATAAAACAACAAAATATAAAATTAAGTATATGTGATGGTGAATTAACAGTTAAAGAAATACATATGATGCCAGTCCATATTTTTAATGCATTGCCAGTTTGGAAATTAAGAAAACAGAAAGTAATAATAGCAAAAGAACTAAAATATAGTTTTGATGGTCAATTGTTTAAAACAATAATGAAGCAAGTTGAAATTACTGTAAAAAATGCAAATGAAATAAAGGACAAAGATATTAATTTCCAATATGGACTATTTATTAATAACAAATTTGAATATATAGATTTGGGAAATTATTTTATAAAAGATGTCGAAGATAGCAAGAAAAAAGATGAAATAACAGTAACAGGATATGACAGAATGATTAGATTTATGAAAACGTTTAAACAGTCAGAATTGCAATTAATATATCCTTGCAAAATGTTAAAATTGGTACAAAAAATGTGTGAAGTCTGTGGAGTAGAATTATATTCCACAGACTTTTATAATGCTGATTTAGATGTTGAAGAAGATTTTTTCACAACACAGGAATTAACATATAGAGATGTTTTAGAAAAAGTAGCACAGGCAACATTGACAACCGCATTTATAGAAGATAATAAATTGAATTTATATAAAGTAAGTAATGATGCTATAGAAAAAATAGACAAATCTTATTTGACAGATTTAACAATAAAAGAAAAATTTGGACCTGCAAATGCACTGGTTTTAGGTCGTGGAGATGTAGAAGACAATATTGAAGAAATAGACGAAAAGAGCATAGCACAAAATGGAAGATGTGAAATTAGATTTGATGAAAATGAATTTATTGAATTTCAAAGGGAAAAAGTTATTAAAGGAATGTTTGAACAGATAAAGGGACTTGAATATTATTCTTTTGAGGCTTCTGATGTTGGTGTAATGTGGTTAAAACCATGTGCATGTATAGAATTAGGAGATAAAGAAGATAGTTTATATAAGTCTTATTATTTGAAAGCAAATATAACAATTAATACTGGAATATCAAGTGATATAGAAGCGGAATTACCAGACGAGACAAATACAGAATATAAGGTTACAACAAAAGAAGAAAAGAAAACTTTAAAAGTTGAAAGACTGGCAAAAAAAAATGAAGGAAAAATACAAGACTTAGTTGAAGAAACAACTGAAAATTCTAAAAAAATAACAAAACATGAACAAGATATAAGCGGAATAACACAAAGTGTAAGTGAAGTAAAAACAGAAGTAAAAACAGTAGATGGTAAGGCTGATAAAGCGCAAACTACAGCAGATACTGCGAAAAGCACGGCGGAGACTGCAAAAAGTACAGCTGATAGCACAAATAAAAATTTAAGTAATAATTATTATACAAAAACACAAACAGAAAATAAAATAACTCAAACAGCAGAAAGTACAATAAGTGAAGTAAGTAAAACATATTCAACAAAAACAGAAACATCAAATGCTAAACAAGAAGCAATAAAAAGTGCAAATTCTAATACAGATGACAAGTTAAAAGGTTATACAGAAACAAGTAAACTTGGCACGGCAATAGAACAAAACTATGAACATGTAAAAGTTGCTTGGAATCAAATATCAGATTTTATTCAAATGATGATAATAAACAATAATGCAAGTTTGGCAATATTGGACAAAGACAAAAAAGTAATGATGGCATTGGATAAGACGGGACAACATTTTTACAAAGAAGATGGAACTGAATTTGGAGAAATGGGTGTAAATGCAATTGATAATCAAAATTATATAAGTTTTGGGGTATCAGGAGAATATGATAAAGAAATATCTGATGGTATGGCTTGGGGAATAACAACAAAAAGTGATGGAAAGTTTTGGCCAATCCTGTATATAAAAAATTTTTCTATGGGACCTAAAAATAGTGATGCTTCTTCTGGAGAATTAGTTTTAAGTGCTTGTAATCTGATTTTAGATGGAATTGGAACGGGAATAAAAACAGGAGACATTTTCATAAGCGGTGATGTTGCAATGGGAAATGTAACATTTGAAGATACAGGAACAGGCACAATATTGATGAATATACGACCACAAAATGTAGTGGATTATCCCGCAATTGATATATTAGGGAATATTTCTTTTTATGCAAATCAAGCAGGAAGTAATAGTTTTAAAATAGGAGAATGTTTGTTTACAGATATTGGAGATATAACAGGAAAACATGTTTATATTGAAGGAGATATAACAAGTACAGAAAATTTAACAGCATATAAAGGAATTAATTGTACTGATGGATATGTAAGTGGTAAGGCTTTTATAAATAATTCAAGAGAAGAAACAAAAAAGAATATTAAAAGATATACAGATAATGCAATAAAAATAATAAAAGATACGGATATTTATAAATTTAATTATAAAACAGATAATAGTACAAGTAAAGAAAGTATTGGTTTTGTAATTGGTGATAAATATAAATATTCAAAAGAGTTGACAGCAGTAGATGAAAATGGAAAAGAAATTGGTGCAAATACATATAACATGATTTCTATTGCATATAAAGCAATACAAGAACAACAAGAACAAATTGAAAAATTACAAGCAAAAGACAAACAAAAAGATGAATTAATACAAAGTTTAATACAAAGAATAGAAACTCTTGAAAAGGAGGTAAATAAATGAGTGAAACTGATTTTTTAAAGTTAAAAAAACACGATAATGTAGAGACAAATACAGAAAAGTTTGATATAGAAAATTACTTAAATGGAAACTGGGATAAAATAAATGAAAATGCAAAAAAAGTCAATACAGACATATCAAACATAAACTCAAAGAATAAAGAACAAGATACAAATATAGGACAACTACAAGAAAACACAGAAACATCAAGTAATAAAATAACAGAACTAGAAAAAGAGTTAAAAGAATCACAAGAAGACTTTTATCAAGCAAGCATACGAGGACAAGCAAGCGGAGAATACATACACGTAGAAGACAGTAGCAACTGTAGAAGCATCATTGGAATAAGTGGAAACAGTGAGCAAGAGACGAGAAGTGGAAAGAATCTCTTATTAAATGATACAGATAAAGGAACAGTAAATGGAGTCACATTTACAAAAGACTCAAAAGGTATAATAAAAGCAAATGGAACTGCTACAGATGCAATTGTAGTTTATTTAGGTAGTAAATTCACAACAATTGCAGCAGGCACATATAAGTTAAGTGATGGTAGAAATGATGAAAGTAAAGATACATTTTTTACATACGTAGATTGTTATAATACAGATGGTTCTGCATATGCAACTGGAAATTTAATAAGTACATCAGATGGTTCTGTAAAAACATATACAGAGTCAAAACTAATAAAAGGAAGAATTGTAGTAAGAAAAGGAGTAACACTAAATAATATTGTATTTAAACCGCAACTAGAACTTATAAAAAATGCTAGTGCTAGTGCAACGAAATACGAACAATACGGAGCAAGTCCATCACCAGATTACAAAAGTGAGATTAAGTCTGTTGGTAGTAATGTGAATGAGTTTGATATAGCCGCTGTGAAAGATGGATTTTTAAATGAAAAAACAGGTGAAATAATTTCAAACAATTCTTGGAAATGTTCAGATTTTATAGAAATATTAAACAAAACGTATACTTTTGGATGGGAGAGTAGTTCAGATTATTTTCAAGTAACAGTATGTTATTATGATGAAAATAAAAAATTTATATCAGGAAAGTCATGTGGCCTTCGTGGTACATTTAATAATACATTTGAAGTTGTAAGCAATGCTAAGTATATGAAAATTGCTTATAGTGTATCAGTTAGGGGCAAAGTAGTAACAAGAGAAAAAATAAAATTAGAAAAAGGTAAAGTAGCCACACCGTACAGCAAATATGGACAAGGTTGTGTTAAAGTAACTAAATGTAATAAGAATTTGGCAATAAAAAATGTAAAAGGATATTTTAGTATAAGTGATTTTAAAATAAAAATTGATAATAATTCAGAATCATTTTTATTTTATGCAGAAAAAGGAAAAGAATATACACGCAGTTGCAAAGTCAATCTAGATAGAAATAGAATCGGAAAAATAGATACTTTAGATGTAACGCAAGGAATGACAGTTTTAAATGGACAAGAAATTAATTCTAAGAAATTTATATGTGACGATTCTGGCATATATATTTGGTTTGTTAATTCTACATTGAACGATAGTATAAAAGAAAGTTTTCAAATAGAAGAAAGCTCAACAGAAAGTTCATTCGAACAACACGAAGAGCAATCATACATAATGCCAACGCAGACTGAAATGTTAGAAAACGATTATCTTGATTATGACAACGAAGAAGAAGTTCATGTGTGGGGAAAGAAAATATTTGATGGAACAGAGCTTTGGAATAAATCTGGTAATAAATATCCTACTTTTTATTTTTCACCTTGTGATATATCATCTAAATTTGCAGTACCAGAAAATGCAAAAGGGTTATGCAACTATTTTAAGCAGATAGGCTCTATATGGGAACAAGATGTAATGGCATTTGATATAGCTAATATTACTACAACGCATTCTGATTTTAGATTTTGTTTAGGTTCTAATTCTACAATAACAACTCTAGAAGAGTGGAAAAATAAATTATCAGAAATGTATAATTCAGGACAACCTTTGGTTTTGTATTTTCAATTACGAACACCAATAAGACAAAAATTCACAGACGAACAAAAAGCAGTAGCAAAAGAACTAAACAATGCAAGAACATATAAAAACGTAACAAACATAACAACAGATAGTAAAGCAATATTGAGTTTAGACTATGTAAAAGACCAAGAAACACAAAATCAAAAAATGCAAAATGAAATAGACGAAATAAAGCAGTTGTTAAGTACAACACAAACAAGTGCAATGCTATTAGATAACTTGCAAAAAGAAGTAGAAAGTGAGGTGGAATAAATGATAGTAGAATTATTAAAGAAACTAATAACAAAAAAATACTACAAAGAAAAAGCAGATATTGAAAACAAACTAAATGTATTTTATGCTATGAGCAAAATCAGTGATGAAGAATATAGTGAATTAACATTACTAGTAGAAGATACATATGTAGAAGTTGAAGAAAACGAAAAAAATATAGAAGCTACAGAAGTAGCAGAATAGGAGTAAAAAATGAATGAAATAATGCAAAATATACATTTCACAAACCTTTGGTGGGCAATATTAGCACCAATGCTTTTAATAATAATTGATGTTTTGACAGGAGTTGTAATTGCTTGGAAAAACAATGATTTTAAAAGTGCAAAAATGAGAGCAGGACTATCTAAAAAATTTGGAGAACTAGTGTATGTGCTAGTAGGGATACTAACAAAATTTGCACTAGGAACAGAACTAATATTATATTTTACAGTAGGATACATATGTTTTATGGAAATATCTAGTTTAGCAGAGAATTGTGATAAATTAGGTGTAAAAATGCCAGACAAGTTAAAAGAAAAACTAAACAATGACAAGGGGGAATAATTATGGAAGAAGAAATTGTAGAAACAATGGAACTTGCAGAAGAAGATACAAGAGGTGAAGCAAATGAATAATATAGAAGAAAGACTATTAACAATAAATCCATATTCAAGAAGTGGAGAAAAACAAGGAACTATACAAAAAATTGTAGTTCATTGGGTTGGTAATGCAAATTCAAGTGCAATAGCCAACAGAAACTATTTTGAGAGTTTAGCAACATCACATAAAACATATGCTTCATCTCATTATATAATCGGTTTAAACGGTGAAATAATAAGATGTATACCAGAAAATGAAGTTGCTTTCCATTCAGGTTCTTATAGTATGAACAGAAAATCTATAGGAATAGAAGATTGCCATCCAGATTGGGACGGAAAGTTCAATGATAATACATATAATAGTTTAGTAGAATTATGTGTAGATATATGTAAAAGATATAACTTAGGTATAGATGCAATTATAAGACACTACGATGTGACTGGAAAAGAATGTCCAAGATATTATGTAAGAAATGAACAGGCTTGGATACAATTTAAGAATGATGTAGCAAATAAATTAGGACAGGCTACAACTACAGTAGCAGTATCAAAAGTTGAAGGGAGTGATGAACCAGTGAGAAGATATAAAAACGGTTCAACAAAAGAAATTATATATGCAGATACAAGTTTAACAAAAGTAATAGGAAGTTTATCACCATACGAAGAATGTGATTGTTTTGGAATATTTAATAATAGACCAATGGTAAGATATAAAATAGACGGAACAAATAATTACAAGATAGGATTTGCTAAATGGACAGGTGGAGTTAGATAAAAAAAAGAGGTAAATTGATTAATTTCAATTTACCTCTTTTTTGTGTTTTATGGCTTAAAATCAAGGTATATAATTACATTGATTGAAAAATAAAACGGCTTAAAATTGATTGTGAAGGCTTGATTTTTGGCTAAAAATAAGCATTTTTTAATTGAAATTACAGAAAATTTCTGTTATAATATTGACAGAAATGGAGGTTTTATATATGGATGAAATTCAAAATACAATATTAATGAATCAACTACGAATTATGACTGCATTACAAAGATTAAATTATTCTATGCATACAGAACAAATTATAGAAGATTTGGGAATAGGTATAAAAGATACACAAAAAATTTTAAACGAAGGTATGAATAAAAAATAAATCTATAAAATCGACACCATTCGACACACAAAATTAACATAATGTGCTACAATATATGTAGAGGTGATGAATATGAACGAAGCATATATTAAATCACTACAAATGATGAAATATTTAAAAATAAGACTAACAAGAAAACAATATACAGAATTAGCAAAAAGATTTAACTTATTAAGTATACAGAGTTTGCAATTTATGTCAAAAAGAAGTTATGAAAGCATAATTACAAGTATACTAAAAGAGAAATAGTCCCGAATGGGACTTTTTTTGAATATTTTTTAAAATAATGTAAATAATATAAATATGATTAATTATTATGAAAAAAGTAAAAAAGAATTTATAAAATATATAAAAAAGAATCCGTATGTGACAAGAGAAGAGTGGGATGAGTATGCTCACCAAAATTGTTTATTTAGCGCACTTACTTTGTGTTCTCATGAAATAACAGAAAATACATTAGAAATATTACAAAAGCATAGTAAGAATGAGTTTGAATTTTTAAAAGAAATGTTTATAATAATTCCAGACAAACGTTTAATAATTTTAAAGAATAAAATAAAGAAAATTATTGGCTTAAAAAGAAAAAACGAGGAAAAAGATGCAACAAGATAATGTAAAGAGAATAAAGAGTTTGAGAAATAAATTGCATAAAAGCATCAAAAAACACGGAGTAAATGCAGAAGAAACAAGAAAAATAAGCGATGAAATGGATAAGTTAATAAACGAATATTATAATAATATA
>ERZ824598.3290-NODE-3290-length-14301-cov-6.126141_pt1 | contig 14301 bp, 21 predicted proteins | sample MGYA00519934_ERZ824598 | MGnify/ENA primary metagenome ERZ824598 (study PRJEB31778, sample SAMEA3449177) | human gut metagenome | biome: human gut; feature: human-associated habitat; material: faeces | place: United Kingdom | collected 2010/2012 ...
TTATCTCATAAGGGCAAAAATAAGGGAAAATACATATCATTTCACTAATGAATGGGCTGAAAAGCCTGTAAAATAGGGAAAGTTAGAAAGATATTTCGGCAAACTTGAATTTGTACTCTTATCTAATATACGATATCAATCCAAATACTAACAATGCAACAATACAAAAGAAACCTAAAAATAATACTATTGTTTTCCTTCCTTCTTTTTTTACATTGTCAAGTGTAATACTTATTGCTTTTGTATTTAAAAAAGCAATAAGTAAAAAAGTCACCCACATATAAGGGCTTCCATATTGCAAAACGATCATAGTAATTGCAATGATAAATAGGCAAATGGAGCTTATCCCTCCAATCAATGCACTTTCTTCACCATATTTTATTTTTTTGTTCAAATCTTCTGTCACAGCATTATTCTCCTTTAACATAACATCAAGTGAACAATCAAATTCGTCACTGATTCTTACCAATGTTAACAAATCCGGATAACTTTTTTCATTTTCCCAGTTTGAAACTGTTTGCCTTGTTACATTGAATTTTTGTGCAAAATCATCTTGTGTCAATCCATAATCTTTTCTCATTTTTACAATCATTTGGCCTAATTGCATATTGTTTACCTCCTTATAGGCTCACTTTATCATAATCGTAATTTCTATCAAGCAATGTTTCTTTTACATCGTCATTTTAGGTGCGCAAATATTCTTTGCATTGCTTATTTTACGCTATTTTGCGATTATTAACTAATGTGAAAATTCAAAGTTTCTGTTCCTTACAAACTTCGATTTTCTCAATTCTCCAAACTTGAATTTATTTGGAAGATTTTGTTATCCATTCATCAAGAAATTTCATTTGTTCATCCGTATGAAACCAATGCTCTCCATTTTTCATAATAGAAAGTGTTGAATTAGTCCTCTGTACAAATTCAAATATCGTTCCATAAGCGGTAAGATTATCTTTTTCACCATACAAAATGTGCGTTGGGATTTCCCATATAATAGGATTTTCTCTTGCATAGCAAAGATAATCCCATGAAAGAGTCTCTCCAAAGGTTGTCTGAATTTCTTTTTTCTCTTTGAGTTCATCCTCTGTAACATTTGCCCAAATCATCATATCAGCAATAAGCCTTTCCATATCTACAACGGGCGAAATAAAATATGCTTTCTCTATTTGCTGATTTGATAAGGCATTGATAGCAAAATACGCTCCAATGCTATTGGCAATTACTTCAACAGTCTTGTAGTTTCTATAAATTGAATTAAAAAGTAATGGAAATTCTTCTTTTGCTTCCCATGGAAACTGTGCAGTATAGTCGAGACCAATCACATCACAATTACTAAAGAGCGGTTTGTAATGAATAGCTTCTTCAGCATTACCACCTTTTCCATGTATATAAATAACTGCTTTATCCACAATAGTTATCCTCCACAAATTATAAGTTATTTACTTCTCTTCATACTTTTTAACGATAACTAAACTATAAGCAGCCATAATTACAATTGTTTCCACCATCACACCAATAACCGACAACAGAACGTATGGTGTATTTTGACCTTCTAACAGCGGAATTCCTAATATAACAAAAATGATTCCATAGATTATAAACAATAGTCCGCTCGCACGATTGTAACCTTTCACATCTTTTACTTTTATTGTTTCGGTATTAGCCCAGAATCCAACGGGATTCTTAGAAAACATATCTTTTATTCCTAATCCAATTATAAACACTCCAAAAAGTGACCATATAACAAACCCAATCATATTGTTTCTCCTTACAAACCGCATTAAAACCATAATGAGACACATTCTTGTATTTCCCAAAATCGAGATTTACTAATTCTACAGTCGAGTAGACTTACACCTCACAATGTAAGCCCCTCACAGAACCGTACGTGCGGCTTTCCCGCATACGGCTCTTCATAATAATATTTACAGTCTCAAAACAAGCTGCCATAAATCTTTGGCATTGCCAATGGATAATATTTCAGCATTTCAATGAATCCTTCTCTTGTATAACTCTTTCTGTCACTTCGTCTATTCAGCACCTTAAACAGAAGTTCTCTCACTTGTTGTTTGTAGTTTGAAATCATTCTGCCATTAAAACTTATGCCATAGTACCTATAATGACCTATTAGTTTCAGATTTAGCATATCCATTAGTTTCTTTAGCGGTTGGTCTCTATTCACATATAACCATACCTTGATGTCTCGAATTTTCTGTCTGAATTTCTTAGAGCTTGTCTTTGGCATTATATATGGCATGCCTTTGCGTGAACGCCCACAATAGAATGTGAATCCCAGAAAATCAAATGTTTGTAATCTGATACACTCACCGCTCTTTTGCTTTGCCCTTGCAATATAAGCACCGCTTTGTAAGAGACGACTTTTACTATCTTCTAATTGCAAACCGAACTTTTCCATTCGTTCTTTAAGAAGCTTGTAGTAATTCTCTGCTTCCCATTTGTATTGAAATCCTGCAACAAAATCATCTGCATATACAATTAGAAAGTTATCTCCCTTGCATTTTTGGGTAATAATAAACTTATACCATAGTGTCAATACATTGTGCATATATATGTTTGCTAGGATTGGACTTATGATATTGCCTTGAGCTGAACCTTCTTCATTCACCATAAGTTCACCATTATCCAGCACTCCCACTTTAAGATACTTCTTGATAAGACCAATTATGTTGGGGTCTTTAATATAAAGTTTGAGAAACTTGATAATCCATTCATGCTTCATATAGTCGAAGAATCCTTTGATGTCAGCATCCACAATATAGCAGATTTTCGTGTTGTTTAATCTCTTATACAGTTCTTTTATTGCGTTATGACATCCTCGATTTGGTCTGAATCCGTACATGCAGTTCAGAAATCTCGGTTCATAGATAGCTTCCAATATCTTCTTTAATGCTAATTGGACTATTTTGTCCTCATAGCACGCAATTCCTAATGGTCGAAGTTTTCCATTGCTTTTAGGGATATATACCCTAATTGATGGCTGTGGTTTGTATGATTTTCTTTTCAGTCTTTCTACCAAGTCATCTATGTTTTGCTCCAGATTTCTCTCGTACTCTTTCTTAGTAATCTCATCAATACCGACTGCTTTATTTCCGTCTAATTCTTTGTGACATTGCAAAAGCATTTCTTTATTGATTAGATGATACAACGATGTGAACTCTGGTCTCGGCGAATTTGCCGATATTTCTGCTATTCTTTCTAATTTCGTTTCCATCAATACCCCCGTCCCTGAGTACGGTTGATGTGTCCTCAGAAAGACCATTATTATGTAGCTCCCTTCCCTCCATTGGCATTACCCAACTTCTTCAGTACTATGAAGCTATCCGACTGCCTACTATTCTTTTGGCATTCTCCTGTTTTGCAGTTGTTTGCCATACTTGCAATGGCAAGAAACAATAGGCTCTCCCCAGTTGACTGAATAGTCACAATGTAAAACATAAAGTGCTCTTTGACCCCGCAGAAGCAAACCATTTCTTACCATGACGATTTGGTTTGTGTTGCTTTCCGCTGGAATTAAAACGTCAGCCTTCTAGATGTCAAAATTTCGAGGCTCAATCACACTCTCTATTTTCTCGCTGTCTACGCTTAGCAACTACCATTACTGGCAGTCACCCAAGACTCGCTACTGGCGGTTGGTTAGACCTTACCAGACAGGCATTCCACCTGCTAGACTACTCGCCCTTGTCTGGGCGCACAATTCCGATTTGTTTTACCCATTTTAACATAAAACTCACCCAAGTTAAAACTACAATTATCAATCATTCTACTCCCCCTGACACCAAGTGCCACAAAAGTGCCCAACTTGCTCACAAACATTCCCAGTGTTTATGCGGGTTTTCAAAATCACAATAATTAATACATGGAAATAATAAAGAATGAATTTCTTCTCAAGACGCCCGTTCCCCTCCTAGTCACTAGGCACGAAACGAAAAATGGGAATGGTTTTTCAACCATTCCCATCTTAATGAGCCCACCGGGGTTCGAACCCGGGACACCTAGATTAAAAGCCTTAATCTTCATTTGCTTTTGTTATTTTTGTATGATATTATCCTTTTGGGACTTATCATTCTCGGTAGGCGGTTTAGTCTTAGCCTCTTCAGAAGGGAGGTGATAGACATGGTATCTTTTTCAGATCTTCTTACATATACACTTGTATTGATTGAAGTTATAACACTTGTTGTTATTCTTTCTGATAAAAAGCCAAAAAAATAACCGCCCTCAGCCAAAGGAAACGGTTATTTTTTAACAGTTAAAATTTCTAAAGGCTAAACCGTCTATCGGTAAGTCTCTTTGTATTATTATAATACTCTATTAATATATTTATGTCAAATGTCTGTTTTTTATCCAATCTTGGAAGTAAATAACTCTTCCTGGTTTTTTAATATCTAATAACTTTCTAATTGCTGCATATTCTGATTTAATTCAATCATTATGCTTGTTGTTACAGTATATAATAAACCAAAAAAATAACCGCCCCAGTCCGGAAAACTAAGCGGTTATTTTTTAACACTTATTGTAAGGGCTAACCGTCTATCGGTAGCACTCTTTTTACATCTTTATATTATCATTGTTATGCTGCATTGTCAATTTTTATGTCTGTTTATCCAATCTTGGAAGATAATAATTTTTCGTCCTGGTTCTGTTCCTGATCTTTAATATCCAATAGTTTTCTTATTGCTGCTTGTGTACCTGGATCAGCTGCGTTATATGCTGCTTGTATCTCATTTTTGCGATTTTTCGCATTATAGCAACATAGTTCATCTAATGTTATATCTAAATAATTTGCAATTTTTATCAATTTATCTAGTGTTGGTTGGCTTCCTTTTTCCCATGATCTTATTGTTGAATCCCCTATTTCTGTGCTTCTTGCTAGTTCTGACTTACTTATTTTTCTTTCTTTTAATTCATTTAATAATTTTTCGATAAAATCCATTTTTTCCTTTCTTTACATTGCGAAATTTCGCATATTTTAATTGACATTTGCGATATATCGCGATATAATGTTCATGTAATCAAATAAAGATAGTTACATACCGCAGACAAACCGCTACTGTTTAGCGGTAGAGCTATCTTAACAAATAATTATATCAAAGGGCTGGCAATCTAGCAATGTCGGAGCAGCTCGGAAAAGAGGTATTTTATGATTTTAAAAGATATTTTAACGGGTGAACAAATTGATATGCTTAAGAGTGATTTAAGTGATCATGATTTGTTTACCCTTCTTTTTTTGAATGATGAAGAAAAGCATAATTTTTTCAGAAATTTTAGAAGTACCTGGTTAGCAAAGTATGATGAATATTTAACTCGGTTTAATTATTTATATGAGGAATCTTTAAAATATAAAGATTCTGATAAAGTTAAGTATATCGGTTATTGTGATCGTACTCATTCTGTTTTTCTTGATATGGATCGTTGCATGAATTTTGTTAAAATCTATGACATTCTTCTTGATTTTATTTGATAGTTTGGCGATCTATGCGCCTTAACTTTATATTTTTACATTCCTCCCTTTTTATTTCGAAACACGGATAAAGCGACTATCCGTGTCGTGATCGTATTGGCCGGCGATTGCTTTGAAGATGATAGGCTAGAAAGGAAAGAATTATGAACGCTTTAATTACTGTATTATCTGTTGGGAAACCCTACGATATTGCTCCAGAATCTGGAGTTGGTGAACACACTGTTGGCTGTACTATGTCTTATGTTTCTACTGGTGATATTTCAGCTTCTAATTATGATGAAGGAACTGGAACATTAGGATATGCTCCTGTTAAGGAAAAAATGCCAGTAGAATTTTATGAAGTTGCAAAGGCTACGGGACTTCCTGCAGTTGCAAGTGTTGAATTTGGTATGAAGGCTTCAGGTGGAAAGAATGTTCTTTATATTCAGAAACTTGATTTCGTCCAGTCTTCAGGTAAGGCTGCTAAGTAGCCATATCATTACTTATTGGGGTTGTGCAAGAATCACAATCTTAAAAATGGTAGTGATAACCCCACATAATGTCATTATAGGATTGAGCATACCGGGAATATTACTCCTTTCCCGGTGTGTATGCCTGAAACCTTTTATATTTACTTAGGCACATGAAAATATATGAGTCGTGTGCTTATTAAGTGTAGAAGGGAGATGTACATATGTCTTTTGCTTTTATTAGCTGGTTAATTTTTGGTCTTGCTGTTCTGCTCTGGGTAGTGATTTTTGTTGTATTCGTTATTATTAAGATAAGAAACACTGTGCAGCGTAAGAAATACAGTGTTAAGCAGGATGGAGATGTTTCAACGGAATATTCAAGCAGAGGTTTGCATTAACAAGCTTTCTTCTTTCGTCGTTGTCCTCCTCTCCCGGCTGCTGTGCGTGACTTAAATGTGTTGTGTGCGCCCCGGCGCAGGTATATACATATATTCCGGAGTTTTCTCAAAACAACTGGAGAATTAAGCGGTTCTTTACCTAAACGGAATATGTAAACCCTGCGGAACGTTAACCCTACGTAAGGTGTTACCGGTTAATTCGTAAGGCGTTAGACAAGGGTCCGGGAATGTAAGGCCCGGAAGTGCCGGGGCGCACACATAAGCGTTTGGTCACAGCCTGCCGGGAAAACTGTAGAGGTAAGAGAACATGTGTATTGTGAGAAAAATATGAAGTATATCCGTTTATTCTTCCTGGTCTCGGCTGTGGCGCTAACATTAAATATGTTTTTCGTAACAGCACATGCAGCGGAAACAGAAACAGAATTGCAGACAGTCACTCAGGAAGCATCAGAAGAATCAGGTGGATCTATAGAGGTTAATAATAGTGACACTATATATATTGTGTTTCTTCTCTCTGCAATATTCGGTTCATTAGTTGCATTTGCTTTCTGGGAGATATTCAGGGGGTAAATATGGCAGATTGTATTTTTAAAGGTTTTATGTTTGGTTTCTGGCTTATGATGTTTTCATGTATTGTCGGATATTTAGCCAGAAAAATGCTTTTTACTATTACTGGTTTTTTAAAATAGTATATAGCGCTTTTGCGTTATAAATATATTTATTGGAGGTATTGTTATGAATCCAACAATGTTAGCCTTAGTAGGAGAAGAAAATACTGTTCTTCCTACAAATGTTGTTACAGCACTTCAGCAGGGTGTTGATAAGGTTGCACAGGGAGGCCAGGAAGGTCTTGTTGCAATTCTTCCAGCTGGCTTAGGTGTTTTTGGTTTATTCTTCGGTGTAAGAATAGCTATCAACTTCTTCAAGTCTCTTGCTCACTAATCTAATAGGTTAATGAGGGGAGCATGTACCGGAATAAACCCGGTACATTCGTAATTTAGTTTGTGGGATTTTAATTATAGATAGGAGTAGAAAAATGGGATATTTGTTATTTCTTATATTTGTCTTAACCTGGTTGAATGTCAGGAAGATAAGAAAAGCTGTTGTTTATCTCGCAGTTCAGGAAGGATATTCAGGAAGCTTAAAAACAAAGATTCTTGATGTTATAACTGATTATGCAGCAGAGCGTAAGGATATCAAGAAAACCAGAAAGAAGCTGCAGAAAGAAAAGAAGCTAAAAGATATAATAGATCGGGAGCTTGCTCCAGAGAGTGAGGTGCAGGATGAAACATCTTATTCTTGAGATTATAAAGGATATTATCTTTACCTTTGTTTATTATTTTGGGGTTGTTTTTTTTGGTTGTAAAGCATTTGGTGATAATCCTTTTGATTTAAAACTTTTCATTATTGTTTTTATTACGTTCTCTTTAGTCTGTATTAGTTTTGATGTTATTGATTATATTTATGCTAAAAGATCTAAGAGTGAGGTGCAGGATGATTAAAATACTTAAAAATGGTTTTTTTGCTTTCTTAGCTGATATTCTTGGATATTGTTTTGTATTTGCTAAAATGAAATCTTTTGATTTAAAGATTTTAGTTGTTGCTTTTTTCTTCACCTTTTTAGTTCTTAACATTCTTGATTTTATTGATTATATTTATGCTAAAAGATTTAAGAATAAGGATGGTGATGATAATGAGTAAGGTGTTACCTGATTACGGTTATTTAATAGGTCTTAATGGTGAAATTGTACCAGGTGATGAAGAATCTGAGTACATAAAACGTTATTTACCTGTTCTTTTGCTTTATGATGCTGTTCGTTTAGGTGTTAAGTTTTATTATTCTTTACTGGATTCTTCAGATAATGATAACAAAAATAAAGAACCAGTTGAAACCCAACAAGATTAGATATATAATCATCTTGCCGATTATTTTCATTTTGGAGGGGTTTATGGTTGGTTTATTTGTTAATCCGGATTTTGTTTATTTTCCGGCTTTATTATTATCAATTTTAACTTTTGTTTTGATTATTTTTCTTTTTGTTGGTGTTCCAATTATTGCAATTGTTTTTATTGTTAAGTACTTTAAACAGAAGAAGGAATATTATCAGACAAAGACTGAATATTATAAAAATCATATGAATGACAGGCAAGATTAATTTCTTGTCTGTCTTTTTTATTGGAGGTATTTTATGAAAAGAATCGGCGCGTTTTCTCTTGCAATTTTTATATTCGTGTTATCTGTTTTTTCTGTTATTCCTGTTTATGCAGATGGTGATAAAACTGTTCTTCCTTGTAATCTTAAACAGACTATGGCTTTTTCTTCTAGTGATGCTCAAGCTTATGTTGCAGCTCATAAGGATATTTATTCACAAGACGGCTATCTTCTTTTTGCTTACACTCCTGCAGCTTCTTATAATTGGAATTTATGTAAAGATGGTCAATTAACAAATATTCACATGTCTGATAAACAGGTTGCTAATTATATCATGACTAATAGGCCTTTTATGTCTATGTATACTGTTCTTTCTTCTCTACTTGCTAATAATAATTCATTTCGTGGGTTCTGCTCTGGTCTTGGTGCTATTTTTCTTAAGGATTCAGATGCAGGTACAAAGATTCTCGATACCCTTACCGGCAATTACAACTATTTAGATGCTCTTAACTATGACGAGGAGAGCCAGACAATAACAATGTCAAATGATAATGGCAGCGTTGACAAGTTAAGGGAAGAAATAAAGAAATATTATTATAATAGCATAGGTTTAAAAGAGAAAAAACCTAGCGGTACGGTATCTAGTATAATAGATAGCTCTGATTTTCGTGCATGTTTTGAATATGAAGAAGATTATATAAATGCTTTTGGTTACAAAAATTATAAATACTGTTTAAAGACGTATTACGGCTTCTATTATTTTTTTAACGATTTGAAAGATTATATCTATGTTTCTAATGATAGTAATAACGACCGCTTTTTATCTTCTTACGATAATTGGACTAAAGAAACATGGAGATTTCGCACGCTTAGATCTGACGGTTCAACAGGGTTTTTACAACCTGTAAAAGAAGATACTGTTATTCGATACGATTTTACTCTTAAAGTTAATGTTTCTGATATGTATTTTTGGTACACTCCCTCTAATGGTGATTGGGTTCTTCGTCCAGATTGGAATAATGATTATTCAAAATGGGTTTCATTTTATTCTAAAGATAATTCATCTCTTAAATTTTGGGCTTCTTATAGTGCTTTGTATAATTATCTACATGGCGACCAGAACGCATATCTTAGCAGCAAGATAGAAGAAACCGGTAAGGATATATCTTACAGCATTAAAGACATGAATGAAAATCTTGGGACAAAGATGGATGAGCTGATTGATTCTATTAACTCTGGCAAAGGAAACATGAGCGCCGATGAGCTGCAGAACGCTATTGATAAAGGCCTGGAAGATCTTAATAAAAACACAGAGGATATAAAAGATAATACCTCTTCTATCCTGGATAAGCTCGAGGAACAGAACCAGATTCTTTTGCAAATTTTAGGTGTAACTGAATATATAGCATACCAGACAACAAAGGATGATGGCTCTTCTTATACCAAGACAGATTTAACAAATACAATAAATAAAATATATAACGGTCTTGGTAATGCGATTCTTTATGGTAAGAATACGCTGACTGATTCCGGTGACAGTTCTGGTGCTGCTTCTCAATCTTCTATTGTTACCAGGGAAGATTTTAAATTGTCCAATAATATATATACATCCTCCGGCTCTGGTGTCTCTCCTGGTACTCCGGTTGTTGCTTATTCATTAGATGATTGTTCTGTTTATGATGATTCTAATGATTATGATGTTGGTATTGCAACACACGATATAAATAATATGGATATACACGACGGATTGTTTGGAAAATTTCCTTTCAGCGTTCCATATCAGCTATATGAATGGCTGCAGGTTCTCCAGGCTGATCCGGTTGCTCCTAAGCTTGTTTATAATTATGGTTTTTTAATTGGTCATAAAGGTGAACAAAAATATGATCTTACCATTGACCTAAGTGTTTATGAATCCTGGGCGTATGTATGTAAGTCTTTCCTTCGTTTGTCCTTTACTCTTGCTATGTCCTTGTTTCTTTATAAAAAATTTAAGGGTAATTCTATTTTTTAGGGGGTGATATTATTAGTACATTTATTACGGCTGTTTTGTGTTCTGTCCTTGTTAATTTTCTTATTAATTTTTTTGGTGGAATTATTGAATTCATTTTAATTACACAGAATCTAATGCCAACTGATGTATTTAAAGGTCTGCTTGATGTTAATTCTGAGATTTTTATGGCTTGGATTCCTCAAATTAATTGGTTCGTTCCATTAGATTATGCTGTTACTTTATTTGGTGCATTTGTTGATGCATATGCTGGTTATATTATTTATGTTTATGCTCGCCGGATTCTTAAAAGTATCGTTTCAGGCGGTGGATTTTTAAAGATTCTGACTGTTTTCTTATCAGAATAAATTTTTTTAAGTGGGGTAAAAATTATGTCAATTGAATGTTATACAGGAGTACCCGGAAGCGGAAAAAGCTATCATACGGCCAGACGCATATATGACGCTCTCCGCTCTGGTGTTAATGTGATATCAAATCTTAATATTAATACTTCTATAATACCGCCTAAAAGCTCAAAAAAGGCATTAGGAAGCTTTATATATGTACCAAATGCACAATGGATTAATTCTTCAATATTCCTTAAATCTCCCATTGGTGGTAAGAGTGTCTGCAATGATACATTTTCTTACATATATGGCCTTGAGAATTTTGCGCTGCAGTTTCATAAGCGTAATAAAAAAGGTCAAATTTATGAGCATCAGACACTTATTATTCTGGACGAGTGCCAGACAATATTTAATCCCCGGAGCTGGAACAAGAAAGACCGTTTGCAGTGGATAGAATTTTTCACTATGCACCGCCATTTTGGTTTTGATGTTATTCTTGTTACCCAGAACGATAAAATGATTGATAAACAGATCCGGGGTATCCTTGAAACTCAGGTGCTGCATCGAAACATATCCAAATATAAAGCATTTGGTAAACTTCTTGCAGCTCCCTTTGGCGGGAATCTGTTTATGTGCATCAAAAGTATGTACGGAATGAGCAAAAAGGAGAGTCATATAAAAAGCTCCCTTTTGTTTGGTTCTTCCTTTTACTTTTCTTTGTATGATTCTTACACCCTTATTAAGTGATTTATGCGTGTGCCGGGAATGCCGGGCGAAGCGTAAGACATAACCGGCACACGCAAAAAATCGATGGAATTTGGGGTTTGACCACGGATATGTAATACGTGGTCTATAAATACATATTAAATTTTATCTTAAAGCTGATAAATACTGAATAAAATGGCATTTTAATTTTGTCCTGAAATTGCCTTTTTAAGACAAAATAATGAGGGGGATTATATGGCACTTATTGAAACTGAATTTGACACTGAAAAAAATAATTATTGGTTCTATAAGAAGGAAAAAAAGTTCCTGCATTCCATAGATACATTTTACTATACTGTTACATTTGCTAATGATTTTAGTAAAGATACCAGTGATCCAAATGTTAAGGAACTTAGAAACTGGTTACATGAATTTAATATGCTTGTATGTGAGAATTTACAGGATAATATTATTCCTGTGAATGACCTTCCAGATCTTAATGATGTGACTTTGAATTACACACCTTGTAATTTTAATGGTATGTATACCCATGATTTACAAGTACCTGAATACTTTGATGTCCTTATTGCTGAATCTGTTCCTAATGAGCTGACAAATAATATAACTGTTCAGATTCGTTCTAAGGCTTTGTGGCTTATCGGCATTACTAAGTCTTATGAATACAGCTTAAGAATTGTTAAATCTCTTTCTAAGCGTTTTCATCTGCAGATAACAGAGATAAAAGAAAACCGTGTTGACTACTGTTGGCACACTAATTATTTAAGGAATCCTGAAAAGTTTTTCCGAATTGATAACTTTTCAGCTATGCAGGTTAGTGCATTCAGGGATTGTCAGTATCATTATAAGTTTAACGCTAATTCAGAGTATGAATCTGATTATGTTGCTCTTGGTCGTCGTTATAGTAAATGCTTTGTTCGTATCTATATGAAAACTAAAGAGGTCGTTGAGCAGGGATATAAACCGTGGTTTCTTCAGATATGGCTGCTTGATAATCTTATTTCGCAATATGATTATTATGTACTTTCAAATTTGTATGTTCTTCGTAACTGGGATTGTCTTAATCTTATGCGATTGCAGTTTTATTATGATTATGGAACTGATCAGGATTACAAGAAACAGTGTTTATCTTATTTGAAATCATATTTCAAGGAAGGTTCTGTTAATCGTGATTCTGTTGCCAATCTTGCGGATATACTTACTCCCAGGATAACTATAATTATGAATAATGAGTTTCAGGTAATGAGGAAAATGTCAAAAACCTTTTGCCTTATAGAACACCCTAAAAATGAAAAGCTTGGTTTATCTAAAAGAATTTATGATGTATTAGATAATACTGCAATGATAACTGATTACCTGACACATTATACATTGCGTCTTGTTGAACCTAACAGTGACAAGAATAAATCACGCAGGGATTATATAGAATACTGGAAACGATTACGCAGCACAAAGATTTTTGACCCGTTTAAGAAGGATTATCCTAATCGTCTGGTCCGTGATTATTCGCGGGAATCTAACTGGGATTTAATGAAGTCTCGTTTTGTTCATTCTGCAGTTAATTTCTCTTTGTACAGTTTTGGTATTAATCATCAGGCTAAAAATGCCCTTGGTGATGTATCGGATCTTCTGGGTATGCTTAACGATAATGATATACATAACGCTAATATGTACAGATATAAGAGATCTAAACAGCTTTATCCTTCAGACTTCAAAGATAAGCTGGAGGTCAAAGAATGAATTCTATAAGTGATTACATAGAAATGTTTATCCAGGATAGAAAAGTATATTGTGAAGATGTTACTGTACAATCTTATGTTTTCTATCTTGGTCGCTTTACAAAGTGGCTTGATTCTGATGATTTTGAACAGCTTAATAAGCAGACATTAAGGAGTTATATATTATCATTAAGATTTACAATGAAAAATACTTCAATCGCAACTAATTACCGCCCTGTGAAAGCATTTTGTAAATGGCTTTACCAGGAAGATTATCTTGATAGAGATATTACAGTTGGTGTTAAGTTGCCAAAGAAGGATGAAGCTATAGTTGAACCTCTTACTGGTGATGAAGTTATTCAGATTGATAATTCTATCATTAACAATTCTTTGAATGATCATTTGGCTTTGAGAAATTATTGTATATTTCACTTGATGTTGGATTGTGGTTTGCGTAGAAAGGAAGTTGTTCAGCTCCGCAGGTTAGATATTAAACATGATAGGTTAATTATACATAATGCAAAAAATAACAAAGATCGTATTGTGTTACTTCCAAAGTTCTTATATTTAAGTTTACAGAACTATTATAATGAATCACATTATTGTCATGATTATGTTAAGAATGATTCTACATATGTTTTTCTTGATCTGCATGATAATGAACCTATAACAACCAATACAATTAAATGTTTTTATCAGGATCTTAAAGATCTTTCAGGTATTTCAAGAGTACATGGTCATTTATGCCGTCATACTTTTGCAACATCTTATTTACAATATGGTGGTGAAATGGAAAAGCTTCGTTTATTTATGGGACACTCGGATTATAAAATACTCATAAATTATCTACATTTGTCTTTAGTGTATCCGAATGTATATAAACTTGATGATATATTCTTTAATAAGCCAGACACCTAGATTTTTTCTAATCCTGATTTTTTCAATAAAAAAAGACTTGCTTATTGGAACAAATCCAGTAAACAAGCCTTTTTTAATGAGCCCACCGGGGTTCGAACCCGGGACACCTAGATTAAAAGTCTAGTGCTCT
>ERZ824598.3291-NODE-3291-length-14299-cov-3.724726_pt1 | contig 14299 bp, 15 predicted proteins | sample MGYA00519934_ERZ824598 | MGnify/ENA primary metagenome ERZ824598 (study PRJEB31778, sample SAMEA3449177) | human gut metagenome | biome: human gut; feature: human-associated habitat; material: faeces | place: United Kingdom | collected 2010/2012 ...
TGACCTTAAAATCCTGTGGTACCTTGTATCCAAGAACCTCTGCTGTCGCACACAGTCCTGCTGCTATATTGTCATTTGCACATAAAAAGACATCCGGTAACGGCTTTTTGCTCTCGTGCCAATCACTCATATACCTGACACCTGTCTGATAATCAAAATCACCAAACATGTACATATCAGCTGTAAGTGGTATGCCATAATCACTTAAAGCCTCCTTGAAGGCCTCAAAACGCATTCTGTTCTCATAATGATACGGCGGACCACCTGCAAACACAAAGCTTTTGCAGCCATGCGCATAGTACATATGATCCATTACCTTGCGAAACAGCCTCTTATTATCGTTGCCTACATAGTAAAACCCATCAACCTTATACCCGATACTCACTACCGGCACATTTACCGACTGAAGCTTTCTGACCATATACTGTATCTCATCCAGGTTGGTCGTATTGGTGCAGTCAAATACCACTCCGTCGAAGCTGTTTAAATCAGGCAAATCGTTCAGCGCATACTCGCCTTTGTTAAACTTTGAATCCTGACTCCAGGTTCCGTTGGTGTTGTAAAAATACAGGCACACATCCAGTCCCAGCTCTTTAGAGCCTTCCATGATACCCTCAACCCACGAATATATTACATATCTTCTCCAGCCATCAGCCAGAAGAGCAATTTTCTTCATTAATAAATACCCCTTTGCGTCTTCTAAAGAGTTTTTCCAAGATATAGTTCTATTATACTACGGTTTTACCTATTCTTGCAATAAAGATTGATTTTTTTTAGCATATTTGATAGAATTAATTTAAATAAGCAAATTTTTAGGAGGGATACGTTTTGAATCCAGCATTAATCGTACTTATTGTTATCGCAGTAGTGCTTGTGGTAGCATTTATAGTATTAACAATCCTCGGTAAAAAAGCACAAAAAAGAAAGGAAGAGCAGGACGAACAGATAGCTGCTGCATCACAGACAGTCAATATGCTAATCATTGACAAAAAGCGTATGAAGCTAAAGGATGCCGGTCTCCCACAGCAAATTATTGAGCAGACACCAAAGCTTATGCGCCGCTCAAAGCTTCCTGTAGTCAAGGCCAAGGTCGGACCAAGAGTCATGTCTCTTATCGCAGACGAGCAGATCTTTGATGAGATTCCTTTAAAGAAAGAAGTTAAGGCTTCTGTCAGCGGTATCTACATCACAGCTGTCCGCGGTATCAGAGGACCTCTTGAGAAGCCTAAGAAGAAGAAAGGCTTCCGTGCAAGAATGGCAGAAAACTACAGCAAGGCCAACGAACAGCTCAAGGCTGAGGAGGCTGCAAAGGCTGAAAGAAAAGCTGCTAAAGAGGCTGCCAAAAAGGCTAAGCAGAAATAATATCATGATTTAATTTTCATGTACATAAACAGAGCATGTGGGATGGCTTTCATCCTCACATGCTCTGTTTTTTATATGCTTTATATATTTTTTACCCCATAGACTTGGCAGACTTTTATGCAATTTTGACTGCTGCGCCTTTTTTCTTCACAGCTATATTGATGTGACAGTCGCCTACAAATTCATAGTTGACATCAAGTGCATACTTTACCTCTGCCCTTATCTCGTCCTCAGTCTCCTTTACCTCTATGCTTGTGGCATCAATACCTATCTGGATACTTCCAAACGGTGTATAATAATATGTCAGGTTTTTCTTTCCCTTCTCAAATATCATATGTACACTCATAGGTCCCTTGCGGGTGAACTCAAGATAATTGTCATTGAATTTAAGCATATTTTTGAGTGTCTGGGTCTCACCCTCCATTATCTCCTCAAAAAGCACATAGTGTTTGTTATTTCTTATATAATACTCTCCCGGGGCAATCACCTCTACCGCATCCGACTGCTGATCCGGTGCGAGCTGCAGGCCCTTTAATGATACTACTACATCCTTTGTCATTTCTTTCTCCTTATCCTCTTGCATATCTAAATTAATTCACGCTTTAATAATTTCTCATCACATATTTTCTTTTAATATATTTTTTCAGCATGAATATACTAACTGTTTTATCTGAAAATATCAAGGATTTTTAGTTTTATTTCATATTTTCCACTGTCAAATATGCTCTCATACTCGTCCGGAGTGAGTACCTCCTTAAGATTTTCCTTTGCTTCGTCCTCTACCACCTCGTACACACTGCCTCTAAAGCACATGTTTGGATACAGCACGCACCACCAGTTATGACCGGCTCCATCGCCCAGTGTTATTTCAAGCGCCTCGTAATTTCCCTCAGGAAATGTATAGTCCCCATACGTCTTTTCCGGGAAATCGGTGTGTGTAAGCTCTGCCGATGCGCCATATGTAAAACCGTTTGCTGCAAGCGTCTCCTTTGATACCGCTATTATTTCGTCCATATGGTCATTTACGGTGGCTCTGGTTTCTTCGATATTTTCGCACTCCAGCAGATATGGCTCTATGTAAGCCCCTACTGCATCGCGCACCTGCTTTTTCACATTCTGGTCTGCTTCGCTGTCGCTGTTTGCCAGCACGTGAAAACGCAGGATTTTGCCGGCGATGGATTTTTGCATGTCGGCTGTACACGCTATTGGTGTTTGCGGCAGGTGTATGATTTTTTGAAGCTATCGCTGCCGTAATGGATATTATTGCTATGGTTGTTATTATTATTTTCTTTCTCATGTAAACAAGTATTGCCTTATTTGACGAGCTTATTCATCTTTTTTGAAAATTTTACCGGATTTCATGAATTTCATTCGTATAGTCATCCAGCAAGGTACCAAGTGTAATTATCGGTTCACCATCCTCATGATTCTCCTTATTTATTTTCTGCTCATAATAATCACCCATGTTATCAAAGATATCGTTTATATCATCTGCTATGCACACATATGTGTTTCTCGGAAATTTTTTGGATGTCTTGCAGTATTCCATGAAGCTTGCATAAGCTGCTTTATCATTTCTAAGCGTTTTTCCTATTAATATCACCTTCAGATGATTGGTATCGGCTTTTTGTGACAGCCGCTCCTCGAAGCTGTCCACGGCTGTTTTGATATCATCTGCATATTCGGGCTCATAGGATTTGTCCATGTTATAATAAAACTCTATATATCCGCTACTTTCATTTGCCAAATCATCTCTGTGGCTAACATATTCTTTGTAATCAGTTACATCTTTACCTGTTACTTCTTTATCGGTTATTTCGTCAGTATCTACAGCTACAACATCCACCGCAGCAAGTGTCGGAAAGCAACGCTCCTCAAGCTCCACTGCACTACAGCCGGTAAGCATGAGACCTATCGTCAGCACTACTATGACCGGTATCGCTATGCACATTAAAAATCCAAGATATTTTTTCACGATTTCATCTCCACTTTCAAGAATATATGCTAAGGTCACTGTGACTGCTATGACAAAAATGATGCACCAGCTTCTCATAGTGCTCTTTTCCTTGTCATGACTTTTCTGTCTGTCAGAGCCAAATTGCTTATTGCTACAGGAATGCCGGTTTTTATTAAATGTAAATATAATTTCTCTCGTATTTTCAGCAAAATTCTCACATCTTAAAACCGCATAATAAAGGCTCATAATGAGCACTGAAAACAGCGTGAAAAACCACACCGACAGCATCAGTGCATCTGCCCTCTTAAAGAAGCTTCCCTTTATCTGCACATCACTCATCAGTACGACAGCCGGAAACTCGATTTCTGACAATGAATATTTTCCGAAGCTCCCAAGCAATACTGCATACAATAAAAAAAGAATGCCTGCATATGTGAGTATTGCTTTACTCACACTCCATCGTATCTGTGAGGCAGTGCGCTCCCTTACAAACAGTATATTGAACACGGAAATGGATGCTGCAAACACATAGTATGCGCCCGCAAATATATCCGCTATGCCAAAGTCCACACCGACTCTGTCCTTAATCATCAGATAGTCTAATCTCACATCCGATAGCGCAAACAAAAGCATAGCAGCAAGCGGTATCAGCACAAAGAAAAATACTACCTCGTATACCCTGGCACGGCACTCCACTCCGCCACTTAGCGCATAAGCGCACACTGCCATTATCACAAGAAGTACAACTGTAAATGACTCATCCGGTATAAGGCTGTCACGTATCAGCTTTACAAATATCCATGCAAGAAATGCGGCCTGTGACAGTTCGTATATCACAATAATTAAATCATAAATTAACATTTTTGCATGTGTTGTTTTACCAAAGCTTCTGTCATATATACTTTTCTTCTGTTCTCGTACCTCGCTTACTATCCACATAAATAGCCATGCCATGAAAACACCAAGTGCGATTGAGATAAAACCATACTTTCCCAGTTTCGCCAGATTGTTTGGAAGCACCAGTGTGCCGACTCCAAGCAGATTAAAGACGTATAGTCTGTATAGCTGGCGGGGCGATATGCTTTCGTTTTGTGCAAATGTATCTCTTTTACCCATATTTATAGCCATACTTTAATTCCTTTCAAAGTAAAGTATGGCTATAAAATACAATTAATATACAATTCTTAATCTATCATTTTTATCCTGGTATTCCCTATTCCTCTTTTATGTCAATATTCTGCACCTTATCCTCACTTATGAATATCTTTGCATTTGGAAATGCCTTACACAGGCTTTCTACCTCAGTTTCATCTTTTGACAAAGGGGTATCATATATGCATATCGTTTCCAGATTCTTTAGCGATTTTAGATCATCTGCATCTTTTATATTGCTACCCCATAAGTATATTTCTTTTACCTTTGAACAATTTTTGAGAAAACCGAAATCACTAACTGTACTATCGTAAATCTTAATAACTTTCATATTGCAGCATTTTGCTAAAAAATCAAAATTTGAAATATTACAGTTTTCCAAATAATTTGAAAAAGAAAAAATTTCTATTCTTTTCAAACTTGGGACTATATCTGATAATTCTTTTTGATACTTTTGTGCCTGCTCATATAATAAAAAATCAATGTCTTCCTCTTTTTTTTATCGCCTCCACCATTTATTGTTAATATCCTCAAATTTTTACAAAGTTTTATATCTTCTAAAGTATCATACTTTCCTGGAAAACCTATATTCAATTCCTTTATAGCATATACATCTTTATATTTTACATTCTCTGGATTAACGTTTGGTCCAATTGTTCTGCTTATCTCATATGCCATGTTGGAGTCTTTAAATTTTACATGACGATTCATGTATATATATCCAAGTATCACCACGAATATTACCACAAGTATTACCAACATTATATATAGATTATTCTTTTTTTTATAAAAATTTTTTATCATACCACTATTCCCCCTCATTATAATTTTCAATCACATTAAAAATCAAAGGATCTCTATTCATTATTTTTATACTATTTAGAATAATATATATATCTTCATATTTTTTAGTTTTATTAAACCAAGACATATTTATCCCATCTTTAGGATATCCAATTTCAATCGCAAAATCTCTATGCTCTTTCATGTACTTATTATAGGATTCAACAATCTTTTTCGTTTCCGGTCCTGGATATAAATATATCTTACACGTCTCTGGATTTTCATTTACATCATTTGCAACACATATTAGTCCAAATTCATCAACAATCCAACCAATGTGATTGGCAAATTCACTCACCGATATTGTTTCCGCTGTTTCTAATTTACTCTCACTATTATCACAAATATCACAAACTGACGATATAATCCCAGACCCCGGGATTTTACCAATTAGCGAAGATGTTATCTGATTTACTACACTATCCGACAGCGTACCAAGCATATTTGTATTTTTATCAACTCCTGCATTTGCCCTTATGTACTTTATCCCTTTGTTCGCAAGATCATCCTGTCCTCCCTGATCAAATCCAGCAAATGAAGTGGTCATTACTTTTTTATTGTTGACTTCTCCTTCTATTATTGTTGGCTGTGAAAAATATGGATAATACACAGCAGTCAAATCTCCGGCTTTATTATTTTTAATATCAATAAGATTAGAATTTAACTCTTTTATAGTACCATCCAGCTTTATTTCTCTTACCATAACCAGGTCTTTATTTTTACCAAACTCTTTAAAAAAAGTATTATACTGTGCTGCTGTAGAAATCCATCTATTTCTTTCATCACTTTCTGATGTATATCCTATTGCAATCCATATTTGTGTAACCCTGTTTATAGCTGCAGATAACCCATTATATTTTTTATTTAAAGAGTACCAATACTTTTCTGTCTTTCCTTCAATACCATTATCAAAAACAACAGGATTTCTTTCTCCGTTCTTTGGTTTCTTAATCGTATAGCAATCTACCGGAATTTCCTCTAAAATGTCGGCATCACCATTTTTAATAATATATTCCGCAATCATATTGTATTCTTCATCTGATATGTCATCGGCATCTTTATCTAATATATTTTTCCAATTTACTCCTATTATATTCTCTGTTTCCTTTGGAAGCGAATTTATAAATCCATCTTTTGAAAAGTTATTCTCAAAATTCACATCTGAAATTGACTCTTTTAATTTATTAATTATAGTATCAAAATCTGTCATCCTATCATTAAAATCTCTAAATATTGTTGCATAAGTTTCATCAACATTAATTACATCCCTAAAAATATCATCAATCTTTTTTGCTGTATAATTCTCAAAATCTGATATATCTCTTAGATAGCTTTGAAAATTTGACAAATCATCTTCAAGTTCAAGCGAATTAAAAAAATTCGATATATTTAATGGTATATCGCTAAAAAAATCCAGTATCTCACCATCATCTGAAACTCCTGACTGCAACGCATCATAAGCCTCCTGTGTAAATTTTCTTATTCGTCCCATTTTATTTTACTTCTCCTTTTATCTGTTCAGCACATCTCTGGTCTGTATCTTCAAAATTACCATTTATTTTTACGATAAAATCAGCCGTTGCCTGTATAAGACCTTGTAAATCCGTCTTTACATTTTCAATTATCTTTTCTCCCTCTTGTATGGCAGTGTAGGCCATGCCTTCATCACCTTCCTGCTTACTTTTTGAAATATTAACTTCATTTATTTCATTTATCAATTCCTGTAAGTCGTTAACAGCTTCATCAATACCATTTCTATCAATTTGTAAAACATTGCTCATAACATATTCTCCTTAGTAAATTTCTCTGTCTGCCTCATCAATATCCTGTATAAATTTTTGCATATTGCTTTTATTGTTATCGCACAAAACTCCTGCTGTCTTAAATAGTAACATGCTTGCAGTGTCCGCAAAACTATATAATTTTTCGGCAGTAAGTCCTTTCATACTTCCATCATCTATAATCCCTTTTAATATTCCGATATATTTAATAATAATATCATCTATCTGTTTTCCCACCTCCATATATGCCTGTGAATACTCTCCTATATAATTATCATCAATAATAATTATATTTCTACTTCCCAAAGGATTCATAACTGCCACTATCCCAACCTCCTCAGTTCATACTTTAAGATTTGTCTTTTATACATTATTGAAGAAATCATGTCATATTTTTCTTCTAACATATTTTCATTATTAAGAATCTCTTTGTCCATCTGTTTCATCATATTCAATAATCTATTACTGTTAACATTATAACAATTGCCAGATACTCGATCGCTCATTCTTCCTACATATCTTTCAACTAGCTTAACATTCTGTATTAAACATGACATATTCTCTAATTTTATCTTTTTTTTCTGCCTTTTGATTTCATACTTATCGCATTCACTCTCAAAACGTTTTTGCGTGCACTTTTGATTTTTTATGATTTCTTCAAGATTTTCAGCCTGTGATCTGAGTTTAACTATATCATTGTCACAGGCAATTATACTTTTTCTTATTTCTTCTTTTCTTTTTTGTTCCATAACCTCTCTCCCTTTCGCGCAAATTCATACATAATATATATGTTATCATTTGTATTGTTTAATTACAATAATACAATTTTACCATTTTCATCAACTTATTTTGTCCGATTTTCTTTCAGCTTCCTGCACTCCTTTTCTCTTGCAAATACAGGCCGCCTCCAAAGTCTTCGAAGCGGAAATCGTATGATACTGTCCTTTTCATCCTCGCCGCCTGTCAGCTCGCTGCCCACGGATGGCATCATGTATGGATAACCACAGCTTTTGAGCTTTGCAAGATGCAAAAGTATCACCATCAGACTTATTAAAAATCCAAAGTATCCAAGCCATGCCGACATAATTATTACAGCGAATTTGAGTATCCTAAATGAAAATGCAAACTCCTCACTCGGTATGGCAAACGAGCAGAGTGCGGTGAATGCAACCAGGATGACCACTATAGGGCTCACTAAATTTGCATCCACTGCTGCCTGTCCGATTATGAGGCCTCCGACTATGCCTATCGTATTTCCCATGGCTCCGGGAAGTCTTATGCCGGCTTCGCGAAGCAGTTCAAAGGACAGCTCCATCATGAGCACCTCTATGAGCTGTGGAAACGGGCAGCCGAGTCTTGCTTCATAAAACGCCAGTATGAGTGGTGTCGGCAGTATCTGTGTATGAAAATTTGTGACCGCCAGATAAAGCCCCGGCAATGTAAATGACATAAAGGCTGCCACGTACCTTATCAATCTGGCAAAGCTTGCCGCTATCGTTCTGTTATAGTAATCATCTGCGGTTTTTAAAAAATTGTTCATGGTGGTTGGCAGTATTATTGCTATCGGTGAATTATCGCACAGCACCACCACCCTCCCCTCTAGGAGCGCATTTACCGCCACATCCGGCCGCTTTGTGGTCTGAAGCTGTGGGAACGGTGAATACCATTTTGCCTCAGCAAACTGTTCAAGAACTCCCGAGTCACCCACATGGTCTATCACATAGCTGTCCAGATTCTTTTCCACTTCCTCTACAAACCCCGGTTTTACGAGGTCTCTCACATACAATATGTCCACATTGCTGTGTCCGCGAAGCCCCTTTTTCACCTCTTTACACTTTAAGCGAGTGCTCCTTAACCTGCGCCTGATAAGTGCAGTATTTATCTTTATTGAATCAGCAAAGCCCTCATTTGAGCCTCTTATGACCTTTTCCGAATCAATCTCCTGAATTGACATGGCGGGATATCCCTTGTCTGGAAGCTTGAAGGCATCCGGATAGCCATCCACAAAAAAAATCACGTCTCCTGTCAGCATCATCTGGGCTGCCTCATTAACCGTGTGCAGATGTGCAAATTCGGATAGAGCTGCCTGATTTTTGTCAAGTACTTCCTTAACCTGATCCCGGTCTATCCCTTCAAGGTATGATGTAAATCGTCCAAACGCACTGTTATTGATACCGGAGCCTGCACATGTCACCTCAATATATGCAACAAAACACTTTATGGAAGCATCACGCCCCAGATACATCTCCTGCATCTTGATATCTGAGCAGTCAGAATATATCTGCCTGAAGCTTTTTATGTTCTCATCTATGTTTGTGGTCATCTTTAACTCTCCTATATACCCAATAAATCCCGTAAGATTTAAAATCCCTGATATAGTATGACCATACAAGCCCGCAAATATCCCTGATTACTTATTTTTTGCTATTATCTAAGCCACTAACTAAGCCACTAAAAAAAGGCCGCCGTTCACACGTCAGTGCAACCGGCAGCCCCTGGTTTTGTTATATTATTTTGTATTTTATTATCTTTGTCTGCTATAATCTTGTTATATTTCTGTTTTATTTCTTCTCTTCATCCTGCTTTTGTATCACAGCCTTCACAGCAACCGCCTGATTGGCCACATGCGTATGCATTTCTGTAGTCACAAGCTCCATATTTCTTGCCTCAAGCGCCCTGTAGATGGCATCATGCTCCTTCACAAGCATCGGATAATTCTTTGGGTCCTTCAAATACTCCACTCTGTAGCGGTACATCTGCTCACGGATATTGTTCATCATAGATACAAGCTTCGCATTGTTTGTTGCCTCATAGATAGCATCGTGAAACTTCACATCCTCCTCAGCTATCTTTTTCACATCTCCTGAATCCATGCTCCTCTTAAACTCGTCCTTTATGGTTTTTAGATTCGCAAGCTGCTCATCACTGATTTTCTTACAGGCTATTTTGGCTGCAAGCTCATCAAGAGCCTCTCTCACCTCAAGCACATCCTCCATATCCTTGAGAGTCATCTTGGCAACCTCTGCGCCCTTTCTCGGCATTGTGACTGCAAGCCCCTCCTGCTCAAGCATTCTGATTGCTTCACGTATAGGTGTACGGCTGACTCCAAGCTTTGACGCAAGCTGCAGCTCCATAAGTCTCTCTCCCGGCTTGAGCTCGCCCTTTAAAATTGCCTCACGAAGTGTGTTAAAAACCACATCACGCAGTGGCAAATATGCATCCATATTTAAAGTTAAATTATCAGTCATCAAACTTCTCCTATCTCTTGTATTATCATTCTCACATATAAGAAAAAAGTAACTATAAAGCACCCGCTGTGCTATCCGGATATCACGTTATTTGCGATTATTGTATACAGATGTCAGATACACCTGTCTGGCAAGATGTGAGCTTCTCATGGCTTTGTACGCTTTCTTTGCAGTATCTTCATCGTCAAACAGACCAAAAACCGTCGGACCACTACCGCTCATCATGGCTCCTACCGCGCCATTTGAAAGCATATGCTTCTTTATCTCATCTATCACCGGATAATTTGGTATGGTCACAGTCTCTAAGACATTTCCCATATGCGCTACGATATCATGCAGATTCTTAGCCTTTATATCATCTATCAGGCGGTCTATATCCGGATGAATAGTCGTATCATCAAGCTTCAGATTCTGGTACACAAATTTTGTGGATACCGAGATGGACGGCTTTGCAATAAGCACCGGACACTTTACCATTGGAGGAAGAGGACTAAGCGCCTCTCCTATGCCCTCGGCCAGCGCCGTGCCTCTCATAATACAGTATGGTACATCCGCACCTATCTGCACACCTCTTTCCATAAGCTGTCTCTTTGTCAGTCCCAGTGAAAAAAGCCTGTTTACACCTATAAGCATAGCTGCCGCATCAGTACTGCCCCCCGCCATCCCTGCTGCAACAGGAATACGCTTGTCCAGCTTCACTGATACACCGTCAGTTATAGAAAACTCATCCATTAGAAGCTTTGCAGCCTTGTATATGAGATTGTTCTCGTTTACAGGGAGAAAAGACAAATTGGTCTGTATCTGTATGCCGGGCTCCTTTGTCCTTTTGATATCAAGCCTGTCATACAGATGAATGGTCTGCATAATCATACGGACCTCATGATATCCGTCCTCTCTGCGCCTCACAACATCGAGCCCCAGATTAATCTTGGCTAATGCTTTTAATGAAATATCGTTATTACTACCCATATTGTATTACCTCTGTTTTTTGTATACAAAGATTATAACACACCCTGCCAAAAAGAGCAAATTTAAATATTCTCATTAATTGTTCATTTTCATTACTTTTCAGATTTTCCACGTATTGCGCAAAAAACTATGTTCACATAGTACATGTTTACTAGATTTAAAAAGTAACCCTCTAACGCACCACAACAAAAAGCCTCACAGCATATCAATAATGCTTGTGGGGCTTTTTTTTAAAGTTTTTCTAAACTCGTATGTACAATTTTTCTATTTCTTTTCCAATATAAATTTGCTAATCAGCTCGTTCATTGTCTCCGCCTGTGCTGAAAGCTCCTCACTTGTTGCTGATGTTTCCTCTGCATTTGCTGAGTTTGACTGTACAACATCTGATATCTGATTAATACCGGCCTCTGCCTGCTCCATAGCCTTTGCCTGCTCCTCTGCAATCTCGCTGAGTTTTTGAGAAGAATCTGCAACTTCCTTCATACCATTGATAACCTTTTCAATAGAAGTACTTACGCGCTCTGCAGCTTCATTACCCTCGTTAGATACCGCAATGGCACTCTCTATAAGCTGACGTGTGTCAACTGCAGCCTTGGCACTCTGATCTGAAAGACTTCTGATTTGTTCCGCAACAACTGCGAATCCTTTACCTGCCTCACCTGCACGCGCTGCCTCGATAGCTGCATTGAGTGAAAGAAGGTTTGTCTGACTGGCAATATCCTCAATCTCAGAAATGATATTCTCAATCTGCTTAGATGTATCATTGATGCGTCCGATAACATCAACCATGCCCTGCATCTCTGTATGGCTGTGATCTGCTTCCTCAGCATACTCCTGTGCAATCCTGTATGTATCATTGAGCTTCTCAGATGCTTTCTCAACACCGTCTGTGATATCTGCAAATGTAGCCTGAAGCTCCTCAATGGCTGCTGACTGGTTCGTAGCACCTTCTGCAATTTCCTGTGATGCCTGAGCAAGGTTGTTAGAACCTGCTGTAACAAGTGATGATATCTCATTGATATGTGACATAACATCATTCATCTGTGTCTTCATCTGACGCATTGACATGAGAAGTCCAATAAAATCTCCGGTATATTTATCTTCCATGTCTGATGAAACTGTATAATCTCCTTCTGCCATCTTTCCAAGAACCTTATCAGAGTCAGATATGATAGTCTTAAGGTCTGCTGCCATGTTTTTTGCAACCCCTACCATATCAGCAATTTCATCTTGTGAATCAACTGCCGGGAATGGAGCCTCAAGATCACCCTGTGCAAATGTACATAATCTCTGTTTTAACTCATCGAGTGGTTTAGAAATACCAACTGCAACTCCGTCCCCGATTTTCATCGAGATAAAATATGAACCGACAATGATAACAATAACAATGCCAAATACGACATATGATACTAATGATAATGTCTTGCTTAAATTATCTCCATCTGTTACCTTTATTTTCATAAGGGCAACAAGCTGCTGATATATCTCATCATATGCAGGTGCAAGCTCTGCTACTGCTCTCTCCTCGGCCTCCTTCTGTGTCTCAGAATCTGTAGCATTCTCACCTAACTGTCCAATCTCAGCATCGAGACTCCAGTATGAGTCGAGCTTACTGTTTATATCATCATATATAGCCTGCTCCTCACCTGTCTTTATAGAGCTTTGCAGCTCTCCCCATGATTTTTGAAATGTTTCCTTTTTAGAATCATGTGTATCAGACATCTTACTTAATGTGTCAGAAGCTTTATAACCGATAAGAGCTCGTGTAGCGCTTCGTGTCTCTGAGAAGGTTACCATAACCTTTCCTATATCTCCCTGTGAAAATCCGTAAAAGGTTAGTGCGCTGGAATATCTCATTGATACAATAATCATAAGAATACCCGCGATAACCCCCGATGCCTATGCTACAAACGTAGTCAGTTTGAATCCTTTCTTTAAACGACTTTTGATGCTAAGTGTTTTCCACTTTGACTTGTCTAATTTCATAATGTTTCCTCCCTATGAATAATATAATCTCATTAATCTTATAAAATATTTTGGTCCTGTGTCAAGATTTAGCACAAAATAAAATGAGAAGTTCTGCCAGCTAAGCTGCCGGCAGAGAACATACCCTCTCATATAGTTTTTCAAAGTTGCTAGGAGACATATAGTCGCAGTGGCTATGGATCCTAACGGTGTTATAAAAAGTTTCAATATACTCAAATACAAGCCTGTAGGCATGTTTGAAGTTAATGATATTAAATCTGTTAAGCCATTCTCTTTTGATTAAGGAGTGGAACGATTCGATGCAAGCGTTACCATAAGGATAACCGCTGTGAGAATAACTTCTCTGCATTGTTTCAGTGGCTTCACGCCACGCAGCTGACACATATTGACTGCCACGATCAGAATGAATAATAAGTGGCTGGTCAGTATTACGACAAGCTTTAGCTTTGTTGATAGTTTCAATAACTGTAGATACTTCCATAGTATCTGCAAGTGTCCAGGCAATGATTTTCCTGGCATAAAGTCCATTACGCAGTTGAGATATACAAATCCATCCTGGATCCAGATGTAAGTAATATCTGTGCACCAAACAGCATTGGGACGATTTGGATTAAACTGTTCATTGAGAACATTGTGGAGTTCTTTGCTGAAATCAGAATTTCTGGTGGTGGTAGTCCAAGGTTTCGTCCATTGGGCACGAATACCCATTTCATGCATGTATTTACCAACAGTGCGTTGGCTGATGGTTTCGCCAGATTTGCGTAGTGCTTGAGAGATTTTAGGAGCGCCGTAATTCTGTTTAGAATTATCATAAATTTTCTGGATTTCCTTTTTAACAGCTGCTTTTCGCGAAACTATGAAGAAAAGTCTGTAAAAATAATCTTCTAGATAATGATCGAGCTGGAAGCGCTAAATTGGAGCTTCCAGCTCTTGCTATATATATACAACATGATTTCGGGCATGTCAAGAGCAGACGTCAAAAACGTCCTTCTCATCATGCA
>ERZ824598.3308-NODE-3308-length-14231-cov-4.292889_pt1 | contig 14231 bp, 15 predicted proteins | sample MGYA00519934_ERZ824598 | MGnify/ENA primary metagenome ERZ824598 (study PRJEB31778, sample SAMEA3449177) | human gut metagenome | biome: human gut; feature: human-associated habitat; material: faeces | place: United Kingdom | collected 2010/2012 ...
CCGCCAAATATCACGGGACAGCTCCACATGGGACATGCCCTGGATAATACACTGCAGGATATTCTGATCCGTTTTAAAAGGATGCAGGGTTATGAAGCACTCTGGGTACCGGGAACCGACCACGCATCCATTGCCACAGAGGCAAAGGTAGTGGAAAAGCTTCGGGAGCAGGGCATTTCCAAGGATGATATCGGCCGAGAGAAGTTTCTGGAACACGTTTGGGACTGGAAGAAGCAGTACGGCGGCCGTATTGTAGAACAGCTCAAAAAGATCGGCTCTTCCTGCGACTGGGACAGAGAGCGTTTCACTATGGATGAGGGATGCTCCAAGGCAGTCAAGGAAGTATTTGTGAAGCTGTACAACAAGGGACTGATCTATCGTGGAAAACGTATTATCAACTGGTGTCCTCATTGTCTGACTTCTCTTTCGGATGCAGAGGTAGAATATGAGGATCAGGCAGGAAGCTTTTGGCATCTGCGTTATAAGACCACAGACGGCACCGGCTATATTGATCTGGCAACCACACGTCCGGAGACACTTCTCGGAGATACAGCCGTTGCGGTCAATCCAAATGATGAGCGTTATAAGGATATGGTAGGCAAGATGCTTGATCTGCCGATCGTTCACCGTCAGATCCCGATCATCGCAGATGATTATGTAGATATGGAGTTTGGTACCGGTGTTGTAAAGATAACACCGGCGCATGACCCGAATGACTTTGAGGTAGGAAAACGTCACAATCTGGAAGTGATCAATGTACTGACAGATGATGCAAAGATCGTAGAAGATTATCCGAAATATGCCGGCATGGATCGTTACGAGGCGAGAAAGGCTATTGTTAAGGATCTGGAGGCAGAAGGAGCTCTCTTAAAGATCGAGGATCACGAGCACAATGTAGGAACCTGCTATCGCTGTCATACAACAGTAGAGCCAAGAGTATCCCTTCAGTGGTTTGTGAAGATGGATGATCTGGCAAAGCCTGCGATCGAGGCTGTTAAGAACGGAGATACCAAGTTTGTACCACCGCATTTTGACAAGACATATTATCACTGGCTGGAGAATATCCGTGACTGGTGTATTTCCCGTCAGCTTTGGTGGGGTCATCAGATTCCGGCATTTTACTGTGATGACTGCGGAGAGATGGTTGTAACAAAGGAAAACAGCTGCAATTGTCCAAAATGCGGGAAGCCGATGCGTCAGGATCCGGATACGCTGGATACCTGGTTCTCTTCTGCGCTGTGGCCGTTCAGTACTCTTGGCTGGCCGGACAATACGGAAGAGATGGATTATTTCTATCCAACCAGCACTCTGGTAACCGGATATGATATTATTTTCTTCTGGGTCATCCGTATGATGTTCTCCGGACTGGAGCACACCGGAAAGGTTCCATTTGATACGGTACTGATCCACGGACTGGTAAGAGACAGTCAGGGACGTAAGATGAGTAAATCCCTCGGCAATGGTATCGATCCATTGGAGGTGATTGATAAGTATGGTGCAGATGCCCTTCGTTTCACGCTTGTCACGGGAAATGCACCGGGTAATGATATGCGTTTCTACTGGGAGCGTGTGGAGGCAAGCCGTAACTTTGCCAATAAGGTATGGAATGCGTCCCGTTTCATTATGATGCATTTAGGTGACAATACCATCACAGAACCTGCATATGATGAATTGAAAGAGGCAGATAAATGGATCCTTTCCAAGGTAAATACCCTGGCAAAGGAAGTTACCGAGAATATGGAGAAGTACGAGCTGGGAGTCGCTGTACAGAAGATCAATGACTTTATCTGGACCGAGTTCTGTGACTGGTATATTGAGATCGTAAAGCCGAGACTGTTTGCAAAGGAGGAGGATCCTGCTTCTGCCAATGCAGCATTCTGGACACTCCGTACAGTGCTGATCGATTCTTTGAAGCTGCTTCATCCGTATATGCCGTTTATCACAGAGGAGATATTCTGCACGATCCAGTCAGAGGAAGAGTCCATTATGATCTCTTCATGGCCGGAGTACAAGGAGCAGTGGAATAATCCGGCAGCTGAGGAAATGGCAGAGAATATCAAGAACGTTATCCGCGGTATCCGTAATATCCGTACCGAGATGAATGTAGCCAATTCCCGCAAGGCACAGGTTTATATCGTTGCAGATGACGAGACAACCTGCAAGGTGCTGGAGGGCAGCAGAGATGCCTATGAGCATATGATCTATGCTTCTGAGCTTTTCGTTCAGATGGATAAGACAGGCATCGCGGAGAATGCAGTATCTGTTGTGATTCCAAAGGCAACGATCTATATGCCGCTTGCTGATCTGGTTGATTTTGAGAAGGAAAAGGAACGCCTTACCAAGGAGAAGAAACGTTTGGAGGGAGAGCTTAAGCGTGTCAACGGTATGCTTAACAATGAGAAGTTTATGAGCAAGGCTCCGGAAAGCAAGATCGCAGAGGAAAAGGAAAAATTAGAGAAATATACAAGCATGATGACAAAGGTTGAGGAAGAGTTAAAGGCTCTGGAGAAATAATGCACCGCAGATAGGTGTTTGGCCACAACAGTGGCGGACATCCCGAAAGGTAGGGTGATCTTATGGAGAAGGTGGAAAAAAATGATTTTGGAGAAGTCCAGGTAGAGATTTCTGAGGACGATATGGAGGCATATATTACTCTGACTCCGGAGAAACGTGACCAGGTATTTCAGATGGATGAATTGAAGATCCTTCTGAAAGCGGCAGGCGTGGAGTATGGTGTACTGGAGGATGTTCTGCAAAAAGCGGTGTCCGAAAAACGGTACTATGAGCAGTTTACCGTTGCCAGAGGAGAGGAACCGGTGGATGGCAAGGATGGCTGGTTTGAGTTTCTTTTTCCCATCCATGTGGATACCCGTCCCAAGATCCTAAAGGATGGCTCCGTGGATTATACTTCATGTGGCCAGGTTCCTTCTGTGGGAGAAGGACAGGAAATCGTTCATTATCATCCGGCACAGAAGGCGAAGGATGGGACGAATGTTCTGGGACAGATCCTTCCGGGACGTAATGGCAGAGATCTTGCGCGGCTGCGGGGCAAGGGATTTGAACTCTCACCGGATAATCTGGTTTATACCGCTAAACTTACCGGTAAGGCAACGTATCAAAATGATATTCTGAATATCAGCGCAGAGCTGACATTGGATGGAGATGTATCCTACACTACGACGGGAGATGTTCATTTTATTGGAGATATCAGGATCAGGGGCAATGTTCTGTCCGGGATGAAGGTGACTTCCGAAAAGGGAAGCATCATCGTGGATGGATATGTGGAGGCTGCGACATTGATTGCCGGTAAGGATGTAATCCTGAAAAACGGAATGCAGGGCAATGGGCAGGGAAAGGTTGCCGCAAAGGGAGATGTCTCAGGCAAGTTTTTTGAGCAGACATTTATTGACTGTGACGGAAATGTTGCGGCCAATGCTATAATGAATTGTCAGATTACCTGTGGACAGGATGTTAAAGTGTCCGGACGGTTTGGTGCCATTATTGGGGGAAGTGTTTCGGCACTGCACAGCATAGAAACCATGGTGGCGGGCAATATGGCACAGGTAAAAACGGAGCTTTGCGCCGGTATGGAGGATAACCTGTTTGCATTGCTGATGCAGCATGAAAAAAGCCGCAAACAGGTTCAGGAGGAAGTGGAAAAGATCTTAGATGCTTTGAAAAAGATCAATAAGATATTGGAGACTTCGCCAACACCGGATCTGCAGCAAAAGAAACTAAAGCTCACCAGGGCGAAGATTGAAAAGGACACCCGTCTCAATGCGATCATGAAGCGCAAGCAGGAGACGGTAGATCAGATGAGTAAAACAAATGATGCCAGTATTACCATTTTAAAAAGAGCGAATCCGGGAACAGAGATTACAATAAATGGAAAACATGTATCTGTTCAGGACGAGATTACTGGTGTAGAATATAGAAGACGGGGTACGGGAATCGTATCCTATGGTCTGGAGTAAGTATGATGTCGATAATTGCGGCAGAAATGAATTGATGATTGAATGGAGGTAGTGTAAGATGGATTTCGAGGCAGAATTAGAAAAATTTCAGCCAAGTCTTGATATTGAACAGGCAGAGGATGCCATTTATGGAAACAGTACAACAGATGTGATGGATCTGCTCCAGAGTATTTTGGCAGATACAGGTGCAGTCACAAAGAACGCAGAATAGGGGAAGAAACATGAGATGTCCAAGATGTAATGCAGAGGTGTCTTTCAAGAAAGATCGTTGTGATAACTGTGGACAGGAGCTGCGTAATTACCGCAGGGTTCTCAGTGCGTCCAATATTTGCTATAACCGGGGTCTGGAACAGGCGAAGGTCAGAGATCTTTCCGGAGCGATCGCATCTTTGCACAAAAGCTTAAAATTTAACAAATTAAATACCAGTGCGAGAAATTTGCTGGGGCTCATTTATTTTGAAGAAGGAGAGATTGTATCGGCTCTCAGTGAGTGGGTTATCAGCAAGCATTTTCAGGAGGAACATAACGAAGCAGATTATTATATCGGACTGATCCAGTCTAATCCGAATCGTCTGGAGACCTATAGCCAGATGGTAAAAAAATATAATTCTGCACTGTTCTCTGCACAGAACGGCGATGAGGATATGGCGATCATTCAGTTGAAGAAGGTGGTCAGCACTAATCCGAAATTTATCCGGGCGCATCAGCTTCTGGCACTTTTGTATATGAAGACCGGCAAGAAAGAGAACCGGGTGCGTGCGTATAAGTTGATGAAATCCATCAGCGGGGTGGATGTGACCAACACCACGACATTAGCCTATTTAAAGGAGCTGTCAGATGTTCATATTAAGGGCGAAAATGCTGCACCAAAGGCAGAGAAGCCTGCGGAACAGCCGGTGCGAAAGACATTACCAAGGGTAGACGACAATGCATATAAGCCGATCACTTTATACAAAGAGGAGAAACCATCGGTGCTTCCGTTTGTTCACGTGCTTTTGGGATTGATCGCCGGAATCGTGATCATGCAGTTTTTGATCACTCCGGCATTAAAGAAGCATTCCAGTGATAAGGAAAATAAAGCCTTTAAAACTTACAGTGAGAATCTGGCTTCCGGTGAAAGTGATGTCAGTACGTTGAAAAATGCCAACACCGAGCTGCAGAAGCAGGTGGATGAGCTGACCCAGAGATTATCGGATTATCAGAGCGGCAACCCAACTGATCTGGATGGGGTTCAGGCGGTTTATGACAATCTGATCCAGGCAATGCAGTATTATATCAATGACGATAAGCTTTCTGCCGCAAAGGCTCTGAACAAAGTAGATCCGGACAGTCTGGCGGGGGATGAGGCGAAAAAGTTTTATAAGAAGATCAAGAAAGAAACCTATTCTACGGCGTCGGAATCTTTCTTTGAACAGGGAAGAGACTGCTACAACGGACAGGGCGATTATGCCGGTCAGAAGGATTATGATAAGGCGATCAAACTGTTGAAGAAAGCATTGAAGTTTAATGCAGACAATACAGATGCTATGTATTTTCTGGGACGCTGTTATCAGCAGAAGTCTGATTTTGAAACAGCAAAGCAGTATTATGACCAGGTGGTTAATGATTATCCGGATTCAGTCCGTGTTGCGGAAGCAAAGAGCAGACTGAGAGAGATCGGCCAATAGCCAGACATAAGAGGAAATGATGGGGAGACCTGTCAGAGTGTACATGTTATTGTATCACTCTGGCAGGTCTTTTTTTGTGCCTGGGAAAATACCGGTTTTGTTTTTTAGTTTTGCAGCGGCAAGCTGCAGGTTTTGAGAAAGGAATGGTGATTATTTTGAATCAAAAGGAGCAGGAAGCAATTCATTACGAAATACAGCAAAACTGTCTGATCATCTATATCTCGCAGGATCTGGACCATCATACGGTAAATTTGCTGCGGGAGCAGTCGGACAGGCTGATCGATGCCGGTGATATCCGTCATATTATTTTTGATTTTCGGGAGAACGATTTTATGGACAGTTCGGGAATCGGACTGATCATGGGAAGGTATAAGAGAGTGATGTTCCGGGGAGGAAAGGCAGCGGTCACCAATGTAGGCAAAGAGATTGAACGGATCTTTAATCTGTCAGGCCTGTTTCAGATCATTGAACGATATGCAACACCGGAGCAGGCAGTAGCGGGGCTTAACGCCAAAAAGGACAAATAAGAAAATGGAAAAATCAGATCAATGGAGGCAGAAAATGAAACTGATCATCGATAGTAATTCACAAAATGAAGCATTTGCGAGAACTGTGGTAGCAGCTTATATCACACGTCTGGATCCTACTCTGGAGGAGCTGGCAGACGTAAAGACAGCAGTATCAGAAGCAGTCACCAACAGCATTCTCCATGGATATAACAATGGAGAAGGAGAGATTGAGATCGTCTGTGAGATCAAGGGACAGGACATCATGGTGGAGATTACGGATCATGGAGTTGGTATTCCGGATATTGAAAAGGCAATGGAGCCTTTGTATACCACAAAGCCGGAGTGGGAGCGTTCCGGTATGGGCTTTGCGTTTATGGAAGCATTTATGGACGAGCTGGAGGTATATTCGGAGGTGGGAAAGGGTACCCGCGTCAAGCTCAGCAAACATATTGGGGACAGAACATGAGAGTTGACGTGGAGGGTATCAAATGGATGCGATGGAATTATTAAAAAAAGCCCGTGCCGGCGATCGTCATGCAAGAGACCAAATGGTGGAGGAAAATGTAGGGCTTGTCTGGAATATCGTGAAACGATTTAATGGAAGAGGATATGATCCGGAGGATCTGTTTCAGATCGGTTGTATCGGGCTGATCAAGGCAATCGATCATTTTAACCTGGAATTCAACGTAAAGTTCAGTACATATGCTGTTCCGATGATCATGGGGGAGATCAAGCGGTTTATGCGGGATGACGGAATGATCAAGATCAGCCGTACCATGAAGGAAAACGGTTGGAAGGTAAAGCTGGCAGCGCAGCGGCTGGGGCAGGAGCTGGGGCGTCAGGCAACGGTGGATGAGATTGCAGCGGCAACAGAGCTGGAACCGGAAGAAATTGCGGTGGCAATCGAGGCAAACCGCGATGTGGATTCCATATACCGTCCGGTATATCAGCCGGAAGGCAAGGAGATTTATCTGATCGATCAGGTGGTGGCAGGTGAAAATGCCAGTGTCGGTTATGTGTCCCGGAATGCGGTGGTACGGGGGAACACCGGGGAAGCTGACTCCGGGGTGGATGCCGAAAAAGAAAAGGTGATCAATCATGTCCTTTTGGAGCAGCTTCTGGGCACACTGGAAGAGAAGGAACGCAGGCTGATCACATTGCGTTATTATGAGGATAAGACACAGACCCAGGTGGCAGCGGAGCTGGGGATCAGTCAGGTTCAGGTCAGCCGCCTTGAAAAAAAGATATTGTTACGGCTGCGGCAGGAGGTGCGGTAGATGTGATTTGAAATAAAGATGTATAAAATTTCCATACGCAGGGAACAATTTACTGAAAAGAGAAAGGGGAAATGCACCATGAAGAAGAAAAAAATGTGGTTTTATGTATTGGTGATCGGTGTTATGACCTTGAGTACTGTCTGTTATATTGCGATCATGCGTAATGCGAAAACAACTTATGCCAACGGCAAATTTGTAGAGCAGGAGGGGATTGACAATGAAGTCCGATATTATTTATTTAAAACTGGAACAGAATAGTCAGGTATCCCACAAAAAGGTTCTGCTTGAGGATGTGGCGGAGATTTTTACCGCAGACAATACGCTGCAAAAAGAGGTTGGAAAGCTGGTACTTTATACATTTCAGCAGGAAAAGGAACAAAAGCTTGTTTTCTCTGCCATGAAGGTGATCGCCCTGCTGCAGAAGCAGCGGCCGGAACTGCAGGTAGTAAATATCGGTGAAACGGATTTTATTGTAGAGTTTAAGGACACTCCCAAACCATCAAAATTAATAGAAGTATGCAAGGCAGTGCTGGTGAGTCTGATCATATTTTTTGGGGCGGGCTTTACCATTATGACATTTAATACGGATGTCAGTGTGGGGGATGTTTTTTCACTGTTTTATAAGCTGGTCATGGGAACGGAGCAGACCAAAGGAAGCATCATGGAAATCACTTACTGTATTGGAATCGCCATAGGGATCCTGGGTTTTTATAATCATTTTTCTGCCCGGAATGAGAGGGATGATCCGACACCTCTTCATTTGGAAATGAGAAATTATGAGCAGGAAATGAATAATGCCATGATCAAAAATGCATCGAGAGAAGGAAAGGAGATTTCATGATCTGGAAACAGGTTCTTTTGGGGGTGATCGGATTTGCAGGTGGGATCAGTGTTGCCGGCGGTGTGTTTGCGTTTATTTCTATTTTGGAGATGCTGCCAAGACTGGCAAGTAAACTTCATACGGCGAATCGGGTGTATCATCTGGAAAACTGCATTTTCTGGGGAGGATTGACCGGAGCGGTATTGACGGTATTTGAAATATCCGTTCCGTTTGGAAGTGCAATGCTGGCAGTATTTGGATTATTTACCGGAATCTTTGTGGGATGTCTGGCAATGGCACTGGCGGAGACATTAAAGGTGATCCCGGTGCTGGTACAGAGAGTGAAGCTTGCCACAGGACTGCCCTTTGTAATATTGGCAATGGCACTGGGAAAAGCAGTAGCGTGTTTTTATCAGTTGTATTTCCGGATGCAGCATTAGAAGAATGGAGGAATGCATATGAATCAGAAAAATAGTCCTCAGATTGAGGAAGTTTTGCAGGAAAAGGACAGCGAAAAACAGAAAGAAAAATATAATGAATATGTCAGTAACATCACGCCGAAAAGCAATCGTTTCTTAAACTGTGCAAAAGCGTTTCTGGTAGGAGGTACAATCTGTCTGCTGGGGGAGGGCTTTAACAGCTTCTATCAGTACCTTGGAAATGATAAGGAACTGGCAGGACTTTACACGACATTATCATTAATTCTGCTGAGTATCATCCTGACCGGTCTTAATATTTATCAGAAGCTGGGGCAGTTTGGCGGAGCCGGAAGTATCGTTCCGATTACGGGATTTGCCAATTCGGTGGTATCCCCGGCAATTGAATTCCAGGCAGAGGGACAGGTCTTCGGCATTGGCTGCAAGATTTTTACAATTGCCGGACCGGTGATCTTGTATGGGATATTCTGCAGCTGGGTTGTAGGAGTGATCTACTGGCTGGGGAGTATTATGTAAGGATAGAAGATTAAGAAACCCATGCCGTTTATTACCGGCACAGTTTTCTTTTTTTTCGGATAATATAATACATTTCATTTTCCATTGCCATCACCTTTTCCGAAGTAACGCCTTCGTATTCACAACGCCACATAGTACCGGTACGGCCCATGCTGGTCTGGATCTCATCGAAGATCAGTGCCACACCTGTCTCATCACAGATTTTGCGGACCTCTGTCAGATATCCATCCGGAGGAATGATCACACCGGCCTCGCCCTGAATTGGCTCCAGGATCACGCCGGCAACCTTTTCGCCGACTGCCTGGAGATTCTCAATCGCCTTGCGGATATCCTCGGCAACACCATACTGTACCTGCTGTACCATTGGAATATATGGGGTACGATATGTACTCTTACCACCCATAGAGATGGCACTTATTGATTTACCGTGGAAAGCACCAACTGTAGAAATGTACCATCTGCCGCCGGTAGCAATACGGGCAAGCTTTAAGGACATTTCAACAGCCTCTGCCCCACCGTTTGTGAAGAAGCAGTACTGCAGGTCTCCCGGTGTGATATCTGCAACAGCTTTTGCAAGATAACAACGGAGCGGATCAAGAAGCTCCTGTGAATGAAGTGCCTGATGATCAAGCTGTGCCTTTACCGCATCCAGGATTTCCGGATTTCTGTGCCATAATAAATTCCTCCTTTTTGGAAAAAATAAAGACGTATCCGCTGAAATCAGTTTTTAATATATAATGATCTGATCAATCATCTTTATGATTGTACTACCATAGAGGAATTGAAAACAGAATTTATGGTGCCAATCCGTATGCTGATCCCTCATACATACTGCAGCATTCTTTTGGCGGCGGAGCCGGTGGGAACCTCATCTCTGGCAAATGCGGAAAATCTGTATCAGCCGGAACCAATCTGCGTGCCGGATACCTTTGCAGAGGCAGAGAAACGGTATATTGAGAAGGCGGCGCAGGACACGGTATTATGGCTGATCCATGGAAATGAATCCACACTGGTCTGTGAGAGTGAGATTCTTAGTGATAAGGAACGGCTGAAGGGTGAGCTTCATCGTTACTGTTACGAAAGCTATGATATCAGCAGCCTCACCGTTCAAAAACATATCCAGAATCTTTTGCGGAAGCTGGAGGTCAGTTCGAGGCTGGAGCTGTTTAAGGAGTATCGTGAGTGATGAGTGACGACAGTGGAATATTCAATATGTTATGCTAAAATCAGCGAAAACAGATTGATGACAGAGATGATTTACTGATCAAAAAAACAGATTGATGATAGAAAATTTTGATGAAATATTTATGATTGGAGGAAAAAATATGTGTACAGCTGCAACTTACCGGACAAAGGATTTTTATATCGGAAGAACTTTGGATTATGAATTTTCTTATGGGGATGAGGTTACGATAACCTCGCGTCATTATCCGTTTCAGTTCCGTCATATGGGGTTAAGGGAAAACCATTATGCTATGATCGGAATGGCACATGTGGCAGCAGATTATCCACTATATTATGATGCAATTAATGAAAAGGGAGTTGGAATGGCCGGCTTAAATTTCGTTGGAAATGCGGCATATCAGTCCGCAAAACCGGACAGAGAAAACGTGGCACAGTTTGAATTTATTCCCTGGGTATTATCCCAGTGTGCTTCCATGAAAGAAGTGCGGGAGTTATTATCCCGTATGAATCTCACCGGAACACCGTTTAGCGAACAACTACCGGCTGCCGGGCTTCATTGGATCATTGCCGATGACAGTGACTGCATTACCGTAGAATCCATGGCAGATGGTCTCCGTATTCATGACAATCCGGTGGGAATCCTGACGAACAATCCGCCATTTGAGACGCAGATGTTCCAGCTCAGTAATTATATGAGCCTGTCCCCGAAGCAGCCACAGAATACATTTGCTCCGGAGCTGTCCCTTGGCACTTACAGCCGTGGTATGGGCACCATAGGACTGCCGGGAGATCTCTCCTCTGCTTCCCGGTTTGTGCGGGCTGCTTTCGTAAAAGCAAATTCCATTTCCGGTGACAGTGAAGCAGAAAGTGTCAGTCAGTTTTTCCATATCCTGGGATCTGTAGACCAGCCGAGAGGCTGCTGTGATGTGGGAGAGGGAAAGTATGAGATTACGTTGTATACCTCCTGCTGTAATGCAACCAGAGGAATCTATTATTACACGACTTATGAAAATCATCAGATCACGGCGGTGGATATGCACCGGGTGGAGTTGGATGGAAGGGAATTGATCCGATATGAAGTGATTCAGGGAGAGCAGATCCGGTGGGAGAATTAATAGGAAACATATGGCAGAAAATATGTTCGGAAGAAGAGAAAATCTATGCGAATGGGCAAAGTACAGGGATTTTCTCTTCTTTATTTTTTCGTTTGTAGTACTGTTTATTGGACTATGTGTGTGGTATAATGGAAATACAGTTGCAGGGAGTGTATTCGTTGATATCGGAAAGTGTATGCAGGTCGTTGATTTTTTTGATGTAAGGATGATTTTGTAATTATATTATGGTTCTTAGTAAGGGGAAAGTTTTTAATATGATTTAACTGATTTGGGAGGCAGAATGGTATGAATTATATTGCGCACAAGGATGGAGATAGGGAACAAAGTATGGTGGAACATTTGTCTGGGACAGCAAAACTAGCAGGAGAATTTGCAGGAAAATTTGGTATGGAAGATTGGGGATTTTGTTGTGGGATGCTCCACGATGTAGGAAAATATTCTAAAGAATTTCAAAATAAAATAAAAAACAATTCGGATGAGAGAGTTGATCATTCCACGGCTGGAACAAAGCTTTGTTATCAATTAGGTGGAAGTTATAGTTTGCTATGCTACTGTATTGCGGGTCATCATAGTGGATTGCCAGATTATGATAGAACATTGTATTCATCAGGTTTGCGGAATCGATTTAAGAAGAGTATTTGTAAATATGAAAAGTATGCAGAGGAAATTAAAATACCACCAATAAATACTAGACCACTGAATATGACAAAAGTAGAAGAAATGGATTATTCATTGAGTGTATTTATTCGGATGATATATTCTTGTTTGGTGGACGCAGATTTTTTGGATACAGAGAGTTTTATGAATTGTGGAAAAGTACAGAGAATACAAGGGGAAACGATGACAGTACTTTTAAACAAAATGGAAAAATATATTATGCAAAAAGGATGGACGAAAAATGTTACATTAGATTCAGTGAATGGAAGAAGAACGGAAATATTAAAAAAATGTATGCAAAAGGGGAAAGAAGAAAAAGGAATCTTTCGTCTTACAGTGCCAACAGGAGGTGGTAAAACAATTGCTTCGCTTGCATTTGCACTAAGACATGCAGTAGAGCATGATATGGACAGGGTTATATATGTGATACCATATACTAGCATTATAGAACAGAATGCCCAAGTGTTTCGAGAAATTTTAGGTTATCAAAATGTTTTAGAGAATCATTGTAATGTGGAATATAAAGATACAGAAGATTTTCGTCCAATGCAATTGGCAAGTGAAAATTGGGATAAACCAATTATCGTGACCACAAATGTGCAATTTTTTGAATCATTGTATAGTAACCGATCAACAAAATGCAGAAAGATACACAACATAGCCAATAGCGTAATTATATTTGATGAAGCTCAAATGCTTCCTGTAGATTATTTAAAACCTTGTCTCAATATAATAAAAGAATTAGTCAATAATTATGAAGTAAGTGCGGTTTTGTGTACTGCAACACAGCCTGCGTTTGATCGTTTGTTAGGAGAGCAAGGGAACATTGTTGAATTGTGCCCAAGAGTTAGAGAACAATTCCATTTTTTTAAAAGAGTACATTTTCAAAATATGGAATCTATTACTGAGAACCAATTAGTGGAATGTTTGTGTCGAGAAAATAGAACGTTGTGTATTGTCAATACAAGGGGATTGGCCCAAAGTATCTTTGAAAATATAAAGGGCGAAGGCATATTCCATTTGTCGACAAGTATGTATCCAAAACATCGAAAAAGGGTTTTGGAGAATATTGATAAGATAATGGAGGATAGAGACAATAAATGTATATTGATTGCAACAAGTTTAGTTGAAGCGGGGGTCGATCTGGATTTTGATTCTGTTTATCGTCAGATTGCAGGTATAGATTCAATGATACAGGCTGCTGGAAGATGTAATAGGGAAGGAAAAAGAAAATCATCGGAAAGTAAAGTATATATTTTTGATATAGATGGTCAGATGGTGCCTCAAAATCAGAAATTGCCAATTAGCATAGCCAATGGAGTATTGGAGGATTATAAAGAAATTCAAGATTTAGATAGTATAAGAGAATATTTTGACAGACTGTATAGATTGCGAGAAGGAAGTTTGGATAAGAAGGATATATTGGGAAAATTCAAAAAACAAAGATATAATTTTGCAACTGTTGGAGCGGAATTTCGTCTCATAGAAGAAGAACAGGTAACTCTGTTTATTCCTTATGAACCAGAGGCAAAAGAATTATTACAGGATATTGACAACAAAGGAATTTCGAGGGAACGAATGAGAATGATTCATCAGTTTTGTGTGCAAATAAGGAGATCAATATGTGAAAAAATGTATGCGGCTAATATGATCAGACCAATTTGTTCTGATATAGAGGATTTTTATGAACTAACCATGATAAGTGCTTATTCTGAAGAAAAAGGACTGGATTTATCTGTTGATTATGGATGTGGTATTTTTGCATGATCTGGGATAACAGCGGAGCTTTGAAAATCCCTATACTCCGCTGTGTGTCCAAATAATTTTAATCATTATTGTTTCAATCCACAGGTGTTCCTGACTTGTGTCAGTATACATCATTTTATGGTAAAAATCAAATATAAATAACTTTCAATAATGATTAAAATTAATAAAATATAAATAATACTTGACTGTATAGCTTTTATATAATATTATAATGTAAATTAAAAATGACAACAATTGCTTAAATAATTAAAAAAGGAGCTTCCTGTATAATAAAAAATGTGGATGTTGAAAATTGAAAATACCTCAG
>ERZ824598.3312-NODE-3312-length-14210-cov-32.410668_pt1 | contig 14210 bp, 9 predicted proteins | sample MGYA00519934_ERZ824598 | MGnify/ENA primary metagenome ERZ824598 (study PRJEB31778, sample SAMEA3449177) | human gut metagenome | biome: human gut; feature: human-associated habitat; material: faeces | place: United Kingdom | collected 2010/2012 ...
GGCTTCCTTCAGATTCCGCCTCACGACGGACACCCTTGCCTTCGGCTTTCTCCTTCCCGCTACCGGGCGGATTCGGGTCTTTCACCCTTTAGAAACGTGAGACGCCGGGCGCACCCCGAAAAAAGCTGCCGAGGATTTGCTCTCCTCGGCAGCCTTCCCTTTAGTCAATCGCCGTAATGGTCGGCACTGTCCACGTCTTGAGTGCCTCCATATCCGGCGTATAGATGCGCATAAACAGATGGAAGCCGCCTTCCCCCACCGGAAGCCAATTGGTCGTGTCTGCCGGCGCGTCCTTCGACAAAATTACATCCACAGAGCCGTCGTCATTTCTCTTCAAACCCGAACGGTCGTTGATGCAGTAGCGGTCGAGCAGATTATCGATGAGGAAATCATCGTCACCATATGCAGTGATTGACCAGAAACCGCCGTCAAGCACCTGCGGATCGCTTTCAAGGTGGAGAATGTAGGACTTTTCACCCGTCAAAGGATTCCCGTCGGCATCCTTTTCCGTCTTGGGGTACAGTGCGATTTCCACCGTATTCGCCCCAAGTCCGGCAATGGCAACCAGCGCACGGTAGGCATATTCCGTACCAAAGTCTCCGATTGGCGCGCCGAAATAGCTCCACTGCCCCAGCTGTTTTGAAAACTTCATTCCCTCTGCCGCGAGCTTCGGCCGAAGCCCTTGCAGCATTTCCCGCCAATTTGCCTGAATATCACCGGTCAAAACAGATGCGTCAAATTCCATGCCGGGGCCAACGTGAACTGCCGCAAATTTTTCAAGCATTTCCGCATCAGCGGCGGACGGCGGATTGTTCTCCATCAGCGTGTTTGCTTTGTTGAAGAACGTGACAGGATCCAGCGACAGTACCTTGTTGATGGGGACATAGCTGTTTTCCTCCCGATAGATCCCCTTCGGAGGCTGATATGCTTCTCCGCTCAGGTAGACAGAAAGCGGTAAAAGCTGCATCTGCGCCTGAATGGCATACACATTCGGAAGATCCGCCTCTCCGGAAAGCACCGTTCTGGTAATGGCCCACGCCATAGCGGTAGGAACATCGATGCGGGTCACATTGTCCGGCAGGTCGCCCTTCCAAGTTGAGCGCGTGATCGCATAGGCTCCAGCCCGGTCAAGGACAGCGACGGTATTTGTCCATGCGTCAAGCACCTGCACCTTGCAGAAGCGGTCTGTTTCCGGATGCACATAGATCATCGGCTCTTCGCTCAGGTCATACCACACCTGTGTATAGATGGTGTCCACGTTAGGCGTCACCACGTTTTTGAACTGCGCGTTGGCCAGTGCCACACCGTGCATGAACTGATTGACAGGCGCCTTGCCGGGTGCGGCTTCCTCCGTATTCGTTGCGGAAGTTCTCGTCGCGTCCATCAGCACCAGCGGGAATGCGTAAATGTACGCCTCCTCAATGGTTTTCCACACATCTTCGGACGACGAGACAGCCTCCGCCTTGACACCCCATGCGCAGCCGGACAGTAGCATCGCCATGCAGAGCAGAATCACTGTGATTTTCTTCATCTATTTTCCCTCCCTATAACGATTTTTCTTACGGTTCGATGATATTGAAATACAGGTCAAAAGCGGCCATACTGTCACAAAACGCTTGGAACAGCGCTTTATCGCCCTTTTCAACGGTGATGAGCTTGTCGATATTTTCCTGATTTCCGCTTGTGATGGCAAGAATCCCGATTCGGGGGGTAGAAATCGTCAGGTCTGCCTCATCCGAGAGCGCATCCTTATAGTACAGGAGCACGCCATGGTGGATCTTCAGCAGATAATCGTCGCCATCCGTCAGCTTGAGGTTGATGGTGAAGGAACGATTCTGGAGCTTTTCCGTATCCATGATAATGCCCATGTAATCCAGCATTGTCTGCGCATCCATCCCCTGTGCGGTGGTGCCAACGCCAAGTTGGGCTGCCTTCGGGTACAGGCCGGTGCCGTTCCGCAGCTCAAAGGCTGCCACAAGATAAGCGTTTCTCCATGCGCCCGACTCTGCCTGATAGCCAAGCTGCTCCAGCGCATCGGCGCACAGATAGCGCGCTTCCTTATTTTCCGGGTCAGCAAATACCAGCGTATTCGTTATCTGTGCGACCCACTGATATTCGCCCTTTTCATAATCGGCACGTGCCATTTCAAGCACCTTGTCCGTGTCGCCAAGATACTCTACAAGTTTTTTGGCATATTCGCTCGGCGTCAGCTCGTCCAGATGAATCGGGTTTGCATCGTACCAGCCCATGTATTTCTGATAGACTGCCTTGACATTGTGCTTCAGCGTACCGTAATACTGCCGGGTATACCAAACCTTTTCCAGCTCCTCCGGCAGCCGGATCATGGAGGCAATCTCCGTGGAGGTATAACCTTCGTTGATATACAGGAGGGTCTGATCGTGGATGAACTTATAGATGGCAGCTGTGTTGGTCATGTATTCGTTGACGGTTTCCTTGCCCCAATGCGGCCAATTGTGTGCCTGAAAGACAACCTCGGCGTCGGGGAACAGCGACTGTGCCTCGGTGATGTAGCGAGCCCAGCCATTCGCATCCCGCACCTCCGCGCCGCGCAGCGTGTAGAGATTGTGCATGCTTCCGCTGCAGTTTTCCGCCATCCAGAGGGCTTTGCTGTCGGGGAAATAGGTATTCATTTCGGCGGGAGATTCCGTTCCCGGCGTCTGCTGGAAGATAGCGGTTACGCCATCAATGGTTGTTTCATAAATCGAATCCGCAACCTCGAAGGTCGGCGCGATATAACCGACACCGGTCTGCACTGCGGTCAGACCAATGCCCACCGAAAGGCGTCCCTGTTCGCCATAGGGAAGCATGGAGCCATACTGGAAAAACGCCCGCCGCTTCATTGCCGTGCCCACAAAGACATTTTCCTTCATTACCGCGTCCGTAAAGCCCTTCGGCACAATGATTGCGGTCTTGCCGGATGCAATCTGCTCGTCAAGCGGCAGGCTGCTATCCGCAGCATCTTCGGGGGCAATCAGCCCTTCAATGCCGCCGTAGTGATCCACATGCGCATGGCTGATGACAATGGCGACAATCCGCGCATCGCCCATCTTGGAGCGGAAGAGTTTCAGCGCTTCCGCCGCGGTATATTTGCTGCTGCCGCAATCCATGATAATCCATCCGTGTTCGCTGCGGACGAAGGTAATATTGGAAATATCATAGCCGCGCACCTGGTAGATGCCGTCAGTAACCTCAAAGAGACCGTAAATGTGGTTTAGCTGCGTATTCCGCCACAGACTGGGGTTGGCGGTATCCGGCGCGTCTTTGTCAAGAAACGCATATGCATCCTGCGTCCACACGATTCTCCCGTTCTCGCCACGGAGATTCAGTGTGTCCGGTGCGGCGATGAAACCTCGTTCTGCATTCTCAAGCTCCGACGTATCCTCAAAGTTCAGGAAGTCATATACCTGCCGATTGACCTCAATGGTGCTTTGGGTTGCCGGCTTCGTCTCTGCATTGAACACGGCGGCAGTGCCGCTGCTTTTCTCGGCACTGGCGCAGACCGTCAGCGTGGCAGCCAGCATGGTCGGCACAAGGAGTAAGCTTAGCAGTTTCTTTTTCACAGGTGTTCCTCCTTTACTCAGACAGATTTCCCCATAGGGAACCGCTACGAAAGATGACATTGCTCACCTTCCGTCCTTTTCTGTTCTTATGTTTTCAGTGTAGCATAACTTTGTTTGAATTGCAACATACCTTGCGTGAACATCCTACAATCCTGCGCGAATGACGTTTTTTCTTTGTGTTGAATCTTGCATTGCATCTGAAAACATGGTATTCTGTAATGGTATTTTATAATGGTGGAGGAAGAGCTATGAGATTCAACGATATTTCCGTTATTTCCAACCGCAGGCATATCAGCTTGCTGACAGAGGACATTCTTTATATACAATTGTCAGGCCGCCAGTCGATCATCCATTTTTCCGATGGCAGAACCTACGAAACCTATGCCACCATCCATGAATTGAAAAGTATGCTTGGCAGCGGCTTTATCCGCGCCGACCGCGCCACGCTGGTATCTATCAAGGGAATCCACGACATTGGAAAGGAGATTGAACTCGTCAACGGAGAAACGCTGTATTATAGCTGTCGAAAAAAAACGAGAGCTCAAAGAACAGCTGCGCGCCGGACGGCGGCAGATTGCGCAGAGCCTGTCTGACAGCGACGCGCCCACCACACAGGAAGAATATCAGCGGCACTATGCCAGCTATGACAGCGCGCCCTTTGCGTTTACCGACATCGAGATGGTGTTCAACGAGGAGCGCGCCGCTGTGGACTGGATCTTCCGCTACGGTAACGAGGCACTGGCAGAAATCGAAAAAACGCCGCTGCAGCAGCTCATCAACCACTCTTTCGGCAGCATTTTCCCCAATATGGACGCAAAGTGGCTGCGCGTCTACGAGCGCACAGCGCTGTTCGGTGAAACGCTGGAAATTGTATATTACAGCCCGGAGATTGACACAAAATTGAAAATCATCAGCTTTCCCACGTTCAAAGGGCACTGCGGCTGTATGCTGTTCAAACAAACGGATATTCAGACGGTGGTTGAGTACGCAGCGCCATAACGAACTGCGCAGATGCGTATCCCTGCTCTCATACTATTTCCAAATGAGAATGCGCCAAGATGCGCCGCGAATTTTTCACGTTGGCTAACGCGAATGAAACGCAGCGTAGCAGCGCTACGCTAAGTGGAATGAGCGGACGCCAACGGGGAAAAGGCGCAAGCAGATGGCGCAGGTGAATTTGGAAATAGTATCACACATACTGTTGACTTTTCAATTCTTTTCTGCACGCAAACAGGCGCTGGCAAGAATCTCACCCTGCCAGCGCCTGTTTTGTATTCAGCTTTACTGCCGCTGCACCGAAATTGGCTCATCCGTCAATTCCACCGTCTCGCCATACACCTGCACCGCCAGTTTGTCCCCCTGCATCAGCTGGAACACGGTCTTGTCCGCGCCCATGCTGATTGCAATCACACGCCCGCGGTACATGACCGAGAATGTCAGCCGCTTCCAGCGCTCCGGCAGACGCGGGGCGAAACGCAGCATCGTGTCATCGCTGCGCAGACCTGCGAAGCCGTAGACGATGTTCGCCCATGCCATCGCGATGCTCGTGATGTGCAAGCCCTCGCGCGTATTGCGGTTATAGTTGTCCAAATCAAGCCGCGTCGCGTAGCCGAAGAAGCTGACCGCTTCATCCATCTTGTCCAGTTCTGCCGCCAGAATGGAGTGAATCGCAGGCGAAAGGGAGGATTCGTGAATCGTGCGCGGCTGATAGAAATCGTAGTTGATACGCTTCGTCTCGGTATCAAAAGACGAATTGTAGAGGTAGAGGAACATCAGCACATCCGGCTGCTTAATCATGTCTGTGCGGTAGATGCGGTCGTACGCCCAGTGGTCGTAGAGCGGGAACTCGCTGACCGGAATGCTGTTGATGTCCGTGTGCGGCAGCTCAAAAAAGCCGTCGTGCTGCTCAAACAAGTGATTGGGCGTTTCCGGAATGTACATGTTGTCGGCAATGTGCCGCCATTGCGCGGGTTCATCCGGTGCAAGCTCGACTTTTTCACACAGTGCCGCGTAAGCCTCCGGCGCATCCGCCCGCATTGCATCCAGCACATCCGCCGCGTAGCGCAGGGCGCGCATCCCCATATAATTGGTATACGCGTTGTTGTTGACCATCATGTGGAATTCGTCCGGGCCCATCACGCCGAAGAAGCCGTATTTGCCGATTTTCTCGCTGAAGCCGACGCGAGTCGCTTGGAATCGGGCAATTTGCAGCAGCATTTCCGCGCCGTAGCGGTACAAAAACGTCTTGTCGTCCGTCAGGTGGACATAATGCCAGATGCCGTAGGATACCGCCGTGCTCGGCTGCAATTGCAGGCTTGCGTGCTGCCAGAGCGGACATGCCTCGTCGCCGTTGAGCGTCGCAATCGGGTAGCATGCGCCCTTGCAGTCCAGCATTTTTGCGCGCTCCAGCGCCATCGGCAGCGTGTTGTAGCGGAAAAGGAGGAGCGATTTCGCGGCTTCCGGGTTCGTGAAAAGATAGAACGGCAGGCAGCAGGATTCCGTGTCCCAGAATGCATGACCATTGTACGCCTCGCCCGTCAAGCCCTTCGCGCCAATGTTGTGGCGCATACTGCCGCCATTGTAGGTCTGCGCGAGCTGGAAGGAGCAGAAGCGAATCCCCTGTTGTTCCGCTGCGACGGCTTCCGCCATGCTTTCATCTTTCGGCTCAATGCAGATGTCGGACGTGTGCCAGTAAGCATCCCAGTACGCGCGCTGTGCCGCCTGTGCGTCATCGAGCGAGACGGCTTTGCTCTGTGCCATCGCATCCAGACCGCTCTGCCAGAGGTCGTCCCCCTGCCGACCGTTGAACAGCACGACGACGCGCTTGTCGATTTGCACGGCTTGCCCCGGCGCAAGCAGAACATCCGCCGTCGCGGTGACGGTTTTGCCCTCGGCGAATGTGGTGGATTCGCCGGGCAGCGTCAGCCATGCGCCGCAAAACTCCTCCTGATTCGACAGCGTCGTGCGGGACTGCGCCATCAGGCAATCCGGTTTCGCGTCGATGCGCGTCTCCTGCCAGAAGCACTTCTGCCGCCCTTCATGCACGACGTCGAAGGACACGCCGGACGTGACTGTCGCGCTGCCCGTGAAATTGAGCGCTTCGAGCGTGATGCGCTGGTACGCGCGTTCGCGGTGCACCATATCGAGGAATCGAAGGAAGGTCAGGCGGATTTGCTTGCCGCTCTTCGTCGTCCAGAGGAAGCGGCGGGTGAGCGTGCCGGCGCGGAGGTCAAGTTCGCGGGTGAAGTCAGAAAACTGCGACTGACCCAAATCGAGCGTTTCGCCATCGACGGAAATCGTCGTCATCAGCCATTCCGCCGAGGGAATCATGAAGTGCGTTTTGTCAATGATGCCCTTATAGGAGCGGCTCAGCTTCTCCATATCATAGATGCCATTGGTATACGCTCCGCGAAGGCTATCGACATGACCGCCCTCATCAAAGCAGCCGCGCACGCCGATGCTCTCATTGCCCAGCGAGAAGATGGATTCGCTCACGCGCGCGTAGGCGGGGTCGAAGCCCTGCTCAATGACCTTCCACGGGTCTACTTGGAAATATACGTCAGCGGCTTTTGCCATTGTGTGTCCTCCTGTCGGTTCTTTCTTCTAATAAGAAAGAAATAGAAGCTCTTTTTTCGGTATTGCAGGTTGTCTTCTTTTCCGTGAATGGGCTGTTATGCAAGTTCCAGAGGGCAATGAAAACAGACGAAGTCTGCGATCGCCCTCTGGACCCCTTCGGCGCCTCCCATGTTACTGGGTGACTATCGAAGTTTTTTATAATGTCACCCCTTGATGCCCACAGACACGGCGTTTTCGGTCAGCTGCTTCTGGAAGATGAAGAAAAGGATGATGGGCGGAATCATCGAGAAAACGACGGAGCGCATCATCGTGTCGGCGTTGACGGTCTGTTCCGTGCTGAAAACAAACAGGCGCACCATCACCGTTTGCAGCGCGCTGCCGCGAAGCACCAGATACGGCAGGAGGAAGTCCGACCATGCGGCGTTGATGGCGAAAATCGCAATCACGGAGCAAATCGGCCTGGACAGCGGCAGGACGATGTAGAAGAACGTTTGCAGCTGCGTGCAGCCATCAATCCGCCCGGCTTCGATGATGGAAGTCGGCAGCGATTCAAAGAACTGCACGAACAGGATAACGTACATCGCGTTCGCGCCATAGCTCAGCCAGAGCGGGACGAACGAGCCGCCGAGATTCAGCTTCTGGATGTTCATGAACAGCGGCACGATGCTGATGGTCGTCGGCAGGAGCAGGGAGAGCATAACCAGCTTCTTGACGATGCCGTAGCCCTTAGGCTTCAAAATCGCCAGCCCGTAGCCCAGCAGACCGTTGAACACAATCGCGCAGACGACGCTGCCCGCGACGGAAATCAGCGAGTTAAGGTAGTTCTGCGCAATGCCCAGCTGCGACCACGTTTTCGCGAAGAGAGAAAAATCGAACACCTCCGGGAGCAGCTTGGCGGACGACATGAACTCCTTCAAGTCCTTGAAGCCCGCCAGCACAACCCAGATAATCGGGAAAACCGCGATGACCGTCATAATCAGGCAGAAGAAGATGATGAACCCATACCCAACCCGGACGGACGCGGAGTGCATATCGTAGTCCCGGATGACGCCGGTGCGCTGTGCTTTTGCCATATGCGTTCTCCCTCCTTAATCCCAGTCGGATTCTTTGCGGTCGAAGTAGGAGTAAATCGCCGTCATGACGAGCAAAATCAGCGTGACAATCACCGCGACGGCAGATGCCTTGCCATAGTTCATCGAGCCGCCGAACGCGTACTGCCACATCAGCTGCATCAGCGACAGGGACGCATTATCCGGGCCGCCCTTCGTCAGCACCATCGGTTCATACATAATCTGGAACACGGAGATGATTTGCAGAATCAGCAGCGTACCCGCGAGCTTCTTGATGGCAGGAATCATGATGTGGATGATGCGCTGCCAGATGCCCGCGCCGTCAATCGCCGCCGCTTCGTACAGCTCCGGGCTGACGCTGGACATGCCCGCCATGTAAATCAGCGCCGTCGCGCCCGCACCCTTCCACGTCGCGATCAGGATGATGATGGGGATGACCCACTCCGAGCGCGTCAGGTACGTCTGCGGCGCAATGCCCAAGTGGCTGAGCAGGATGTTCAGCACGCCGGACTTCTCGCCGGAGAAGAACGCCGACCAGAGGATGACGACCGCGAGGCCCGGCAGCATATTCGGCAGATACGCCACCGTGCGGAAGAAGCTTTTGCTCCGCACGGTCTCCCCAATCAGCAGCGCCAGCACCATCGGCAGAAAGAAGCCCAGCAGCAGCGACCAGAACGTATACGAGAACGTGTTCGTCAGCGCCTGCAGGAAGTCATCTTTGCCCATGACGCTGATGTAATTTTTGAAGCCGATGAAGTTCACCAGTTCGATGTTGCGCGTCTTGTACAGGCTCATCACCACGCTTTCGAACAGCGGTTCCCAGACAAAGAACAGCATCAGCACGAGGCTCGGCAGCATAATCAGCCAAGCATTGAGGTGGTCAACCGTCCGTGCGCGCAAGCCGACTTGCGCCTTTTTTCTGCTCATAGGCGTTCCTCCGCGAAGATTTGAGCGATTTTTGTGTAAAAGAAACCGGCATCGGTTCTCCTCCGCCGGTGTTCTTTTTTCCAATTAGAAATGAGGAATTAGCAATTAGCAATAATTGCCCGATGGCACCGCACTGCCCCGTCCGCATTGACTTTCGCTCGTCACCAACAAGGGCTAACCCAAAGTGCAGCGGCGCCGAAGGTTTCCAAAGGGCGATCGGAAAGCCCTTTGGTCGCCTCCGCAGAGGCGAAACCCTCTGCAACAAACAGTGCAATGCCATGCAGAATCAGAAATTAATAATCATTGATTTCATCATCCAGATACTCCTGGAAGGAATCCTGCGCCTTTTGCAGCGCCTTGCGCACATCCGCGCCTTCGCGGGTGATGACGCGCTGAATGACTGCGGTCAGCTCGCGATACAGCTGCTGCGCAAAGACGGGTTCTTCCGAGCGCAGCGTAATCGTGCCCTGCGTGATGGAATCGAAGAAGTCGTTGTACAGGCGCATATCCACGTTGCAGTATTCGTCAATAATCGCCTGCTTCGCCGCGTTGTAGTCCGCATCGTTCCACGCGCTGATGGCGGGCAGAACTGGTGCGCCGCGGTCGAGCTTGGCAGCATAGTCCGCGCGCATCCCCTCGATAATCTGGTCATTCAGGTAGGGCATCTTGCCCAGCACGGTCAGGTATGCCATCAGCGCCGTCGCCTGATCATCGGTAATGTTCGGCGCGAACATGTAGCAGGTGCCGCCCGCCAGCGCATAGCGTCCCGCGTCGCCCGCCGGGAACGGAATCAGTGCGAAGTCCTCCACCGGCAGGCCCTTGTTGGAGGTCGGCTGGTCAACCGAGTCATCCGCCGCGAAGTTCATCGCCGCTTCGCCCGTGCCCAGCAGAGAATGCGCGCCCGCCCAGTCGGTCGTGGTCGCGTCGGCATTGAGGATGTTGTACTTCCAGCGCAGGTCGCGGATGTACTCCATCGCCGCCACGCACTCGTCGGATGTGAAGTTGCACACCCAGCGCCCGTCTTCATCCTGATATTCCAGCGCGTTTTCGCCCACGCAGCCGAAATTCCACGCGATATTGGTGAACAGCCAGCCGCCATACGTCTCGCTCGCCGGGAACACAAGCCCCGCCTTGCCCGTCTTTTCGCGGATAATCTGACCGTATTCCGCCACTTCCTGCAAGGTCTTGGGGTAAATCGGCAGACCTTCCTCGTCCACCAGCCCCGCCTCGCGGAACAGGGCAACATTGATGTGCATACCCAGCACATAGCCGTCGCGCGGCAGACCGTAGATGCGGCCGTTCTCGTCGGACAACATTTCGAGGTACGACGGGCTGAACTCATCCAGCACGCCCGCGCGCTCCAGCGCATCGGTCACGTCACCGACAAGATGCTGGCTGATCAGCAGCTGCGGGTCGGTAAACGGCGGCTGGAAGATGCTCGGCGCCGTGCCGCCCTTCGCCATCGGAACGTAGCTGCTCAGGGTGTAGGAGTAGTAATCCGGCACCAGCGTCACGTTCGGGTACTGCTTCTTCATCGTTTCGCGATAGCTCTCAAAGAGCGCCTTTTCCGCCTCCGCCGCCGTATCCGCGGGCCAGTTGCCCAGCGTAATCGTGCAGGTCAAGTCCGCATCAACGACCTCTTCCGCCATCGCCAGCGGCAGCGCGCCCAGCATCAGGCACAGCACCAGCAGCATGGAAACCAATTTCATCGACCCTCTCATGGGAAAACCTCCTTCACGCGTTCGTGGCGTATTTTCGTTAGGTTTAACGCTCAACCTTGTCTCTATTATAGTGTATCAAGCCCATTTTGTCAATCCTGTTTCGAGATTTTTTTGAAAAGAAAAGGGGCTGCGGGGGGAAATCACTCACCCCCTGCGCAGCCTTTGCAAAACGCTCATTACTATTTTGTACACCAATTATCACCATGGTGTTTGTAATTCTCGATACAGTTTGAAGCACTCGTCGCGTGTCAACGCGCTATCATAGACACGAAGAACCTCAATTGTACCAGAGGTTTTTTCCAATAGCACGTTTTCCCCAACATCCGTCGCAAACAATTGCAATGTTGCCTCACTGCGAACATCCCCAATAGGAGCACCATAGTTTTGCAAAATCGAACCATCGTAAAAGATGTCATATGAATCGCCATGCTTTACAAGAATGAGATAATGATGTCCATCTTTTGATGGTTCTCCACCAACCCAGCTGAAAACTGATCTTCCGAAAGCGAGAATCCCGCGCCCGCGCCCATGATGAGCTGATAAGTTGTTTTTCCATCCGTTGCAAGACACTTGAGATATAATTTCAGCGGCGAAGATCCTTGATGTGCCGTCATAATTGCTGAATATTTTCCGTCCGGCACAATATCATCCTTGAACTTCAACGCAAGTGTCCAATCAGAATCATCATGATATGTTGAAGTCAAATCATTTCAAAATGTTTCAATGCCTCTGGACCGTCCACGGTCTGGGGGACAGTCCAGGAATTAGTTATCTTCACGCAGTATTTTTATCATTTTTCCAGTTTTTCAACAGTATCTTGTTCACCAGCAAGCACATGAGCATACCATTTGACCAATATATTTGAGTTGACTTTCTGTAATTCACTAATTTTTCGCGATGTTTTGTAAATATCAGTTTCCAGATAGACTGTTGGCTTCTCACTAATTGCTTTTGCGTTCCTAATGCGCAATGCGTTTTTTTCATCACTACTTATGAGTTTTTTGTAATTTTCATATAAATGCGGACATTCTTTTTTCAAAAGTGCCGGAATGCTCGGATATACTCTCTTATTAACCATATCACTTGCCCAGTATGGTGTCACAGATATATCGTTCAAGTTAATATATAAGTGATTGTAATAGTCTATATCAATAATACACCCATGGATTCGTCCTGAACCGCCAATTTGTCTCACAGCCTTCGCAATTTGCTCTTGATATGCCGTGAATAGTCTAAGCGGTTTCTGAATCTCTGCAACCATTCTATCCATATGATCATAATAGTATTCGAGTTGATCAATGCATGTTGTGGTTGCCCTGCCGCCATTAAGAAGCACCATTCTTCCTGTTTTTTCTCTGCAAAGGAAGCAATAATAACCGATTTTTTTCAGCATATAAATTGCTTCCACTTCTCGATTGAACTGCATAGTAATATTCTTCCCGTGCATGAAGTCCTGATACTCTTCTTTCGTGATTTCATAGATACCATCTTTGTAGTCAGTAAAATAGTCATATTTCCCGTCCAGCAGGAAACTTCTTAAATGAACATTATCATTATGATAGCCAATTTGGTTCTCCGCATAAACTCTGATTGCACCATCATCATAAAAAACATTTCGATGCGTATGGCCGCTGACGTACACAAAACTCTCATGATACTCTTTATCTGCACACCAGTTTGCTTTCGGCATATGTGTCAGAATAATCGTATTTTTTCCTTTTAGCATGCCTGTTAGTCTGTTATAGAGTTTCTCAAACTTTTGGGTTTCCTTGATTTCCGTTTTCCGGTCAATTGTGTTACGGTAGATGCCAGTGTCGGCATTAAACTCTTCATTATATCCCGAAAAACCAATTCCGCCCAGAATCACCCATCGTGCACTGCGCAATTTCGCGCACAGCTCTTCCTGATTCATGCGCATCAGTTTCGTATAAGGGATCATTCCCATGTCATCCTTATCATTTTTATAAAACAAATCGTTTTGAAGCAAGTACATACCATGTTCTTCAAGCAATTTCCGATAGGTATTGACAATCTGGCGCACCGTTTTCCCTGCGAAACTCCAAAGTTCATGGTTGCCTAAAACAAACACATATTGCTGACAACTTGTGTATGCACTTCGATTCAGTATTCTCACAAAAAGTTTGAAAAGCCGAAAGTCAGATGCTACATCCCCGCAATTAGGGTTAATCCGTAGCTTTCACGTACTATTGTGTCAACAATTTTCTGCATCGTGTAGCACACATCATCAATCGACTTGCACTTTGCATTCTGGATTCGCTGGTTTAGATGCAAATCTGATATATACCTGATTCTGTTTTCATTTGACCAGCATTCTTCTTCACTGTTTTCTGCAAGTTCTCTGGATTCCTTCAAAATCAATGCCGTTTCTTTTTCATTTGCTTCAGTCTGTGGAAATGTTTGGAGGAGTTCTTCATCCGCTTCATATGTTAAGTATGCAATGCCGAATTTTTCGCACAGTTCACTGGTCAGCCGAGCATCCGTCAGATTCAACCCTTGTGTATCTGATAAATGCTTGATTCCATCACAGAACAGCAAATCCGCATCAGATAAGTCACCTTTAAGAAATGCTGCAAAGTCAAAAAAATATTTGAATTCACGTTTTGCTTGTTTTATTTTTTCACCAGCCTGATTATACCAAAATACTCCGATATGAAATGCACGACAGAAATAGGCTTTCATGATTTCTGACTTTTCTGGACAATCACCACTTTCTGGCTTTTCCCGCGCTATAAATTCATCAATTGTTTGCGTTTCAAAGCACTTGCGCGCCATCAATTTCTCTAAATCAAGCTGGAAGGCTGCAATGAGTTCGTCATCAAACAAACATTGATAATAGCAGGCATCTTCATAGATGTCTCCATCCACAAACGCATAATACTCTTGAAAAGAATCAAATTCTTCCGTATGTTCTCTGGATACATACTCGCCAGCCCTGTTTTTATAACGCCATGTTTCTTCAACAAAAAACAATTGACGAATAACATCAAATCCACGGTGTCCACTTTTTCTTATTTCAAGTTTTCTCTCTGCCCTAAGAATATCTGGATGCATCCGAAATTCTTCCGGAACATCTGGCATTTGCAGTCTTTTAGATTTCAAGCGACAGATAATACCCTCTATTTTCTGCGTAGCATCCTTCTTATCGTTCTTTTTTGACACATCTTTTGTCATTTTTCTTTTCCTTTCAAAACGTTGCTCCTCGATGCTTTTCATCATCAACGATGGTGTTTATCCCCTCTTCGTCATTGCCACCACGCACTCAACGGTATTCCCTTTGTCCCACAAAAGCTCCGTAACTTCCCCGCCATCCTTGA
>ERZ824598.3313-NODE-3313-length-14208-cov-4.064863_pt1 | contig 14208 bp, 8 predicted proteins | sample MGYA00519934_ERZ824598 | MGnify/ENA primary metagenome ERZ824598 (study PRJEB31778, sample SAMEA3449177) | human gut metagenome | biome: human gut; feature: human-associated habitat; material: faeces | place: United Kingdom | collected 2010/2012 ...
AACGATGACCTGTGTGGGGCTGGAACGTGCTTCACCGGGAGCGTTGTAATAGTAGGCAGTTACGATGCGGCCAAAATCAGAAAGCTGATAATGGAAGCGGCCAGGCTCATTTTGCCCCCGTTTCAGAAGCTTAAAGCAATAAAGGGGGTAGGTGCCGTTTTCATAAAAAGAGTTGATGAGCGTGATCTGCGGACAGGTATATGCAACGTCCATGGGAGTAATGGGCTTTTGACGATTGAGCGAAATACTGATTTGATCAAAGGCCTGTGAACAGTTCTTTTGCGGTTTGTCATCCGGATAAAAAACGCGTAGCAGAACCCATGCTTTTTTCTTTGCACACTGGATGTTTTCAATTTGTGAGGCATCATCCGTTTGCTGAAAGAAAAAATTAGCAGCTGCCGAAATTGTTTGCGCACCGTTGATGATCGAGAGGTCCTCTATTTCGGAGTAGGTCAGACGGATATCACTTTCGGCTCGCCGATCCAGGTTCTTTTGACTTTTAATCTGCATGGCGATTCCGTTATTGCAATTATAAAAGCTTGACGGGCATTTGGTTAAAGTGTTCTGGATTTGGGACTCGACATTCAACGCATCTCGAATATGATACCGGACATTGCGTGCAAACAGTTCAGCACCGATGTGATTGTATAGGCTCACAATGTCGAACAGCTTTGCAATATATACATCTGAAGAAATATGATAGCTTTCTAAAGTGCCTGCCTTTGAAGAATCAGCATTAAATTCCATGGCAGAATCATAGTGGGGCGAGCGAATCCTGCTTTGAATTGCGATGGAAAAAACCTGCTCAGTTTTTGCTGGAGTGTGCAGCGTGCAGAAGCAAATTTTTGACCTTTTTTGTCCTTGAAGCGATTGGAAAGGCTTGCTTTGGCCAGTTTAGTAATCCGCGCTTTTTGGGCCTCGACTTGTGCGTTTTCTGCGATCGTGTTTGTAAGAACGACAATATGGCAGGTCACAGGGTCGCCGTCTTCAAGAAGGGGAGATTGTAGGATTTTGAACACCTCTTCCGGAGGCTTCTTTGGGGAGTAGTGAACGAAAACGACCTGATCACCGCCTTCTGCACAGCCAAGTTGCTGTGCAGTGATTCCGTTTTCGAGATAGCGTCGGCGCTTTAATTCTTTAACGATTTCTTGCGGAGAAGGAAGCTCGCTGTAGGGAACTAGTTCAATTTCCTCAAGGAATCCACGCATCAGCTTGGCGATGGATGTATATTCTTTGCTTTTCAGCTGTTCCATTTGTTTCACCTTTCTCTATCTGGAAACTTTTCTATCTGGACTACAGTAGTAGCTCTCGGCGGCAGATTTGTATTGCAGAATCTGGATATTCCTGCATGAGCGCCTCAGCAGTATCCGCAAAATTGTTGATTAAGCTGTTAAATGTTTCTTTCCAACGTTGACAATCAACTTTGTAGTCCTTGTAGTCCTTGTTGACATTAGAATGACATTCGAGATGATCTAAAAAGCTTTTCAGCCGTAAATGGTAATCGAACAATTCGGCCTCTGCGGTCTTGATGATTTGCTGATATTCGTCTTTGGAGGCTACTTCGAGTTCATCCAGATAATACTCTGACAGCTTTTCAATATTGTGAAAGATCAGTTTCAGTTCATTTTCGAGGGAGAAGGAACCGGAGGAAACGTTCTTACTTTTTCGTATCATTTCGTGGACAAGGTTAAACTCTTCTGGGTAGATGGATCCCGTGTGTATCCCGAAGTAGAGACGTAAATCGTTCCGGAGCTGTGCTTTAGCAGATTTGTCGATTCTGACCGTTTCATAGCGGTAACGGGGGAATGAGCTCAAATGTTCGCCTTGAAACAGGATGAAAGCACCTTGCTGCGCGATAATACGGGGATTCTTCTTGATGTGATCGATCAGCTTGTGATTTTTTTGGAATGGTTCCTGATCGGAGAACCAGTCGGAGTTATGATCAATGCACGCGTTATAGGCCTGATTGATGTTATTGCCGGTCGGACAGTATATATCTTCTAAAAAGAAAATATATACGATACCATCTTCATTGTCGTGACTGGTCTCACTTTCAGTGTAATACGGGGTGATGGCAAAGTACAGGGCAACTATACAGTTGTAGGTAACATCCAGTAATCTGCTGGGAAAACCGCCATGCTGTGCGTCGATGGCAATTTCAAGATAGGTCTTTCCATCTGTCAGATGGTTGGCGGACATCTCGTCAAAGAGATTTTTTTCAAAGAACCGATCGGACTGTGAAAGTGGGGTCCTGAAAATATTGGGTTGGCACGGAGTGTCATAAACTTTTGATTCTCCGCGAAAAACGGTGATAGTATGATCTACCTTAGTCTGCTTGAGCTTTTTTTCAATTTCGCTAATATAGTCTGAGATGGATTTTACCGGCAAATTCAAACAATCCACCAACCTTTCAATAAATGAGTGCCCTGCTATTATAATACGATAAGTCGGATAATAGTGTCGATAAAAATATTATAATATAGAAGAGATATCATTTCAACAAGAGAGATGTCCCAGCACCGGGCGGGAATAAAAACGCGGGGCGCAGATGCCTGCGCCCCGCGCCCGCTCAGGGGATGAGCGGAAGAGAGAAAGAGAAGAATATCATCAGAGAATCGTGCCGCCACCGAGCACGGTGTCGCCATCGTACAGCACGACGGCCTGACCCGGTGTGATAGCACGCTGCGGCTCGTCGAAGACGAGGTGCACGTGCCCGTCCTCGAGCACCGTGACTGTCGCCGCCTGCTCGCGCTGGTGGTAGCGCACGCGCGCGGTCGCGCGCAGCTCGCGCGGTGGGACGTCGTAGGCAATCCAGTTGAAGTCATTTGCCGTCAGCTCACGAGAAAAAAGCGCGTCGTTGCCGCTTAGCACCACGCGGTTTTCTGCCGCATCGATGCGCTTGACGTAGAGCGGCGCGTCCGCGGCGATGCCGAGGCCCTTGCGCTGGCCGACGGTGTAGTGCACGATGCCCTTGTGCCGGCCGAGCACACGGCCGCTTTCATCGACAAAGTCGCCCGCGGGGCAGTCGCGGCCTGTGTAGCGCGCGATAAAGCCAGCGTAGTCGCCGTCCGGCACGAAGCAGATGTCCTGACTGTCCGGCTTGTCGGCGTTGTAGAAGCCCTGCTCCTCCGCGATGCGGCGCGTCTTGCTCTTGTGCATCGCGCCGAGCGGCAGGCGTGTGTGCGCCAGCTGATCCTGCGTGAGCGAGTAGAGCACGTAGCTCTGGTCCTTGCTCTCATCGAGCGATTTTTTGAGCAGCCACCGCCCGTTTTCCTGCTCGATGCGCGCATAGTGGCCGGTCACAATGGCGTCGCAGCCTAAAATGCGGGCGCGCTCGTAGAGCCGCTCAAACTTCAGGTAGCGGTTGCAGTCGATGCAGGGGTTTGGCGTCGCGCCGCGCTCGTAGGACGAGATGAAGCGGTCGATGACCTGCCCCTTGAAGTCGTCTGAAAAGTTGAAGACATAGTAGGGGATGCCGAGGCGCAGCGCGACAAGCCGCGCGTCCTCGACGTCCTCGAGCGAGCAGCAGGTTTTGGTGCGGCTGACGCCGATGTCCTCGTTGTGAAAGAGCTTCATCGTCGCGCCGATGCACTCGCAGCCATGCTCCTTCATCAAAAATGCGGCGACGCTCGAGTCCACACCGCCGCTCATCGCAATGAGTACCTTGTCCATATTTCCTCACATCATGCGGCACGTTTCCGCGCAGAGATTTTCTATGACGGAAGCGATGCCGCGTTTATCATTTTGCCTTATTTTGCCGCGTGCTTATAAAGTGAACGGCTCTTTGCCGCTGACGAGGTCGTTCCACAGCGGTGACATACCGCGCAGGTATTCTACGACCTCGGGCACGGCTTCGAGGATGCGGTCGACTTCCTCGTCGGTGTTCCACTCGCACAGGCTCAGGCGCAGCGAGCCGCGTGCCACGTCATGCAGGCGGCCGATGGCCAGCAGTACGTGGCTTGGGTCGAGCGAGCCGGATGTGCACGCGCTGCCGGACGACGCGCAGATGCCCTTTGCGTCGAGCAGAAGCAGCAGGCTCTCGCCCTCGACGCCCTCGAAGCAGAAGCTTACGTTGCCGGGGAGGCGATTCACGGGATCGCCGTTGAGCGCGCTGTGCGGGATCTTGGACAGGCCGTCGATCAGGCGGTCGCGCAGGGCGCTGACCTTTTTTGCATTCTCGTCAATGTGTGCGCAGGCGTCTTCGAAGGCTGCGGCCATGCCCATGATGGCGGGAATATTCTCCGTGCCGGCGCGCTTGCCGCGCTCCTGCGCGCCGCCCTCGATGAGGTTCGTCAGGAAGACGCCCTGACGGGCGTACAGCACGCCGGTGCCCTTCGGGCCGTGGAATTTGTGCGCAGAGAGCGACAGTAAGTCGATGTTCTGCGCCTTGACATCGATGGGCAGGTGTCCCGCGGCCTGCACGGCGTCGGTGTGGAACAGCACGCCCGCCGCGCGGCAGACTGCGCCGATCTCGCGGATCGGCAGAATGGAGCCGATCTCGTTGTTGGCGTACATGACAGAAACCAGGCACGTATCCTCGCGGATGGCGTCTTTCACCTGCTGCGCCGTCACGGTGCCGATGGGGCCGACGGGGAGAAGCTCGACCTCGAAGCCCTCTTTTTCGAGCTTTTGGAGTGTGTGCAGCACGGCGTGGTGCTCGAATGCGGTCGAAATGATGTGCTTTTTGCCCTTGCGTTCGCCGAGGCGAGCGGCGGAGAGGATGGCCTGATTGTCGGCCTCGCTGCCGCCGGAGGTGAAGTAAATTTCGCGCGGGGAGGCGTTCAGGCATTTTGCGATGCGGTCGCGCGCGCTGAGCAGCGCCCCGGCCGCCTGCTGGCCGACGGAATGCAGGCTTGAGGGGTTGCCGTAGATCGTCTCCAGATAGGGGAGCATGGCGTCGATCGCGGCGCGGCTCATCTGGGTCGTCGCGGCGTTGTCCGCGTAAATAGTGGTCATTGAGATAAATCCTATCTTATAAGTATGTTGATATGATACGCAGGAACGTTTGCTTTGTCAATCGATTTTGCGCTCCGCGCGGGGCAAAAAGGAAGAACCGCTCGCAAGAGCGGTTCTTCCTTTTGCATTAGGGGATGGAGGGATTTTCGCTTACTTTTCGAGCAGCGTCCAGTCGCGGGTCTCGCGCAGCTCGGTCCACTTCTCATACTTGGAGTTCGTCTTGAACTTGTAGTAGTGGCTGTTCGTCGCTTCCTGAACGGCGAGGTAATACCAGGCGTTCGGGTTCGCGTTGTCCGTCCAGACCGTCATGTTCGGGAGGAGGTCCTCCTCGGTCTCGGGCTGGCGGTTCAGCACGCGGTTGACGAGCGTCATGGTCTCGGCACGGGTGATGTCGCGCTGGGGGCCGAAGGTGCCGTTGGGATAACCGTTGATCCAGCCGTTGTTGTAGGCGATGCTGATCTCGTCCTTGGCCCAGTGGTTCGCGATGTCGCTGAACTTCGCGGTCGTCTTGTCGCCGTTCGAGTCGAAGCGGGCGGCGATGGCGGCGAACTCAGCGCGGGTGATGGCGGCGTTCGGGCGGAACGTGCCGTCGGGATAACCCGTGATGATGCCCATGGAGCTGAGGGTCGAGACCGCGGTGTTGTACCAGTCGGCGCGCGTCACGTCGGAGTAGCGGTTGGTCTTCGTGAGGTTCTCGTCGCGGACGTCGTCGGTCAGCAGGCGGAAGAAGATGGTCGCGACCTCGGCGCGGGTGATGTTGTTCTGCGGGCGGACCTCGCCGTTGCCGTAACCGACGATATAGGCGAAGTGATCCGTCGTGTTCAGACCGAGCGCGTCATCGTCTTCGATCGTCACAGTGGGCTTGGGACGGGGATGATGACCACCGTTCTTGGTGTAGGTGACCGTCACGGTGCGATTGTCAGCGGGCATGGTGCCGGAGACAACCAGCTTATCAGCAGTGTAGCCGGAGATTTTGGGGCTGGTGACGGAGTAGTCCTTGCCGTACAGAATGGTTTCAATGTGGCTTTCAGCGGCCTTGCTGCCATCGCGGTAAACGTAGTTGATGGTTAAAGTGTAGGAGTTGCGGGTGTACTGAATCCTAATGGTAGTTGTGCCATCGGACTTGATCTTTTCCTGCGTAACCGTTCCAGGAATGAAGCCGGGGTAATCCTTGGCTGCGGCCGCGGTATGAGTGCCAGCCGTGCCGGACAGGTGGTCGATATCATCCGGCGTGTTGTTGTAGCTGCCGTCAAGATTCTGCTTGTAGTGCTCGACCTTGTAAGCAACACTGTCGGCGGCGGTGATTTTCAACTTGCCTTCATGCTTTGTGATGTTGTAGTTGCTTTCCTTAGTGTTGTTATTCAGAGTATAAGTGAAGGCGTTAGCCGATTCACCAACTTCTGTCTGAGAGCCGGTCACGTTGTAGGTCGCGCCCTCGCCATCAGCGAAACCGTTACCGCCGACGGTGACATTTTTGTTCGTTAGAGCCGTGCCGTCATACGGTTTGCTGGCGTCGGCAGAGGTCAGGATGACGTTGCGCGGCTCAATTTTCAACCAGCCGTCGGTGACTTCAAACTTGACGTTGGTGAATTGAGAGTTTTTGTTTTCAAACTGTTCAGCTTTCAGACCCATCTGATAGGTGTCAGCATCGGTGCCCGTGGCGGTAGCGGTGCCGTTGAAGGTGAAGTCGGTGGTCTTGTAGAGCTCGTTGCTGATGCTCTTGACCTCGTAGCCGGTGACGGACTGCTCGGAACCGTTGTAGACCTTAGTGTCGCTGTTACCAGTGATGGTAACGATGACTTCCTCGTCAATCGTGGTCTTCTTCCACTGTGCATAGAGAACATTGGGTTCAACCTTATCCACGCGGGCGGCAGACGTACCGGCGGCGAAGCTAATGCCATGGCCGTCTTGCTTGGTGTTCCAGCCAGTAAACGTGTAGCCATCGCGCTTGGGAAGCTGCTTCTTTTCTACCAGTTCATCATAGGAGAGAAGATCAATGAGGCCGTTATTCTTTAGATCAGAAATCTGCGTGGATGCGGGGGTAGTGCCAAAGTTTGCGTTATACGTCAGGGTGACCGTTTCAGCCACGGGGCCGTAAACAGCCGTCAGGGTAACGCCGCCCTTCGGCACTAAGACCTTATCGTTGGGATAGTACTTCTTGCCGCTGCTGTCACTGCTGGCATTCCAGTACAGGAAGACCTTGTTAGCGGGGAGCTGGTCTAAGTTATTAAGAACGGTTGCTTTGCTGTCCTTGGCGTATTTCTGTGTATCCTTAGTCTGCGGATTAGCGATGCTGGAATCAACAACATACGTCACGCTGTAACCGGTCTTATTGCCGACGCGGGCATAGAGATCAATATTCTTAGTGATCGCAGTGTTGAAGTTGAACGGCGTGCCGTCTTTATAAGTCCAGCCGAGGAAGGTATCGCCGTCAGCGAGCGTGACTTTGTCAGTGGGCATCGCGTCTTGGCTGATCGTGCCGCGCAGAGGTACGTTCGAGATCGTTGTGAGCACTTTCTTATCGGAATCGTGCACCGTCACCGTAAAGGTGGGAGCCTTCCACTTGGCATAAACGGTGATGTTCTGCGCGGGCATAGTCTTGCCCTCAAAATCGTAGGCAAGTTCGCCTTTTGGATCAGCATACCAACCATCAAAAATATAGCCATCTTTGCCAGCGGGCGTGGCAGTGGGCTCATAGTTTCCAGCATCAGAGATGGGAGCCTCAAATTTGTAGGAGACTGTCTTATCATCCTCAGCGCCGGAGTTCACATACACAATGTTGTAGCTGTTGCGGGTGTAGTAGAACTTGGCGTTATTGTAAGCGGAGCCATTCGGAGTGCCTTCCTTATAAGTGAAGCCAGTGATGGGGTATTTGTCTTCTTCGGTGACGTCATAACCAGTTCCAGGACTGGTATCACTGTGGTGTAGTTTATAAGTTACACCATTCTTAACAGTTCCAGTTTCACCGGGGAGAACTTCTACATAATAGTGAGCAGTTTGACTGCCATAACCGGTTTTCGGCCCATAGAATGTAGCGCCACCCAAGGGCATTGTATCAATATTGACCTGATAGGTGTTGCCGTTTTTTGATGTTTTCCAAGTGTTGCTGCCATTATAGGTCGGCCACCGATTGGAGATGTTAGCACCGTACTTGGCGGTGATAGTGAGATCTTTAAGCAGTTTTCCGTAACAATCGGAACGATCATGGGTATGTTCTTCCTTGCCGCAGATGGGGTATCTGCTATAGCGATCTGAAGGATAACAGCCACCTTTGTATTTGGTGCCTCCAAAGAGAGACCACGTCCGATCGGAATAGATGTGACGGTGCGCTTCCTTGCCGCAAATGATATCGTTTCCGCGTTCATCGCTCACAAAAGTCACCGTATACACATTACGCTTATAGTAAACGTTGACAATGGTAGAACCGTCGCCTGCAATTTCTTTTTGCTCGACTTTATCTAAGGTAAAGCCCTCGTAGCTCTTATCGACTGCATCTTCGGTCAATTCGCCGGCAGTGCCGGTCAATATCTCGGATTCCTTATAGGAGTAGCCGTCATCATCTGCATTTTCCAGCCGGTGAATGACGGTGTAGTTGGTGTTGCCCGCAGCAGTCCACTGCGCGGTCAACTCGACATTTTCAGACAGGGACTTGTTAAAATCGTATTTACCCTGAGCATCATACCAGCCATCAAAAGTGTAACCGGGCTTGCTCGGATTAGCAGGGGGAGTGGGAGTAGTGCCGTTTGCCACAAACAGCGGTGCAACATAGCTGCCGCCGTTAGAGTTAAACTCAATCCAGTGGCCTTTCTCTACAATGGGGTAAAGATAGGTAGTGCCATCGTTGAAGGATACGGAAGTGATATGGTTGCCGCTCGCATCTTTCCAACCGGTAATGGCTTCATCAGCGCCGATGGGGAAAGCAACATCACTGAAATCATTAAGGGGGTCTGTCGCTGTTACTTCCTTGGTAGCGATGATGCGTGCACCCTCACCTTCGCCGTCCATGAAGTAGACGTAGCACACGGGATCAAACTTGGCGTAGAGGTTTACGTCGGTGCTATCTTCCGTGACGATGATTGCGGTTCCGAAATAAGAGAACTGTTCATCACCATCGTACCAGCCATCAAATTTGTAGCCTTCCTTCTCAGGAGTAGCCGGAACGTCGAGAGATTCGTTGTTCTTGATGATCTGCGAGTAATAGGGTGTTTTGTCACCTTCATTGAGATAGAAATTATAGGTGATATACTTGTCAGTATCCGGTCTGACGATTCGCATGACTGCCGGATTTGCCGCCAGCACGTTGAGCGGCAATAGCGACAGCGTCATCACGAGGACCAGGACCCAGGTGAGAAGGCGCTTGCCAACTTTCTTCTCAGACATAAAAAAATCCTCCTTCTTCTGCCTGTACGGCGCGAAGAAGGGGGGAGGTGATCTGCATTTGGCAACCGGCTGCCGTGCGGCGCGAGCGCCGTTTAGGTCCGTGGCTTTGCGACACAGGCTTTCGCCTGCTGTGCCTTTTTCTGTACAGTTGCTCTTCTGCGAGCCGCACAGATATTTGTGTTTGCCAATATTTTATGTTCACAGTATACCAGATTTGCCCAAAAATGCAAGGCGATTTTCAAAAAATATATAAGATATTAACAGAACTAATAATGTGCAGAAAAAGACGGCGGCAAGAAATACCTGCCGCCGTGATTCGACGAATTGTGAGGTCTTACGCCACCGCGGACACGGCGAGCGCGTCGCTCTGCTGGGAGTAGGTCAGGGGGGAGACGCAGCCGGCGAAGGTGGTCTCGTTGATGGCGCGCTTGGTGACGGCATAGGTCATGTCGATCTGGTACCAGTTGCCGCTGACGTTGACCTTGTTCCAGGCGTGGTAGCTGCTGCCGGCGTAGCCCTTGGTGAGGGTGCAGGGGATGTTCTGGCTGCGGCACATGGCGGCGAAGAGGGACGCGAGGTCGTAGCAGATGCCCTTGTTGCTGTTCAGGGTGGCGGCGGTGTCGGGGATGTACTTGCTGACCTTGCCGGAGGTGATGTCGCTCGCGAGCTTGGTGTCGTAGGTGTAGTGACCGGCGATGTAGTTGTAGATCGCGGTGACCTTGTCCATATCGGTCTTAGCGTCTTTGCAGAGCTCAGCGGCCTTCTTGCACACATCGTCGCCGGAGGTGAACTGCACGTCGGTCGTGGCGATGAGGTAAGGGGCGTAGGCGTTTTCAATCTTGGCGTTGACGCGCTTGCTGGTCACGACGCGGTAGGTCGTGCCGGAGATGTTCTCGCAGAGGGAGATGGTGTAGGCGCCGTCGCCCTGCTCGAGGGAGAAGACGGCGTCCTTGCCGCTCGGGCAGTTTTTGTAAGACGTCTTTTCGTTACCGTACTGGATGCCGACCTTCAATTTGGCATTGGAGGTGTAGTTGACGGTGACGAAACCATACTTGGCATTCGTGGTGTCAATGGTGGTGCCATTGGCAGCACTGGCGTTCACAACCGTGAACATGGACATGACAATGAGCACTGCGAGCATAGCGCAGGCATGACGAAACAGCCGTTTCATACGGCGATCTCCTTTCGGTAACTGGCTGCCAGCCCTGTTCTCAGGGGTAAGGCCCTATAGCTTTGCGTCGCCGGTTTTCACCGGGTTTGCTATTATCGTTTGAGATGCGGTCGAAGCGGCTGCACCTACTCTTTTTTTACGTGTGCATCATATGCCTCCGTTCGACATTTGTCAACAGATAATTTAGCGGTTTCTTTATTTTTTCGAAAAAATTGGAATTTTGTCAATACCAACGCGGAACGCGTTCAAAATTCGTTCATATTTAGCGGAAACGCCACTTGCCAATTGCGGCGCCGCGTAGTATGCTCGTAAAAATCGCAAACGCGGGCCTCAAAATGGGGCAGGCGGGCACGGGAAAAGAAAGGATACGACACATGAAAGTAAGGAAAGAGAAAACACTGGCAACGAAAATGGCCATCTCCCTGGTTGCGGGACTGACGGCCGGTCTCCTGTTTTTGTTCCTCCGCGAGCATTTGAATGCCTCCGGACAGGAAGCGGTGTGGACGACCATCAATGATCTTTTGTTCCAGGATATCACCGCTGCCGGAGCGAGCAGCGCGCTTGGCCTTTTCTATTTGGCCGGTCAGATGTTCATTCGTTCCCTCCAGCTCGTCATCGTGCCGATGGTGTTTACTTCCATTACATTGGCAATAGGACAGATCTCTGATACCAGTACACTTGGCAGAATTTCCTTCAAGTGTATCAAGGGTTTCCTGATCTGTTCTTTTTTTGCGCTCCTGCTCGCCTGCGTGTGCGGCATCGTCTTCTATAACATGGGCGTGTTCCACATTGCGGTCGACGGGCTCGAGAGCGTTTCAGGCTCGGCGGGCTCCAATCCGCTGCTCGTCGTGTTGAACGTCATCCCCTCGAACATCGCTTCCACCTTCTCGAGCAACACCGCGGTGCTCGCCGTCGTCTTCCTCGCCGTGTCCCTCGGCCTGTGCATGAAGACGCTCGGCGAGGAGAAGACCGCGACGCTGCGCAAGCTCATCCAGGAGCTCAACGACGTCGTTATCGTCTTTCTGAACTTCGTCGTCAGCAAGTTCGGCCCCGTCGCTATCTTCATGCTGCTCACGCGCACCTTCGCATCCTACGGTGTGGAGCACCTCAAGCCAGCTGTCGCCTACGTTATCCTCACGGTCGCGCTGCTGCTCATCTTCCTCATCATCGGCTATCCCGCTTTCATCGCGATCTTCGCGCATCTTGATCCTTTCAAGTTCGCCAAGAAGATCACCCGCGTCGCGGTCTTCGGCTTCTCCACCTCTTCGAGTGCGGCGACGCTCCCGCTCAACGTCAAGACCACGGTCGAGGAGCTCGGCGTGGATGAGAAGATCGCCTCCTTCGTCCTGCCGCTCGGCATGACCATCAACATGAACGGAACGGCCATCATGCAGGTCATCGCAACGCTCTTCATCGCCGGCTGCGCGGGCTACAGCATCAGCTTCACCCAGCTCGTCGTCATCGCGCTGCTCGCACTCATCGCCTCCGCCGGTACGCCCGCGGCCCCCGGCTCCGGCGCGATCATCCTTTTCACCATCCTCTCCGGCCTCGGCTATGTGAATGATGCGGCAATGCTGGCCTACAGCCTCATCCTCGCCATCAACCGCCCCATCGAGATGCTTGTCACCGCGCTCAATGTTGTCGGCGATTCCGCCACGAGCATCTATGTCGCCAAGTCCGAGGGCGTGCTGAACGAGGACGTTTACAACGCGTAAGATCATTCAAAAAAGTGGTGTCACCACTTTTTTGAGAAAGTTTCGCTTCGCTTTGTGCCTCGCGGGCTCGACACACGCTCCGCGCAGAGTGTTTTTTCTGACGCGCGTGTCGCCAGAAAAAACGATCCAGATCATTTGCCGCCTGCGGGCGGCAAAGTCTGCGATGCTTTTATAACGAAAGAGACGCGGCGAAAGCCGCGTCTCTCCTTATATTATAGGTGTTATCTGTTACACGCTGAGCCAGTCGTCGAGGATAAGACCCTCGTTGTGCTTGGTGAGAAAGCCCACGCTCCACTCGCCGCCGAAGGCGATGAGCTTGCGGCCCTTGAAGTCCTCGAGCACGCGGGAACCCGAGCAGAGCATCAGGTCCTTCACGTCGCACGGGCACTCGCGGATCAGGCGCAGGTGCTCGTAGGGGAGGCCGCTCATGCGCAGGTCGACGCCGTACTCGTTTTTCATACGGTACTCGAACACGTCGAATTGCAGCGTGCCGACCACGCCGACGACCACGTCCTCAAAGCCGCTGTCGGGGATTTTGAAGATCTGGATGGCGCCCTCCTGTGCGATCTGCTCCACGCCCTTGACGAACTGCTTGCGCTTCATCGTGTCCTTGGGTGAGACGAGCATGAAGTGCTCGGGCTCGAACGTCGGGATGCCGGAGAAGCGGAACTTCTTGCCGGGTGTCGTGATCGTGTCGCCGATCGAGAAGATACCGGGATCGAATACACCGATGATGTCGCCCGCGTAGGCCTCGTCGACGATCTCGCGCTCGGCGGCCATCATCGTCTGCGGCTGAGAGAGGCGCATCTTGCGGCCGGACTGGACGTGGAAATACTCGGTGTCGCGCTCGAACTTGCCCGAGCAGATGCGCATGAACGCGAGGCGGTCGCGGTGGGCCTTGTTCATATTGGCCTGGATCTTGAAGACGAAAGCCGAGAATTCGGGGGAGTAGACGTCCACCTCGCCCGCGTCGCTCACGCGCGGAAGCGGCGGCGTGGTCATCTCTAAAAACGCGTTCAAAAACGGCTCGACGCCGAAGTTCGTCAGCGCGCTGCCGAAGAACACGGGGGAGAGCTTACCGTGGCGCACGGCGTCGAGGTCAAAGTCACGGCCTGCGCCGAGCAGCTCGACCTCTTCGGCGAGTGTATCGCGGCGGGCCTGACCGATCAGGTCGACGAGCGCGGGATCATCGAGCTCGATTTCCGTGATGCCCGCCTTTTTGGCGTGGCCCGCGTCGGTGAAGTGCAGGATGCAGCGCTTATCGCGGTCGTACACACCGGCAAACTCCTTGCCGCAGCCAATCGGCCAGTTGACGGGATAGGTGTCGATGCCCAGCTCGCGCTCGACCTCCTCGCAGAGCTCGAGCGGGTCGCGCGTTTCGCGGTCCATCTTATTGATAAAGGTAAAGATGGGGATATTGCGCAGGGCGCAGACCTTGAAGAGCTTGCGCGTCTGCGGCTCGACGCCCTTTGCGCCGTCAATGACCATGACGGCGCTGTCCGCGGCCATCAGCGTGCGGTAGGTGTCCTCGGAGAAGTCCTGATGTCCCGGCGTGTCGAGGATGTTGATGCAGTAGCCGCTGTGCTGGAACTGCATGACTGACGACGTGACCGAAATGCCGCGCTGCTTTTCGATTTCCATCCAGTCGGATTTTGCCGCGCGCTCGCGCTTGCCCTTGACTTCACCCGCCTGCGCGATGGCGCCGCCGTAGAGCAGGAACTTTTCCGTCAGAGTGGTTTTACCGGCGTCCGGGTGCGAAATGATCGCAAACGTCCGGCGGCGGGAGATCTCTTCCTGTAAAGTGGCCATGACTGCCTCCTGAAAAATACGATTTACCGGGCAAGTGTATCACAGCCCCCCGCATTTTGCAACAGAATCCTAAAATCTATGCTTGACAAAGCGAAAAATGTCTGGTATAGTACATCTTGTTCCGCGGGCGTAGCTCATCTGGTAGAGCGCCACCTTGCCAAGGTGGAGGTAGCGAGT
>ERZ824598.3319-NODE-3319-length-14188-cov-5.833086_pt1 | contig 14188 bp, 10 predicted proteins | sample MGYA00519934_ERZ824598 | MGnify/ENA primary metagenome ERZ824598 (study PRJEB31778, sample SAMEA3449177) | human gut metagenome | biome: human gut; feature: human-associated habitat; material: faeces | place: United Kingdom | collected 2010/2012 ...
TGTAAAATTGATTTCTCAGCTTTTCGGCGACCGTGAAATGGTAGCTAACGCTACGGGCTGTTCTTCGATCTATTCGGGTTCGATACCTTCTACTCCTTACACAACGAACGATAAAGGTAAGGGTGTCGCTTGGGCCAATTCGTTGTTCGAAGATTTCTGTGAGTTCGGTTTGGGTATGACGTTGGCCGTTGAAAAAATGCGCGAGCGTTTGGTGAAATTGATGAATCGAGCCATCGAGGGCGATAGCTGTCCGGCAGAGACCAAAGAACTGTTCGCTGCATGGATTGCCGATAAAGACAATACCGAACGTTCTATCGAGCTCGAAGCTCAAATTACACCTATCGTGAAAGCTAATGCCGATAAGTGTGAAATATGTAAAGAGATAGCTTCATTGAGTCAGTATCTTATCAAAAAATCACAGTGGATTATCGGTGGTGACGGTGCTTCGTACGATATCGGCTTCGGTGGTCTCGACCATGTTTTGGCATCGGGCAAAAATGTGAATATCCTCGTTTTGGATACCGAAGTATATTCGAATACCGGTGGTCAGGCTTCGAAAGCTACTCCGGTGGGTGCTATCGCTAAGTTTGCCGCTGCCGGTAAGCGTGTACGTAAGAAAGACCTCGGTTTGATGGCTACTACTTACGGTTACGTTTATGTAGCTCAGATTGCTATGGGTGCTGACCAGGCTCAGACTCTGAAAGCAATCCGCGAAGCTGAAGCTTATCCCGGACCGTCACTCATCATCGCTTACGCTCCGTGTATCAACCACGGTCTGAAGCTGGGTATGGGCAAGAGCCAGGCTGAGGAAGAAAAGGCTGTTAAGTGCGGTTACTGGCACTTGTGGCGTTACAACCCGGCTTTGGAAGCTGAAGGCAAGAATCCGTTCCAATTGGATAGCAAAGAACCGGATTGGTCTGGATTCCAAGACTTCCTGAAGAGCGAGGTTCGTTACTCATCTGTAATGAAACAATATCCTACGGAAGCTGCTGAACTGTTCCAGGCTGCTGAAGACAATGCTAAGTGGCGTTATAACAGCTACAAGCGTTTGGCACGTGAAAACTGGGGTGCAGATGCTGAATAATTTCAGTCATTGAAATAAGAAAATATAAACTCTGAAAAATGAAGGCTGCACCGCGAACCGGTTGTAGCCTTTATTTGTTTCTAAATCAAATTAAAACAACGAACATTATGATCGGATTTATTATTTGGATTATCGGTGTAGTGCTTGCCGTCAAAGCAGTACTCGAAATTATGAGATGGAATGTGGATGGAGTGAAAAAACTATTGGTTGCCATCCTTGTATTGCTGACTAGCTGGATAGGTCTGGCTGTCTATTACTTCTGGGGAAGGGAAAACTTGCCGCAGATGTTGAAATAAGTAAGTATTGTTGTAAACTGTAGTATCTCAAATTTCCCTCCTCCCCGGGAGAAGAATTTGAGATACTATTTCATTGATATTATTGACTGATAACTGTTCCTATCAGTTCCAGAACTTCCTCTTCCGTTCCGCTGAACGGACCATAGCTTTGTAACTTCACCGAACACATAGCGGCAGCAAAACAACCGGCCTCCTGATAGGAAGCGCCTTTATTACGCATATAAAGATAACCCGCCATATAAGTATCTCCGCAACCGGTAGCATCTGCCACATTCTCCACCGGATAGGCAGGTATTTCATAAAAACGTCCGTCTACATAGATAAGCGAACCTTTATCCCCCAATGTCAGCAATACTTCTTTGACTCCCCAATCCGCCAGTTTCAATGCGGCATCATAAGGATCCACACACTGCGTAAGAACCTCCATCTCATACTCATTGGCTTTTAGGATATGGATATACTTCAAAGCCTCCTCTTTCTCGGTCCAGTCCACTGCCAGCACTTCTTCATCCCGCACTTCACGCAAGTAGCCTTGCACATCAAGAGAAAGCAAACCTTTGCCAGCAAGAGACTTGATGACCTCCAACGAGAAATCGTCTGCCAACAGGCTGCCCAAATGATAAATACGGGCATTCACATCCTGCAGACTTTCAACCGTGAAAGGATCGGCTTTCGCCGTCACACGCTGTTTCCGTTCGTTGGTATCCTCACCATAGATATTCTCAAAACAGATAGAACGGGCACTGGGAAGCACTTTCACTTCGATGTTTTGTTTCCTCAAATCGTCCACCACCGACATCTCGCTATCCGCCAGGGCAGTGACAAGTTGGAATCCTTCCGTACTCAGATGTTTGATGGCATGTGCAAAATAGAAAGATGTTCCCCCTGGCATGTGCACTGTCTTTTTCGGAGTAACTACTTTATCCAAAGTAATATATCCAATGCAACAAAGATTGTATTTCATAAAATATCTTTTCCTTTTTCAGACTACAAAAGTAGGCAATTATTATTGTTTCCTGTCCCTGCAAAGCTATAATTTCTTTCTCTTTAAGAAATCCGTAGGACTTTCACCGAATTGCTCCTTATAGCACTTTGTGAAATAAGAGGGAGAAGAGAAACCAACCTCATAGGCAATCTCCGCAATCGTCATCTCCGAAGAAGCAAGCAGAGAAGCCGCCTTTTTGAGGCGAGCCTGACGCAACAACTCATTCGGAGCATAGTTGGTTAGCGACTTCAGCTTACGATAAAGCTGCACACGGCTCAATCCCATATCCTTGCCCAGGTCCTCCACATTCAGTTCCGGATCCCGCATCTTTTCTTCCACAAGCGCCTTGAAACGGGAAACGAAATCCTTATCCATATCGCTGATATTCTCTTTCGCCAACGTCTGGTTATCACCGAAAAACTGTCGAAGCTGACGACGGGAATCTATCAGATTACGGATGCGGGACAAGAGCAACTGCGAATTGAAAGGCTTGGAGATATAAGAGTCCGCACCTCCATTGTACCCCTGTATGCGTTGCTCGTCGAGCGAACAGGCAGTGAGAAGAATGACAGGGATATGGCTGGTCTGCAATTCCGTTTTCAGGCGGCGGCAACACTCCACACCATCCATACCGGGCATCATTACATCGGAAACAATCACATCGGGGACGTACTTCATGGCAAGGCGTATGCCCGTAGCTGCTTCCGGTGCGTCCAGTACCTGATATTCTTCGGTGAGCAGCGTCTTTACATAATGACGGATATCGGCATTATCATCGATAACCAATACTGTGGGACGTCCAGTTGCTCCTGCCTCCTCTTCATCAGCCGATAACTCGCTTTCTACTAACGTAGCGGAAACTTCCGTCTCTCCGGCAGGCAGCGTCACCACGGTAGGATGATATTGAGAAATGCTCTGAGCCGGAAGAAGGACGGTAAATGTCGTTCCTTTTTCATCACTCTGAGCAGTAATTTGCCCGCCATGCATCTCCACAAAGGCGCGTACAAGAGCCAGTCCGATGCCTGTGCCCGCCTGATGACCATCTATCTGATAAAAACGCTCAAAGATGGCATCCACTTCCTGGGAAGAAACGTAGCTGCCGGAGTTGAAGACAGAGAAGCGAAGACTCGCGACATCGGCTTGCAGGCTCACAACTATCTTTCCATTCTCAGGGGTATACTTCACGGCATTGGACAACAGATTGAAGTAGATGCGCTCCATCTTCTCGCAGTCCGCCATGATGCGGAAATCCGCATCGGGCATGGCTTCGAAGGAGAAAGAGATATGTTTTTTCAGCAGGGCCATGCGGAAGGAATCGTTCCAGCTACGAAAATTGCTCAACAGGTCGAAAGGATCCAGATGGAGTTCCATACGCCCGTTCTCTACTTTACGGAAATCGAGGATTTGATTGACGAGACGAAGAAGGATATTAACGTTCTTCTTCATCAGTTCCAATAACTGACGGGAATGCTCCCCGAGGGATTTATCAGCAAGAAGCTGGTTAATGGGGTCGGCAATCAGCGTCAGCGGAGTACGGAAATCATGAGAAACATTGGTAAAGAACACCAGCTTGGCGTGAGTGGCCGCTTCCAATTCATGGGATAATTGTTCCAACTGCTCCTTTTGCTGGATAAGTTGCTCCTTCTGTTGCGTCAACTGTTGCTTCTGTTCTTCGAGTTTCTCCTTCTGCCGGGAGAGTTCCCGATTCAGGCGGTTCTTGGTGCGCAGCGAAAGGTAAACGGCAACCAACAGACCGACAACCAGCAGGAGCACTAACAGACTACCGAACAGCACCACCTGCTGCGTAGCATAGCGGTCAAGATAATGATTCATCTTTCCGTTCAGCGTCTCTATTTTTCCGTCAAGGGTGGCGATATGTGTGGTCTGCATCTGCATAATCTGGGCATTGGTACTGTCCACAGCAGAGGTATTTAATATCGTTTCGCGCGGGAAGTCACGTTTATTCAGAATGTCCATTGCTATCTGTATCACCCGGTCGCCACCGGTGGGATAAATAAATGTGGCATCCAGTTCGCCCTTCAACACCTGTTCCACACCATATCCTTCGCCGGACAGGGCATCCGTACCAATGAAACGCATCTCCCCCGCCCTGCCTTTCTGCCGGGCAACAGCGTAGGCACCTGCCGCCATACGGTCGTTCTGGGCATACACCACATCTATCTGAGGGAAGTGCGCCAGCAAGGTATCCATCTTCTGTCCAGCCTCGGAACGTAACCATCCGGCATCTTCACGTCCCAGGAGCTTGATGCCGGGGTAAGGGGAAATGGCAGAGACAAAGCCCTGATGTCGGTCTATCGCCGATGTGGAACCGGTCAAGCCTGATATTTCCACTACATTTCCTTTTCCCTGGAGCATATTAACCACGTAGCGGCCTATCGCTTTTCCTATCTCATAATTGTCCGCACCGATATAAGCGGTATATTTATCGGAAAGTATCTTGCGGTCGAAGACAATAACGGGAATACCACGGTCGTATGCTTCTTCCACCACCGGGGTAATGGGGGCGGCTTCGTTGGGAGCAATGACTAATAAGTCCACCCCTTCCTCTATGAAATTGCGGATGTCCTCTATCTGACGGGCATTATCATCCTTCACGGTGCGGATGTCGATTTCCACTTCATCATAGAAAAGTGCTTCGCGCAGCATCTCGTTATTCATCTGGTGGCGCCACTCATCGTCGCTGCACTGGGATACCCCGATACGGAAACGGGGTTCATGCCGGGCGCACGAAGCTGCCAGCCCGAAGAGGGAAAGTAAAGTTAGCAACAAGTAAACATTGTATCTTCTCATTGTCTTTTCGGTTGTTTTAAGTATCATAGAGAAATCAGAAACTCAGTCCTTTTTCACGACCGTGATTATAGACGTCTTCCAATCCGTTGCCTGCAATGGTATAGAAATCGACTCCCATCTCTTTCAAATCATGGTCAGGCTTTATAAAACGGATGGTGGAGTCATTAATCCGGGCAGGGACTTCTTCGTCTGAGAAGAGATCAAAACTTATTCCTTTCTCCTCAAAAGCTCTCAAAACGCCATGCGTAAACACATTCTTATATCCACCGGACATACAACATATAGCGATATCATCCATATTTTTTAGGGTATTAGTATCGCAAATATAAAAAAATATCAGATGTATTGTTACCTGTTTCGTTCAAAAAGCTCCTTATTCGATAGAAATTCAATTGGGGTAGAGCAGAAAGGGCACCTCTTATCAAGTGAAAACGCACGGCTTTCTGAATGAAAGATAACTATGCGTTTATCTGTTTTGCATAGTGAGTTATCCCGTTAAAGCAACAGGATTATCAAGTGTTGACAGTTGTCAGTAAACTTACTGACTACCGTCAACAAGTTTACTGACAACTGCCAACATATCGGCTGACAATAGTCAACACTTGATAATTCATAAGGCAGAAGAGGAGAAATGATAAGGCAAAAGCGGAGAGTTAGCTATCTGATTTAGCAGTCTATCATTGAGCAGTCAGTTCAATCACACGGCTCTGAGTTTGTCCTAAACCCAATACATCCAGACCGACTTTCATCAGATAATCACCGGAATATACTTTTCCATTAGCTACCAATCCGGAAGTTACAGCAGGCATCAGGTTGATTTCCTCCACTTTATACTGTTTGTTCGGGTCCAGACCTTGCAATTTCACCGCCAGCAGCTTTTCCTGAAAGCGCGGATGAATGTCATAAGCAAACAGAACCGCCTTGTTTGTATCTTTACTTACATAGTTCAGCGCCATATGATTCCCTTCGTATGGAGAAACCAAACGATACTGGTCACCATCCATTATGGCGTTTTGGAGACGTTTCCAGTTGGCTACCGCTGTCTGGCAATAAGTCAGTTCATCGGCAGTAAGTTCTTTCAGACCGATATCGAAACCAAGTTTGCACATGGAGGCTACGTCGGTGCGGAACTTTATGGAAGTCGCCTTGTTCCAACTCGTCACATGGGCATCCATAGCCTTTGCGGGAAAGAACTGGGAGAAACCCCACTGGATATAAACACGTTCCACCGGGTCGGTATTGTCACTGCACCAGAACTCCGTGAAGTACTTCAATGCTTCGTAATCGCACCGCGCACCGCCACCGGAGCAAAGCATCATCGGTACATTGGGAAAATTCGCCTTTACACGTTTCAGAACGTTGTATATACCACGCACATGGTCTATATAAAGTTGTCCCTGTTTGTCTTTCAGATAAGCGGAATAGATATTGGTGATGGGGCTGTTGCAATCCCACTTGAAGAAAGCGACATCGGGATTTTCCTGCATAATGTTTTCTACAACACCATATACATGATCCTGCACTTTCGGGTTGCTGAGATCCAGTACCAACTGATTGCGGTAATAATACGTTTCGCGGTTAGGCAGTTGGATGGCCCAGTCCGGATGTTTCTCAAAGAGTTCGCTCTTGGGGTTCACCATTTCCGGTTCAATCCAGATGCCGAACTTCACATCCGCATCTTTGGCAGCTTTTACTAAGGCGGGAATACCACCGGGCAGTTTATCATGAGTTACTTCCCAATCGCCCAAACCGGCATGGTCATTCTTACGCGGGTATTTATTGGCAAACCAGCCATCGTCCAGCAAAAACATATCCACTCCCAAATGCTTGGCTTCCTTCATCAACTCGGCAAGTATCTCCTGATTGAAATTGAAACCTGTATTTTCCCAGTTATTCAAAAGGGTCAGACGGCTGCCTTTACCATCTTTCAGACTATAGTTGCGCGCCCATTCATGCAGATTGCGACTGCCTTGCGAAGCACCATCATGGCTCAAAGTGAAAATGAATTCGGGAGTGGTGAACACTTCATTCGGTTTCAATTCGTAGTTCGATGCATAAGGATTGATGGCAGGGATTACGCGGAGATTACCCACATTGTCCACTTCGAAAGTGAAACGGAAGTTGCCCGTCCAGCCCAGTGTACCCATCAAGACATCGCCCTGGTGTTCGTTCACCGGTTGGTCCAGTCCTACTTCAAAGAAGGGATGGGTGTGCATGGCAGCACGGCTTCCCAGCTTCGTGTCAATCACTTTCTTGCCAAACTGCAATTGCTGACTGCTCATCTGCGCTTCTTTTGCCCAGTCACTGCTGAACTCGGTCAGGTAATAACTGGAATTATTAAAGTAGAGCATGGTGGAGGCATAGGTGGAGAGCATGACAGGCTTCTTCTCCTGATGCTTTATCTCGCTCCACGTCTTGATGACGTTCTCTTTGGGATAGGCCACATAATGCAGTGCCACGTCTACCGGATACTGGTTATCGCGCAGGTTTATCACGGTTTCCGTACCACCTTCTACAGGCTTGGACGAGGAAGAAACGTAATAAAGAATCGTCGACGGATTGCCGTCATTATGAGTGATGGCAATGGCAGGTTCAAAGTAATCTTCATTGCCGGAACCGCTATACACTTCCCAGCCGCGCTTGCTCACACTACCGTCCGACCCGGCATGTATATTCCAACGGAAGTTCTGCAAATCCTGCTGGTGCAAGAGTTTCTCGCCCAGATACGTTTGATACAAGCGACCGTTTTCGCCTACCTGGAGCACCAGGTCGGTGTTGTCCGTAGAAATGCGGATAGTTTCTTTTTCCGCTGCATGGGCATACGTCAGGGATGCGAATGCAAAGAGAGTTACAAGTAAATTTTTCATGGTGTACGATGAATTTAGTTACAAAAATAGATTAAATATAATTTAGAATGAAAGACTTGCGCTGAATTCCAGAGTGAGCTGGCGCAAATAATTATCGCTCATATAGTGATCCTTGAACTTTCCGGCTTCTTCCTTGCTCAACAGTTCGGCACCGTTGATAGTGCCACTGGCACCCTTCTGATTCAGGAAGTTCACAACCGTAGCTCCCAAGGAGAGATGCTTGTTCACCTTCCAGTTCACGCCGCCGAAGGTTTCCCAACGGCCGTTGAAGTAGAGGGCATTGGTCAGATTGGCATTCAGGTCGGGCACTCCTTCAAAGGGGGACTTGATGAAATAGTTGTTATAAGTCGGCTTCTGGTAAGTGAACAGGGCGTGCAGGTGGAAACCTTTGAACGGATTGATTTCTGCCGAAGTAGTCCAGCCCAGGGTCTTGATGTCGTATATTAAGTAAGAAGGAATTTAATTCCCTGTTGCGCGAAGGAGAAGAGATTATACCCAAGCGGGGGGAAATCCTGACTACGGAACTTCGCATTTTTGCTTTAATACGGATGGGGATTAAGGATAGTTCCAAGATAGCCACTCTCCTGTTCTATTCTCCGCAGACGATTTATAATCACCGGAGTGTGGTGAAAAATAAGGCAAAGATGAGGGATAGTTTTGAGAAACAGGTGGAGGAGCTTTGTGCGGTGATATAGGTGCTATAAATCAATCTCCTTTACCATTACCATATCAGAACAGTAATGATAAAGGAGAAAATAATCTAATTGTAACCTCTCAGGAGCTTAGTCCAATCTACTCTTAAAAGCAGCCGGTAACTCCGGCATAGCCCCGCTCTGTGTACAAACATAGGCAGAAACTTCCACCGCCAACTTATGAGCCTCAGGCACCGGCTTTCCGCTAAGTATGGCAGACGTGAAAGCCGCAGTAAATGAATCTCCCGCACCAACGGTATCGGCAACCGGAACCCGTGGTGTATCCTGGAAAGACACAACGCCCGGAGTAAACACGTAACTGCCGTTCGTGCCGCAAGTCAGAATCAACATTTTCAGATTATATTTAGCCAGGAGTATCCAGCATTTATCCTGCAAGTCAATCCCCGGATAGCCGAAGATACGGCTGATAGTCACCAACTCCTCATCATTGATTTTAAGAATGTTGCAACGGCGCATAGACTCGCAAAGAATCTCTTTCGTATAGAATCCCTGGCGGAGATTGATATCGAAAATCTTAATCTGTTCATCCCCGTCGGGCATCGTATCCAGAAAACGCTGGATAGTGGCACGACTCACCGGGCTGCGCTGTGCCAGCGAACCGAAACAAACCGCACGGGTGGAAAGAGCCAGGCGTTTCAGTTCGTCAGTAAAGGGAATGTTATCCCAAGCCACTCCTTCTTTGATCTCATAGCAAGGAACACCCACAGCATCCAGAGTTACCTGCACCGTACCTGTAGGATAATCCACCTGCTCTATCTGGCAAGTCAGCTTCTTTTGGGCAAATACATCCAATATTTCTTGACCGTCAGCATCACGCCCCACGGCACTCACCACACGGCTGTCGAAACCAAACTGTGAAACATGATATGCAAAGTTGGCAGGCGCACCGCCTATCTTCTTTCCCTCGGGCAGCACATCCCAAAGTGCTTCACCCATTCCTACGATGATTTTATTCATGATACTCGATATAATTATGAATTATGGTTAGATATAAAGTTATTTTTTAATCTTCAAAGTATAATACAGCAGATATAGCACTCCGACAGTCATTACCGCTACCGCACCGCTCTGCCCTACCGCATCGCTTGCCAATCCCATTGCTAACGGAAATACGGTTCCGCCGAAAAGTCCCATAATCATCAGACCGGAAACTTCGTTCTTCTTGCCCGGCATATACAGCAACGCCTGCGAGAAGACAATCGAAAAGATATTCGAGTTACCGAAACCTATCAACGCTATGCAAATATAAATAGTTGTTTTGGAATGGAAAGCAAAAAGCCCGATCATTGCAATCAACATCAGGAAACTACTGATGGCAAAGAACGACTTCGCATTCATCTTCCGCAGAATAAAAGAACCCGTGAAACAGCCTGCCGTACGGAAAATGAAATAAAGGCTCGTAGCAAATGCGGCGTCATCCAGTCCCATGCCCAGACGTTCCATCAGGATTTTAGGAGCGGTGGTATTCGTACCGACATCAATTCCCACATGGCACATGATGCCGATGAAAGAAAGCAAAATGAACGGTTTGCCCAACAAAGCCAGACACTGGCTGAACGTGGAAGGTTTTCCCTCCTCTTTCTCTTCGGTGATTTGCGTCTGTCCCAACAGTAAAACTGCAATTACAGCTATCACCATATAAATAGGGAACAGCACGCGCCAACCCATACCGAAGGACGGAATAGCCTGCGTAGCCCCCCACATGGCAATGTAAGGTGCAAGGAATGAGGCAATCGCTTTTATAAATTGTCCGAAAGTTAGGCTACTTGCCAGCCGGTCTCCCCTGACAATATTAGAGAGCAACGGATTCAGTGAAGTCTGCATCAATGCATTTCCAATCCCCAATAAAGAGAAAGAAAGCAGCATCAACATATAACTATCACCGAAAACGGGTAACAAAAGGGAAGCGAATGTCACCACCAAACTAAGGAGTACCGTCTTTTTCTGTCCGATACGGCTCATCAACATACCCGTCGGTACGGAGAAAATCAAGAACCAGAAGAAAACCAGCGAAGGAAAAATGTTAGCCTGTGAGTCTGTCAGACCTAAATCGGCTTTTACATAATTGGAGGCAATGCCCACCAAATCGACGAATCCCATGGCGAAGAAACAGAACATCACCGGGACAAGCTTAGATAACGAAGAATTAGATTTCATTGTTCTATGGTATTAATTTAAGTATATTCCTGCTCGGGAAAGCACGTTGCAAAGGAAGCGAATCTTAAGACAATAGGGTATCACTTTTGTTACAAAGAGTAGCAATTATGATACGAAGCTCTTTTTTACGCCTATTTGAGAGCTATTATCTGTCTTTTTGTCTATTTTTGTGGGAGATTATACAAAGAAACTTTTTAAACAACAAGATGGAAACACTCTTTAATGGACGACTTAGCATCGAAGTCTCTGCACATGGAGCAGAACTATGCAGCATTTTTGCCAACGCAAAAGAATACCTGTGGCAGGCTGAACCGGAATTCTGGAAACGCCACTCACCTGTACTCTTCCCGATTGTAGGTAGCGTATGGGAAAACGAATACCGGAATGAAGGCTCTACTTATGTGCTCACGCAACATGGTTTTGCCCGCGACATGGAATTCAAATTAATATTAGAACAGAATGACGAACTGCGTTATCAACTGGTCAGCAACGAAGAAACGCTGAAGAAATATCCTTTCCCGTTCTGCCTCGAAATCGGTTACCGCATCCGCGACAAGAAAATCGACGTTATGTGGGAAGTGAAGAATACCGGAGAAAAGGAAATGCACTTCCAGATAGGTGCGCATCCGGCATTCTATTACCCGGATTTCGATGCTGAAACTCAGGAACGGGGATTCTTCGGCTTCAACAAGAAAAACGGATTGAAATATATCCTGATTTCCGAGAAAGGTTGTGCCGACCCGGACACTGAATACCCGTTGAAACTGACCGATGAACTTTTGCCATTGGATACACATACATTCGATAAGGACGCACTGATACTGGAAGGCAGCCAGGTGAGAAAGGTGACTCTATATAATAAGGAGAAGAAACCTTATCTCAGTCTGCATTTTGATGCTCCCGTAGTGGGGTTATGGTCGCCACCGGCAAAGAATGCTCCGTTTGTCTGCATAGAGCCGTGGTATGGGCGGTGTGACAGGGCACACTACACAGGTGAGTATAAGGATAAGGATTGGGTGCAGCATCTGCAACCCGAAGAAACGTTCAGAGGAAAATATACGATTGAGATAGAGGAATAAAAGAGAAACAGGACAATTTAAAGGTCTTCCCCGTACCCGGTCCGTATCAACTCCGTAGCAAGACCGTAGCAAATTCGGTTCTATAGCTACGGAGATGATACGGAGTTGATACGGTTCGGGTACGGGGAAGAGGAAAAACAGAACATTCTTACGAATGTGTTTTCATCACAAATTTAGCTATTTCAGCTTATAAACCTGGAATGAACTTACCGTGTAGCTTCCACCTTTAGCATAGAAACTGATACGGTTATAAGGTTCCGAAGGAAATACCAGGTTTGTCATCGCCAGACGTCCGTCGTCACCGAATATCTCGATACTGGACTTATCTACGAAGATACGCAGCTTCATCTCATAGTTATCTTCTATCGGAGCGAATGTTACCACGGGGAAATCCGGACTGAACGATACGATTCCGCTTTTGGTACGATCCATTGCAAACTTCTTCTCTACCAAATTATAGTAGATATCCACTTCTTCCCCTTTCGAGTTGAAAAGTTGGAAACCAATGACTTCCGCATTCCGGTTCTTGATGGTCATCTCTATTTCATACGAACCGGTATTGTCAGCGAGAAGTTTATCCATATTATAGGTACGGTCTACTTTGAAAGAACGCTTCTTCTCCCCTTTTCCGCGTAATGTCAGGAGTTCACGCGAAGGGGATGACTTCAAATAAGTCTCACCATCCGAAGTATAAAGACTCAAATCGCGGGGAACGGAATTGCCACTACGGTATTGCGTGGTCGGCACATTGTTGGCGTACTGCCAATTGCTCATCCATGCCAGGGCTATATGGCGTCCTTCGGGAGCATTACTCCAGGTAACAGTGGCATAGTGGTCTTTTCCCCAGTCCATCCACTTCGTCATTTTCGGGGATTCATTCACAAAGGTCTTTCCGTCGAAGGTTCCTACAAAATATTGGGTAGCGCTACCGCCGAAAGGGCCTCCGGGGTTGATGTTGCAAATCAATACCCACTTTTTCAGTTCAGTGCCTTCGATGGGCAATTCAATCAGATCGGGACACTCCCAGACACCGCCATGAGCACCCTGACCCTCACCGAAACTACTTTCATAGGTCCAGTCTTTCAGGTTGGCAGAAGAGTAGAACTGCATTTCCTGACCTACGGCAAGCACCATAATCCACTTGTCGGTGGCATCGTACCAGAATACTTTCGGGTCGCGGAAGTCGCGTTGGGTGGAAGTCAGTATCGGATTGCGTGCATACTTCTTGAAGGTTTTCCCATTGTCAAGGCTATAAGCCATGCTCTGCACCTGGCGCTCGCTTGCCGAGGTATAGAAAGCGATGATGGCTCCGGCACCGAAACCTGCCGTATTATCTTTATCCACTACGCAAGAGCCACTGAAGATGGTGCCCAATGCATCGGGTGCAATGGCTACCGGCTGGTGTTCCCAGGACACAAGGTCAACGCTGATGGCATGTCCCCAATGCATATTTCCCCACATGGAACCATACGGGTTGTATTGATAAAACAGGTGATACACACCATCCTTATAGACCATGCCATTCGGGTCGTTCATCCATCCATATTGAGGGGTGAAGTGATAGAGCGGACGGAAGTCTTCACGGTTGGCAGTATCGAAAGTATCGGAAAGTTTCATCTCATTCCAGCAAATGGCCGTGTCGGGGATGAGCTGGAAATTAAAGGAGAGTGATTGATTATCAAATCCGGAAAGATCCACCGGAACAAAATAATCTACTTTATTGATAGCCAGACGGACGTTCATGTTGCGCACTACGTCATTATTCGCAATCATATAGAGTTTAGCCTCCGGAGAAGTTTCTTCTACGGGAAGCAACAGGAATTTCTTTTGATTCTCAATCTGGACAATGCTCTGTCCGTCGCCTAAATGTTTAATCACGAAAGGAGGATTAATAGCCTGGCACGAGAAAACAGACCATACAGTACCTATTATAAAGGCGAAAGTCCACCGTGCTGTTAACAAATAGTTTTTTAGATTCATGATGTTTCTTGGTATTAAAAAAACAGTTAATAATTGGTTGCCCGGGAAAGCACTTTGCAAAGGAAGAGATTTTCAGGGAAAGAAGCTGCTATTTATGTTTCATAAACTAACAAAATTGATACCAGAGGGGAGATTGAGGCAAGATTAGTTCATTTTGTGATGGGATTTGAACAGAGCAGGCATTCATTGCGCAGCTCAAGGCTGAAAGCCTTTTAT
>ERZ824598.3324-NODE-3324-length-14171-cov-4.932063_pt1 | contig 14171 bp, 7 predicted proteins | sample MGYA00519934_ERZ824598 | MGnify/ENA primary metagenome ERZ824598 (study PRJEB31778, sample SAMEA3449177) | human gut metagenome | biome: human gut; feature: human-associated habitat; material: faeces | place: United Kingdom | collected 2010/2012 ...
CGCCAACCCATCGCCATGCAACGATGAAGATCACGTCCACTTACTCCGTGCGTTTGCGCAACTTCAACCGCGTCTTTGACGACACGGTTGAGGTGTATCGCCACGCCGTGGATTACTTCATTGAACTATTCGTAGGAGTTTTTGATGATGAAGGAAAACACTTTTGCCGTTAGCCTCACCTTGGAGGACCTCAAGCGCCGTCGTCTTGTGATTCCGTGCTTCCAGCGTCCATACCGCTGGACCAGAGATGAGGCCGCAGTCCTCTTCGACGATCTCATGGCTTTTCAAGAGGTCGCGAAGCTCGATTCGTCGATCCGCTATTCGCTCGGCACGATCGTGACGGCAAGGCTCGATCCCAGGGGCGAAGAACTCTTCGTTCTTGATGGGCAGCAGCGACTGACGACGGTCGCGCTTCTCGAGAACGTACTTGAGAGCCATCTTGACAAAGAGATGGCTGACGAGAAGGCGCCGCTTCCGCCGAAGTGGCTTTCCTACAGGAATCTGCCTGAGGGAGCGTCATTCCCTGGCAGGTGGAAGAAGGCGGGACGGAAAGAGGTTTTTGATTCCAACGGCGTAAGAGACGCCTTTGAGGAAAGGCTGTCGATGTCCAAGGACGATTCGGTGGGGCTGGATCCCGAGCGCGTTCTCGAACTGCTTCGCAACCGCGTCTTCTTCAATCTCGCTGAGGTGCCGCTGGAGTCTCTTGCGCAGACGAATGATCAGGAGGTGCACATTGAGGCTGCCATGATGTTCGAGAACGTCAACGTCCGTGGCGTGCCGCTCACCGACGCCGACATTCTCAAGGCGCAGCTTGTCGAGAGAATGGATCCCGACGATGCGGACTTCTACGATCAGACATGGAGCGCGATCCTGAAGGCGCTCGCTCTGAACTCCGTCGAGGCCCTGCCGGATCTTTCGAAAATCGAGGTCAAGGCCGTGAGCACCACCCATGGCGGCCCGCTGTCAGACATCCTGAAGCGATCCCGCGGGCAGAAGGTCCGCGTGCTTGCGGGCACTGGTTCGGATGAAGGGAAGGGGGGACGTAGTTCTTCGACACATGCGGCGCTCGATGCGACGATGCTGCTTGTCACCGCCCGCGTGCTGTGGAAGGCTTTGGTGAATCAGGACGTCGACGACTACCTGACGCGCGAGAAGTTCCAGCTCCGCTTCAAGCCTCTTCTTGACAAGGATGAAGCCCGACGTTGTGGGAACGCCTGGCAGTTCCTGCACCTGATGCTTGTCACCGCTCGCTTCGTGCTCGAATGGTGTCCGAAGTCGGGCAGCGAGGGCTTGTCCTTCGACAATGAGACAAACGCAAAGCTTCTCGGCGATGTCGGCGTGGAGCTTCTCGAGACGCTTATGGCCGAATCCGGCGGCGCCACGGGCCGATACTGGATCGTCCTCGGCGTGCTGCTTTATCGCAACGCCATCGTGAAGAACGGCGGGCGCGGGATTGAGGACGTGACGTCAAGAAACGAGCTGAAGCAGGCTGCGCATGCTCTCAAGCCGGGCGCAAACAAGGGCTTCGCAAAGGATCTCGTCGATCGTCTCAAGGCGTGGGGTGCCCGCCTCGCATTCGAAAAGGGGATCGTCCCCTCCGTGGAACTGGCCTCTCAAATGGCGAACGAGGAGCCGCAGCCTCTTCCGGACAACTCTTCGACGGAGCACTGGCTCTATCCCGGCCGCCGTTATCTATTCTGGACGGACTGGCTCATCCGGTGCGACCGCAGACAGAATTTCGATGTGATGAAGAAGGTCTTCGCCGATTTGTCGACCAAGTTCTTCAAAGATCTCGGGGACAGGATTGAAAAGAGCCGCATCACCTTCAGTGGTCAGGTTGAACACTGGGTCCCGCAGGCTGACGACAGGGCATCCCGCCTTCTCGCCGGGGAAGCCCGTCATCTCGATGAAGAACCTCGCCAGATTGATATTTTTGGGAATCTCGCCCTCATCGACGCCTCGCTCAACAGCAAACTCACCCGTTGCGGCAGTCAGAAGAAGGCCGAAATCGTCAAGCAAGCCGGCGGCAACCTGAGCGCGAAGCTCCTGTGGCTCGCCTGCTGGTCGGAGCTGCGCGAAAAAGATCTGGACAAGACGGAACTGCCCGCCCTCAACGCGGCCTGGAACCAGTTCGCACTGGAGGCAACACGGAAATACGCCGCCAAAGCAGGCCAGTGATTAAGCTGTGAACGGTACCGCATGCGGTGAGGAAGGTCGAGGAGATGCACTGAGCGGCGGGCGCTTTTCTTCCTGCCGTGTCGGTGCTCCGGCGTCGATATAATTTTTTTCATGGGCCTGCATTTCGCGGGCCGAGCCTTGGGAAGGGAACGGAGCCTTGACTGAGCCTACTGATGCCGAACATGGGGAAAGGTCCATCGCCGTGACGCTCGGCGAGGTGCTTGCCGGACTTCAGGGCATGGCGGAAATTCCGGGAATGCCTGAATTGGCGGAAATGCCGCCTGCGGGCTTCACGTTTCAGATCCCGCCGTGCCAGAGGCCGTACTGCTGGAAGCTCTCCGACATTGAGCACGTGCTCGCCGACGTGGCCGACATGAGGTCATCAGAATCGACGACGCCCTGGTACTTCGGGCCGATCTGCTTCAGGCGTGACCAGAATGTCATGCAGATCTACGACGGCCAGCAGCGTCTCACATCGATGCTTCTCGTGGTCTCGGTGCTGGCCGAACGCCTTCAGGCGGACGGTGCAAACCTCGGACTTTCAGAAGAACAGGCCGAAAGGCTGCGAAGCGCCGCCGAAGGCGCCGCACGGTTCAGCTACGATCGTCCCGCTACGGTCGATGCCATCATGCTCATGACAGAGCGCCTGCGCAACAGGTTCGGCCTCAACAGGAAGGCGGGTGCAGGCCAGCTTGACGTGAGAGCGGATGCGCAACGCGTCGTCTGGATGCTCGACCATGTCTTTTTCAGCGCCACCGTTTTGCGAAGCGACATTGAGGCCGCACAGTATTTCCAGGGTGAAAACAACCGTGGTGCATCGATGCAGCTCGTCGACCTCGTCAAGTCGCTGAACCTCAGGTTTGTGCCTGAGGCTGAGCTCGAAAAGTACGCGGCTCTCGGGACGAATCTGGCCAAGGAAAGACCGTGGGGAACCTTTCAGGGAAGCGATGCCGTCGTGCGCGTGCTGCTTCCGTCCATGCTCATTGTCCGCGGGCTCTGGACGTTCTGGGCCCATTGGAATGATCCTGCCGACTACAGGCACTTCATGAGCGGCGGCGGTGCTCTTGCAAGGAAAAGAATGTCGGACTCAAGGGGCGGTACTCAGGGCGAGGCCACGTTTCCGACGCTTTCCTCGATGCCGCGCGCGGGTGTTCCGTTCTTCAGAACACTTGTCTGGAGCGCGGTTCTCCTTGCCGCCGTGAGGCAGACGCTAGACACTGAGGCAGATGATTACAAGAAGTACATCACGGGCCAGGAACTGGAGCCTCTGCTCTGCAACGGACTTGTCTACTGGGCCGACGCGTTCATGACGGACGGTGACGGCAGCATGATGAAGCGTTTCGACGACTTTATGGCGTTGGCACTCGAGGATCCTTCGCAGGTGAATCCCGACCGCCTCGCCGAGGCGGACATCGTCAAGGAGTGCGCCGATCGTCTTTCGCGCGACTCCGCCTATGAAGGATGGCGAGAGGCACTTCTTCTCGTGATGGAGATGGTGAGACTGTCGTGGGGCAGACTCGACTGGACCCGCGTCGTCAAGGCACTGGCGCTTGAAAGGACCGGCGAATGCCTGCTGCTCGCGCCGTATGCAGGCGGTCGGGCGGAGGAGACGGCCGAGGAGCTCCTCAGGCGAGCTCGACTTCGCCCGTGGGACCTGGCAGGTGCGGGCTGGGAGAGCAGGATGGCTGTTTTTGAGGCGTATGACGCTTGCGGGAGCCGTTCCGAAAGCATCGCCGTCGTGTTCAAGTCGTAGGAGCTCTGATGACGACGGAAAACACTTTTGCCGTTGGAGGCTCAAGAACCGTCATCTGGTGACTCCGTGCTTCCTGCGGCCGTGTCGCTGGACCTTTTTCATCCTTGACGGGCAGCCTTAGCGCGAAGCTCCTGTGGCTCGCCTGCTGGTCGGAGCTGCGCGAAAAAGATCTGGACAAGACGGAACTGCCCGCCCTCAACAAGGCCTGAAATCAGTTCGCACTGGATGCGACCCGGAAATACGCCGCCAAATCCGGCCGGTGATGAGTCAGGGGACGGGCCTTTCGGAGCGCTTTCGGATCATCGCCCGTCCCGCCGTTATTTTCATTTCAGGTCCCGATCGCATCCGAAAATGCTGTCGAAAGCCTCTGGTGATACACTAAGGTAATTTGCATAGACGAAGTGAGTTTCTAGGCGGTATCTCCTAAGACATACTGCCCGACCTAGGCAGTTTGCCATCCCGTATTTGCGGGTTTTTCAAAAATCTCTGTGCCGCAGGCATGCGCACGGAGATTTTTTGATGCAACATCTCCATGTTTCCTCTCCGCCGGCCCGTCGGGCGCTCCCTTTCCCGGATGGAAAACAGAATCCCCCAAAAATAGAAACACTGGAGAGCCAGGTTATGACCCGACAGAAAGAGGAGGCCAGGCGCGAAGCCGGCCTCAAAGGGCTTTATCGCTCGGAACTCGAGCACGACGCGTGCGGCGTGGGTGCCGTCGTCAACATCAAGGGCAGGGCGTCGCACAAGGTCATTGAAGATGCGCTGCTGATTCTGCACAACCTCGACCATCGAGGCGCCGTGGGCGCCGATCCGCTCTGCGGCGACGGCGCGGGCATTCTCATTCAGATTCCGGACGCCTTCTACCGCGAGGAGATGCGTGCGCAGGGCGTTGAGCTTCCCGCAGTCGGCGACTACGGCGTCGGCATGATCTTCCTGCCGCAGGAGGCCGCCTCCCGCGCCGCCTGCGAACAGGAGCTCGAGCGCTCGGTCAGGCGCGAAGGCCAGGTCGTGCTCGGCTGGCGCGACGTTCCCGTCTGCGAAGTGATGACGATGAGTCCGACCGTGAAGGCGAGCGCGCCCGTCATCCGCCAGATCTTCATCGGCCGCGGGCCCGACGTGATGGTCCAGACCGCGCTCGAGCGCAAGCTCTACGTCATCCGCAAGACGGCCTCCCACCGCATTCAGGCCCTGAAGCTCACGCACGGCTCCGAGTACTTCGTGCCGTCGATGAGCACGCGCACCGTCGTCTACAAGGGCCTGCTGCTCGCCGATCAGGTCGGACAGTACTACCTTGACCTGCAGAACGAAAAGGTCGAGAGCGCCATCGCCGTCGTGCACCAGCGATTCTCGACCAACACCTTCCCGAGCTGGGCTCTTGCGCATCCGTACCGCTACATCGCGCACAACGGCGAAATCAACACGGTCCGCGGCAACAACTTCTGGCTGCGCGCCCGCGAGCAGGTCTGGCAGTCGCCCGTGCTCGGCGGCGAGATCCGCAAGCTCGCCCCGATCATCTACGACGGCCAGTCCGACACGGCGAGCCTTGACAACGCCATCGAGCTGATGGTGATGTCGGGCTATTCGCTCGCGCAGGCGATGCTCATGCTCGTGCCCGAAGCCTGGGAGAAGTCGACGACGATGGATCCCGACAGGCGCGCCTTCTACGCATATCATGCCCCGATGATGGAGGCCTGGGACGGTCCGGCCGCCATCGTCTTCACGGACGGCGTGCAGATCGGCGCGACGCTTGACCGCAACGGCCTCAGGCCCGCGCGTTACGTGCTCACCGATGACGACACGGTCGTGCTCGCGAGCGAAGTGGGCGTCCTGCCCATTCCCGAAAGCCGCATCCGCCGCAAGTGGCGCGTCGAGCCGGGCAAGATGCTCCTCATCGACACGGGCCGCGGGCGCATCATCGAGGACGACGAGATCAAGAACCAACTCGTCCTCGCCAAGCCCTACCGCGAGTGGGTCGACCGCCTCAACCTGAGGCTCGCCGACCTCGCGGGCGCCGCCGAGGCCGAGCCCGACGAAGCCGTCGGCCCCGAGCGCGTCCGGGAGCTGCAACGCGTCTTCGGCCTCACCCAGGAGGACGTCGACCTCATTCTCGTGCCGATGGCCAGAAAGGGAATGGAGCCCGTGGGCAGCATGGGCAACGACGTCTCGCTCCCGGTCCTCTCGAAGAAGTCCAAGCCGCTCTCCCAATACTTCAAGCAGCTCTTTGCTCAGGTGACGAACCCGCCGATCGATCCGATCCGCGAGGAGCTCGTCACGAGCCTCATCAGCTACATCGGTCCGAAGCCCAACGTGCTCGACGTCAACGACGTGGAGCAGACGAGGCGCATCGAGGTCTCGCAGCCCGTCCTTACGGACGCGGAGATGCGCAAGCTCCTCTCGATTTCCGACTACACCTCGGGCAAGGTGAGGAGCAAGGTGATCGACATCACCTATCCCACCGCCTGGGGCAGCGCGGGCGTCGAGGCCTGCCTCGCGGGCCTGTGCGCTCAGGCCGTCGACGCGATCAAGCTCGGTCACACGATCCTCATCCTCTCCGACGAGGCGGTCTCGAAGGACCGCGTGGCGATTCCCGCGCTCCTGGCGACCTCGGCCCTTCATCAGCACCTGATCGCCGAGGGCCTGCGCACGACGACGGGCCTCGTGGTGAGCTCGGGCTCCGCGACTGAAACGCACGACTTCGCGCTCCTCATGAGCTACGGCGCCGAGGCGGTGCATCCCTACATGGCCCTCATGACGCTCAAGGATCTCGCGCCCAAGGCCGGGCTCTCGCCCGACGAGGCCGTCGCCCACTACGTCAAGGCCGTGGGCAAGGGCCTCACCAAGGTGATGGCCAAGATGGGCATCTCGACCCTGATGAGCTACCGCGGCGCGAGGATCTTCGAGGCGATCGGCCTGCAGTCGGCCTTCGTCGAGCGCTACTTCACGGGCACGCCCTCGCAGATCGACGGCATCGGCCTCTTCGAGGTGATGCAGGAGGCGATCAACCTCCACAAGGCCGCCTACGGCATCGGCGCCGCCCCCGGCCGCGACCTGCCCACGGGTGGCGAATACGCCTGGCGCGCGGACGGAGAGGAGCACATGTGGACGCCCGAGGCGATCGTCAAGCTCCAGAAGGCCTCCCGCGAGAAGAACTGGAATTCGTACAGGGAATATGCGGACATCATCAACGACCAGAGCCGCCGTCAGATGACGCTGCGCGGCCTGCTGAGGTTCAGGACCGAGGGCTGCACGCCCGTGCCGCTCGACGAGGTCGAGCCTGCGAAGGACATCGTCAGACGCTTTGCAACCGGCGCCATGAGTCTCGGCTCCATTTCGGCCGAGGCCCACGCCACGCTCGCCGTCGCCATGAACCGCATCGGCGCGAAGTCGACTTCAGGCGAGGGCGGCGAGGATCCGAGGCGCTATGAGGCCGAGATGATGACCGGCCTCTCTCCCGTCAAGGCCGGCCAGACGCTCGCCGACGTGCTCGGCAGCGACAGGATTGTCGCGGACGTGAAGCTCGAGGCGGGCGACAGCCTGCGCTCGAAGGTCAAGCAGGTGGCCTCGGCGCGCTTCGGCGTGACGGCCCAGTACCTCGCGAGCGCGGACCAGATCCAGATCAAGATGGCCCAGGGCGCCAAGCCGGGCGAAGGCGGCCAGCTTCCCGGCCACAAGGTGACCGAATACATCGCCGAACTCAGGTACTCCGTCCCCGGCGTCGGCCTCATCTCGCCGCCTCCGCATCACGACATCTACTCGATCGAGGACCTCGCGCAGCTCATCCACGACCTCAAGACCGCCAACAGCGCGGCCGACGTCTCGGTGAAGCTCGTCTCCGAAACGGGCGTGGGCACGGTGGCCGCGGGCGTCGCCAAGGCGAAGGCCGACCACATCGTCATTTCGGGGCACGACGGCGGCACGGGCGCAAGCCCGCTCTCGTCGGTGAAGCACGCGGGCAGCGCCTGGGAGCTCGGTCTCTCCGAAGCTCAGCAGACGCTCGTCGTCAACGGCCTGCGCAACCGCGTTGCGATCCAGGTCGACGGCCAGATCAAGACGGGGCGCGACGTCGTCATCGGCGCCATGCTCGGCGCGGACGAATTCGGCTTTGCGACAGCGCCGCTCGTCGTCGAAGGCTGCATGATGATGCGCCAGTGCCACCTCAACACATGTCCCGTCGGCATCGCCACGCAGGATCCGGAACTCAGGAAGCGCTTCCGCGGCAAGCCCGGCGCCGTCATCAACTACTTCTTCTTCGTGGCCGAAGAGGCCCGTCGCATCATGGCCGAACTCGGCATCCGCCGCTTCGAGGACCTGATCGGCAGGTCGGACCTGCTCGTGCAGCGCGACGACATCGACAACTGGAAGGCGAAGGGCGTGGATCTCTCCCGCATCCTTCACCGTCCGAGCGCCGAGCCTTGCGCCATCCGCCACACGCTCGCTCAGGACCATCAGCTTGAGAAGAATCTCGACCATGCGCTCCTGCCCCGCTTCGCCTGCGCGATCGAGGGCGGCGAGAACGTCTCGATCACGACTGCGGTGAAGAACACTCACCGTTCGGTCGGCACGATGATCTCGCACGAGATCGTGAAGAGGCACGGTGCAGCGGGCCTGCCCGACGACTCGATCAGAATCGCGCTTCACGGCACGGCGGGCCAGTCCTTCGGGGCCTTTGCGGCGAAGGGCCTCACGCTCGACCTGTCGGGCGACGCGAACGACTACGTGGGCAAGGGCCTCTCGGGCGGGCGCATCATCGTGAGGGCGCCTGCGGACTTCCACGGCAGGCCGAGCGAAAACATCATCGCGGGCAATGCGACGCTCTACGGCGCCACGAGCGGCGAGGCGTACTTCGCGGGCGTCGTCGGCGAACGATTCGCCGTGAGGCTTTCGGGCGCGAGCGCCGTGATCGAGGGCTGCGGCGACCACGGCTGCGAGTACATGACGGGCGGCACGACGGTCGTGCTCGGACGCACGGGCCGCAACTTCGCCTCCGGCATGTCGGGTGGCGTCGCGTTCGTCTTCGACGCCGACGGCAGCTTCGAGGCGAACTGCAATCCGTCCATGGTCGCGCTTGAACGGGTCATGAGTCACGAGGAGCAGGTGAGGACGAGCGATCCGCGCACCTGGCACATGGGCTGCACGGACGAGGAGCTCCTCAGGCGCCTCATCACCCGCCACCAGCTCTTCACGGACTCGACGCTCGCGGCCGAGCTGCTCGAACATTGGTCGAGCACCCGCGCGCGATTCGTCAAGGTCATTCCGCTTCAGTACCGCGCCGTGCTGCAGAGCAGGGCTTAAAGGAGATTGCCATGTCTGAAAACCAACGCATCGAATTCGGCCATCTCCCGGTCGAGGAACGCATCAAGAGCTTCAGGGACTTCACGATCCCGCTCAACGACGACGAGGTTCATGCGCAGAGCCTGCGCTGCCTGCACTGCGGCACCCCGTTCTGCTCGAACAACTGTCCGCTTCACAACCGTCCCGTCGACTGGAACCGCCTCGTGCGCGAAGGCGACTGGGAGCGCGCCTGGGCGTGCCTCTCGGCGACGAACTCCTTTCCCGAGTTCACGAGCCGGGTCTGTCCCGCGATCTGCGAGGCGGGCTGCACGAGGTACCTTCTCGACGACGCGGCCGTCGGCATCCGCTCGATCGAGCGCGCCGTCATCGACCGCGCCTGGCGCGAGGGCTGGGTGAGGCCCGAGCCTGCGGCCGTGAGGACCGGAAGGCGTGTGGCCGTCGTGGGGTCGGGCCCTGCGGGCCTTGCCTGCGCCCAGCAGCTTGCCCGTGCGGGCCACGACGTCACGGTCTACGAGAAGTCCGAGCGCCCCGGCGGTCTTCTTCGCTTCGGCATTCCGGGCTTCAAGCTCGAGAAGGACGTCGTCGAGCGCCGCATCAGCCAGCTTGAGGCCGAAGGCGTCAGGTTCGAGCTCTCCGTGGTCGTGGGCGACAGGAAGTTCGAGGCGGGCGTGCACAACGCCGCCAAGCGGAGCGTGAAGGCCGCGGACCTCCTCGGGGAGTACGACGCCGTCGTGCTCGCCTGCGGCTCCGAGGTGCCGAGGGACCTCAAGGTTCCGGGACGCGAGGGCAGGGGCGTCTTCTTCGCCCTTGACGTCCTGCAGGAGCAGAACCGCGTCGACGAGGGCCTCGTCAAGAAGCCCGCCTTCGACTGCAGGGGCTGCGACGTCGTCATCGTGGGCGGCGGCGACACGGGCAGCGACTGCGTCGGCACCGCCCGCCGTCAGGGCGCGGGCAGGATCTGGCAGCTCGACCTGAGCCCCATGCCGCCCGAGAAGGACGACAAGTCCTGCTGGCCCGCCTGGCCGAGGAAGCTTCGCACCTCCACCTCCCACGAGGAAGGCTGCGAGCGTCTCTGGGAGGCCTCCACGAAGGAGATCCTCTTGAACGACAAGGGCGAAGTGAGGGGCGTGCGCTGCGTGAAGCTCAAGTGGAGCCTCGGTCCCGACGGCCGCTTCACGCCGTCCGAGGTGCCCGATTCCGCCTTCGAGATTCCCTGTCAGCGCGTGCTGCTCGCCATGGGCTTCATGCATCCCGCCGCTGCGACGCTCAAGTCCTTCGGCGTCGAGACCGATGCCCGCGGCAATGCGAAGGCGGGCGTCGATGGCTCTGAAGCACCCTTTGCGACCTCGGTGCCCGGCGTCTTTGCCTGCGGCGACACGCGCAGCGGCCAGTCGCTCGTCGTGCGCGCGATGAGCGAGGGCAGGCGTTGCGCCCGCGCCGTGGACGTGTTCCTCACGGGCGACTCGGAGCTGCCGTCCTTCCGGCCGTAAGGCATTCGGGTTGAAGGGACCTGCGGGGGCGTCTTCCTGTCGATGGAGGCGCCCCCGTTTGGCATGGGGTTGAAGGATGTGTTCGCAGGGACGCCGAGCTTGATCGACTTCTGAGAAACGGCTGCTGCGACACGTACAATAAGCTGTCGAAAGTCTTTGCATTCACGTCAACCATGTCCCGCAACGTCAACATCTACAAGAGCTCGAACGGACGGCAGTATGTCCGCGTGAGCGAAAGCTATCGAAATGCCGACGACGACATGCTCGCCGCCTTCGGTCTGAAGCCTCTATGCAGGCTCGAGGAAAAGGCGTCTCTTCGCAGAAAGCTGAGGCTGAAGACCTTCCCGCCGATGGCGTGACGGAAGGCCGCACTTCGGGTCAGGCCTGAGCATCGTGCATCGTTTTCCGCTCTCGCATAGGGTCTTTCACGAATATTGCCCCATTCGGAGCGTACGACGGGGTTACAATTAACAATTTTTCTGTCCCGGAACGCTTCCGCGACAGGTGGTTCAAATGTCCGCAGCAGGCCTCGTGCCTTCCTTCGGCACGCTCAATCGGACGCTCCATGAATTCGCTGCAGCTTCGCACAGCCTTTCGGCGCCTTTTCGCGCAGTGGTACCTGCTCGGCCTTGCGGCCCGCGATGCGGCCGTAGACGATGTAGTCCGTCACGGCGCAGAACCTGCCCGAGGGCACGACGGCGAAGGAGCTGCCGACGAAGCCGGTGATCCTGAAATCAGGTTGCTCGAAGAGCTCGAGCTGTTCTCAGGAATCGCTTCGTGCGGTCATGCCGCATATGTTGCCCATAATTGACTTTCTTGCCGTTGTCAATCTCTCGGAAACACCGTGGTGCCTGCGTTTGCGGGTCTATAGACTTCGTGGCGACCAATTTCGGCGGACCAGCGACCACGGGCCCGCCGTTCTCATGACAAAGGAGTTCGAAAATGTTCAAGAAGTCTCTGATCGCCGTTGCCTCGCTGCTTGCCGCCGTCGGCACGGCCCAGGCCTGCAGCACGCTCGTGATCGGCAAGGCCGTTTCCGAAACGGGCAACATCATCGTCGCCCACAACGAAGACAACGGCGGGCGTCTCTTCAACATGCAGCACTACGTCCCGCCCGCCAAGCACAAGAAGGGCGAGACCGTGAAGTTCGAAAAGTTCGCGGCCGAGATCCCGCAGGTTGAGGAAACGCTGGGCTTCTACTGGACGCAGACCTTCGTGCCCGACGGCGCGAGCTTTGCTGACGGCTTCTTCAACGATGCGGGCGTCGTGGTCGCCACCAACTGGTGCGGTGAAATCTTCGACGCTGACCGCATGGAGGTGAAGGACGGCGGCATCGGCTACGGCATTCGCCGTCTGGTGGCCGAGCGCGCTCACTCCGCCCGCGAGGCAGTGGACATCGCGACGAAGCTGCTCGCCGAATTCGGCTACTTCCACGACGGGCGCACGTATACGTTCGCCGACGCCAACGAAGCCTGGCAGCTCGCCATCCATCAGGGCAACAGCTGGGCCGCCCGCAAGATCCATGACAACGAAGTCGTCTACATCCCGAACAACTTCATGATGGACAAGGTGGACCTCAACGACAAGGAAACCTGGCGGATCGAGCCCAAGCAGGTCGAGCGTGCCGTCAAGGACGGCCGCCACGACGCCAAGAATCCGATTTTCAACTGGCGTAAGGTGGTGGCCCAGGAATCAGTCCGTCACGAACGCTGGAACGCCAACCGCAACGTCCTCGCCTGGAAGTTCCTCACGGGCGTCGAATACAACGATCCTGAAAAGTTCCCGTACAGCGCCGTCATCGACCGCAAGCTCGGCGTCAAGGACGCCATGGCCCTCCTGCGCCTGCACGAGGACTACATCGGTCAGGACCAGGAGCTCTATCACTCCAAGTCCGAAGGCATCTGCCGCACGACGTCCCATGACTCGATCGTTTACAACCTGACGGCCGATCCGACGCTCACCGAAGCCTGGAAGACGCTCGGCCGTCCGTGTCAGTCCGTCTTCGTGCCGCTCTATCCGCTCGCCGGTCCCGCCAAGGGCACCGCCTTCACGGATCCGGCCACGGCCACGAAGGAACACTTCGCGGGCACTCCCGCCATGTTCGACTACCGCGCCGACTTCACGCCGCACAGCGTCTTTAGCGCCTCCAACAACGCCATCGACTACCTGCGCGGCGACGAACTCGCCAAGCGCACGCAGCTCATCCAGGCTGAGGAAGACAAATTCATGAAGGACCGCGCCGCCGTGACGAAGAAGGCCGCCGGCCTCAAGGGTGAGGAACGCACGAAGTTCCTGCACGACTACAACCAGAAGTCCTATGACCATGTCCTCAAGATCATGCAGGCCGAAAACGCCCGCCTGATGCCCAACAAGGTCAAGATCCTCGCCGACGTCGTCAAGGCCGACGGCGACGGCACGGTCGACTTCGCGCTGCTCGGCGCCAAGGGCCACGAAGTGCTGAGCGCCAACATGGAGGCGACTCGCGCCGGCATGAGCGCCAACCAGCTCAACTCCACCCGTCAGTGGAAGAACTTCGCTCCGGCTGAAAAGATGGTCTACAAGGACGTCAACAACGACGGCATCACCGACGTCGTCTTCACGTTCAAGGCCAAGGACGTCACGAAGGGTGCCGTTGCCGGCGCCGCCATGGACCTCTGGCTCTACACCCAGATCAACGGCCATCGCGTGACGGGCTTCGACGTGGTGCCTGTCGAAAACGACAAGGTCAAGATGAACAAGGGCGCCCGCGACGGCAAGGGCCTCCTGTAATCACGGCCACGGGTCCCGCCGGCGGGACCCGTCCCTGACCTGAAAAGAGGGCGCGCGGTTCATCGAATCGTGCGCCTCTGCATTGCGGGAGAGCGGGGCAGGCCAGTTTTGCGAAAGCTGTCTTTCGTTCAGTCGGCGGGCCGTTCTTTGGGGGGCAAAAGGCTCGAGATCCTCGTCTGCTCGCATTGTGGCAAACGGCTGTGGCAGTATTGTTTGAAGGAAAGATGCCGTTAAACGTTGGCCTGCGTCATGAGTCGAGCCAGCCGTGCCGCCAGGTGGTTGGCCTTCGGTAATAGGATCCTAAAAGTCGTCGAAAGACCCCACGAAACCCTGTTGGGAGTAGGTCTTTCAAACTAAAAGTCCATGAAACACACGGACTTTTTTTATTGACCTCAATAGTGCACCTATAATATAATACAGGTACACCATTGGAGCAGATTATGGGACGTCCTCTCACTGGAAAAAAGCATGTTGGAATTCGTCGTGACACCCGCCCGAATGGCGATGTTTACGTGTATGAACGCGTTACCGGATATGACGCCAAGACGCAGAAAACCAAGACGATCTCTACCCGACTTCTTGGAAAAATCCTGGCCGGAACGACGGAAATGATCCCGACTCGCCCCAAAAAATCGGTTCATCTCGGAAGTCCGTGGAACGCGGCCTTGACTTTTAAGAAAAAGTACTGA
>ERZ824598.3336-NODE-3336-length-14092-cov-33.914939_pt1 | contig 14092 bp, 9 predicted proteins | sample MGYA00519934_ERZ824598 | MGnify/ENA primary metagenome ERZ824598 (study PRJEB31778, sample SAMEA3449177) | human gut metagenome | biome: human gut; feature: human-associated habitat; material: faeces | place: United Kingdom | collected 2010/2012 ...
ATGCTCGAAAAGATGTTCCCGCAAAATGGCAGCAGTTACCCCGAAATTCGCTTTAAGGGATTTACTGACCCTTGGGAACAGCGTAAGTTGGGAGATATTGCTGACATTGTGGGTGGTGGAACCCCAAGTACAGGAAATCAGAGCTATTGGGACGGTGATATTGATTGGTATGCACCTGCTGAAATTGCGGATCAAATCTATGCAAATTCGAGTCAGAAAAAGATAACCGGCTTGGGTTATGAGAATAGTTCAGCCAAAATGCTTCCTCCCGGTACAGTCCTGTTTACATCTCGTGCAGGGATCGGGAAAACAGCTATTTTAACCCGAAAAGGCTGTACTAATCAGGGATTTCAGTCCATTGTCCCACATCGTGGAGAGCTTGACTCTTACTTCATTTTTTCTCGAACCGAAGAATTAAAACGATATGGAGAGCTTGTTGGGGCTGGATCAACTTTCGTCGAGGTTTCGGGAAAGCAAATGGCTGTAATGGAGCTGATGATGCCGCCAACGATGCGAGAACAACAGACTATTGGAGGTTTCTTTCAGCAGCTCGACCACCTTATCACCCTTCATCAGCGTAAGTTGGAAAAGCTCCAAAATATCAAGAAATCTATGCTTGAAAAGATGTTCGTGTGACATCAATATCGCAGGAAGGAGGAAATCGAATGACATTCCAAAAAGAAGCGGACTTTGAGGAAGCCCTGATTAAAGTCTTGGCGGATAAAGGTTGGGAAAAGGAAGTTATCAAGAACCCGACCGAGCAAGACCTCATCCGAAATTGGGCAAAGATCCTGTATGATAACAATCGTGGAATTGACCGCTTGAATAACTATCCTCTTACGGATGGCGAAATGCAGCAGATTATTGAGCAGATCACGGAACTTAGAACCCCGTTAAAACTCAATGGCTTTATCAACGGAAAAACTGTGTCCATCAAGCGTGATAACCCTGACGACAAGCTCCATTTTGGCACTGAAATCAGCTTGAAAATATATGATCGCAGAGAAATCGCCGCTGGACAGAGCCGGTATCAGATCGTACAGCAACCAGTTTTTCCGAGCAAGTCAAAAATGCTAAATGACCGTCGTGGCGATTTGATGCTGCTCATCAATGGTATGCCTGTCATACATATCGAGCTGAAGCGCAGCGGTGTCCCCGTCAGTCAAGCATATAATCAGATTGAGAAATACTCATATGAGGGCGTTTTTACCGGGCTGTTCTCGCTCGTTCAGGTGTTTGTTGCAATGAACCCTGAAGAAACTCGTTATTTTGCGAATCCCGGACCTGACGGAAAGTTCAATACGGATTACTATTTCCATTGGGCTGACTTCAATAACGAACCTATCAACGATTGGAAAGCTATCGCCTCCTCGCTGCTGTCCATCCCTATGGCGCACCAGCTCATTGGTTTTTATACTGTTGCCGACAATGCTGACGGTGTTCTGAAGGTAATGCGAAGCTACCAGTATTACGCAGCCAGCGCAATTTCCGATGTTGTGTCTAAAACGAAGTGGGATAGCGGTAAGCAGCGTGGCGGCTACATTTGGCATACCACCGGCTCAGGCAAGACGATGACGAGCTTTAAGTCGGCTCAGTTGATTGCAAACTCCAATGATGCAGATAAGGTTATTTTCCTTACCGACCGTATTGAGTTAGGAACGCAGTCGCTCAAGGAATATCGGGCATTTGCGGACGAGAACGAAACCGTGCAGGCAACAGAGAACACATATGTCCTTTTGACTAAGCTGAAAAGCAACGCAACGGCAGATACCCTAATTGTTACCTCTATTCAGAAGATGAGCAATATCCGAGATGAGGACGGAGGACTTAATGCAAGCGACATTGAAATAATCAACGGTAAACGGCTTGTTTTTATTGTTGACGAAGCTCATCGTTCAACTTTTGGAGATATGCTATCCATCATCAAGGAAACATTCCCCAATGCCATCTTCTTTGGCTTTACCGGCACACCGGTGTTTGAGGAGAATGCAAAGAAAAACAATGCCCAAACAGATGTTTTTGGCAATGAACTCCATAGATATAGCATTGCTGATGGTATCAGGGATAAGAATGTGCTTGGATTTGATCCTTATAAAGTCCTGACTTTCCGTGATAAGGATGTCCGCAAGGTGGTTGCTTTGGAAAAAGCAAAAGCAGCAACCGAAGAAGAAGCAATCAGCGATCCGAAAAAGGCAAAAATATTCTATGAGTATATGGACTCCTCCACCGTCAAGATGGCTGGTTTCTTAGGCGATGACGGTAAATGGGTCAAGGGCATTGAAGATTATCTTCCAAAGACTCAGTACCTTTCCTCGGAGCATCAAAGCAAGGTTGTTGAGGATATTCAAGAAAACTGGCTTACTTTGAGTCACAACGGGAAATTCCACGCAATCTTTGCAACGAGCAGCATCCCCGAAGCAATAGACTACTATCGACTGTTGAAGGCTGCAATGCCGGAGCTAAGGATCAGTTGCCTTTTTGACCCCAATATCAGCAATGAAGATGGGGATTACAAAGAATACAGGGGGCAGCCGATTGCCTTCTACAAAGAGCAAGGCTTAATCGAAATCCTCACTGACTATAATACGATGTTTGGTCAGGATTTTTCGATTGCTACACACGCTCGCTTCAAAAAAGACCTTTCCCTACGCCTTGCCCACAAAGAGCAGTATAAGCGGGTTGAAAGAGAGCCTGAGAAGCAGCTCGACCTCCTGATTGTAGTGGATCAGATGCTTACCGGCTTTGACTCTAAGTGGGTCAACACGCTATATATGGACAAGATACTGGAGTATGAGAACATCATTCAGGCATTTTCCAGAACCAACAGACTTTTCGGACCCGATAAGCCTTTTGGCATTATCAGATATTATCGCAAGCCGCATACGATGGAGCAGAATGTGAGCAAAGCTGTTAAGCTCTATTCCGGCGATAGACCGATAGGTCTGTTCGTTGAAAAACTGTCTTACAACCTCGGAAAGCTCAACGCTGTGTTTGATGATATTGCCTATTTGTTCAAGAATGCCGGTATCCCTGACTTTGAAAAGCTGCCTGCGGACGGAACCGTAAGAGCTAAGTTCGCCTCGCTGTTTAGAGATTTCAACGGATACCTTGAAGCTGCTAAAATCCAAGGATTTAGGTGGGACAAACACACCTACTCATTCAAGGACGAGGAAAGCGGAAATTCGATTGAAATTACAATGGAGTTCGATGAGAACGCATTTTTGATTTTGGCACAGCGTTATAAAGAGCTTTCCGCCGCTTCTCCCGATGATCCCGGATCACAAGACATAGATATACCATACGATCTTGTAGGATACCTGACTGAAATTGACACAGGGGTTATCGATGCCGATTATATGAACAGTCGCTTCGATAAGTACCTCAAATTGATTCGACAGGAAGGTTCTTCCGAGGAATCTATTGAGCAAGCAAAGGCAGAACTTCACAAGACTTTTGCTGCCCTAACGCAAGAGGAGCAGAAATACGCAAATATCTTTCTGCACGACATTGAGCGAGGCGATGTCATTGCCGAGGACGGAAAAACGCTTCGTGACTACATCACGGAGTATCAGTTTAGAGCAAAAGATGACCAAATTCACCGTTTTGCGACCATCTTCGGTCTTGATGAGGATAAACTCAGGAATATGATGGGGCTTAACCTGAATGAAGCGACTATCAATGAGTTTGGCAGGTTTGACGAGCTGAAAAAGAGCGTCGATAAGACCAAAGCAAAAGCGTTCTTTGAAGCATATGAACAAACCAAGTTGATTCCGCCCAAGGTCAATATGAAAACGGATCAGCTCTTGCGGCAGTTCATTCTTACCGGTGGATTTGAGGTTGATATGCCGTAATGAGTGCCATCACCGCTAAAGCAAGCCGAAAAATGAAAAAATATGCGGTCTTAACAAGAGAGCCAAGGTGTTTCCTTGGCTCTCTTGCTTTTTCTTGGGAACAGCGTAAGTTATCTGAAATGTGCGGTACTTTTGAGTATGGACTTAACGCAGCCGCTAAGGAGTTTGACGGAAAAAACAAATACATCAGAATCACGGATATTGATGATGTCAGCAGAGAGTTCTTGCTTTCTGATCTTTCGTCCCCTGATATTTGCCTTGATGGTATGTCGAAATATCTACTCTCAAGCGGAGATGTTGTCTTTGCACGAACTGGTGCAAGTGTCGGAAAAACCTACATTTACAGGGAAAACGACGGCATTGTGTACTTTGCAGGTTTCCTTATTCGGGCAAAAGTCAATCAGGACAATGATGCAGAATTTGTTTTTCAAAGCACCCTTTCGCCGAGCTATGAGAAGTATATTCGTATTACCTCGCAGCGGTCTGGACAGCCGGGTGTAAACGCACAAGAGTACAGTGAGTACGACTTGTTCGCCCCGTCAAAAGAGGAACAGCAAAGAATTGGACACTTCCTGCGAGGTATTGACCACCTTATCACCCTTCATCAGCGTGAGTTGGAAAAGCTCCAAAATATCAAGAAATCTATGCTTGAAAAGATGTTCGTGTGACATCAATATCGCAGGAAGGAGGAAATCGAATGACATTCCAAAAAGAAGCGGACTTTGAGGAAGCCCTGATTAAAGTCTTGGCGGATAAAGGTTGGGAAAAGGAAGTTATCAAGAACCCGACCGAGCAAGACCTCATCCGAAATTGGGCAAAGATCCTGTATGATAACAATCGTGGAATTGACCGCTTGAATAACTATCCTCTTACGGATGGCGAAATGCAGCAGATTATTGAGCAGATCACGGAACTTAGAACCCCGTTAAAACTCAATGGCTTTATCAACGGAAAAACTGTGTCCATCAAGCGTGATAACCCTGACGACAAGCTCCATTTTGGCACTGAAATCAGCTTGAAAATATATGATCGCAGAGAAATCGCCGCTGGACAGAGCCGGTATCAGATCGTACAGCAACCAGTTTTTCCGAGCAAGTCAAAAATGCTAAATGACCGTCGTGGCGATTTGATGCTGCTCATCAATGGTATGCCTGTCATACATATCGAGCTGAAGCGCAGCGGTGTCCCCGTCAGTCAAGCATATAATCAGATTGAGAAATACTCATATGAGGGCGTTTTTACCGGGCTGTTCTCGCTCGTTCAGGTGTTTGTTGCAATGAACCCTGAAGAAACTCGTTATTTTGCGAATCCCGGACCTGACGGAAAGTTCAATACGGATTACTATTTCCATTGGGCTGACTTCAATAACGAACCTATCAACGATTGGAAAGCTATCGCCTCCTCGCTGCTGTCCATCCCTATGGCGCACCAGCTCATTGGTTTTTATACTGTTGCCGACAATGCTGACGGTGTTCTGAAGGTAATGCGAAGCTACCAGTATTACGCAGCCAGCGCAATTTCCGATGTTGTGTCTAAAACGAAGTGGGATAGCGGTAAGCAGCGTGGCGGCTACATTTGGCATACCACCGGCTCAGGCAAGACGATGACGAGCTTTAAGTCGGCTCAGTTGATTGCAAACTCCAATGATGCAGATAAGGTTATTTTCCTTACCGACCGTATTGAGTTAGGAACGCAGTCGCTCAAGGAATATCGGGCATTTGCGGACGAGAACGAAACCGTGCAGGCAACAGAGAACACATATGTCCTTTTGACTAAGCTGAAAAGCAACGCAACGGCAGATACCCTAATTGTTACCTCTATTCAGAAGATGAGCAATATCCGAGATGAGGACGGAGGACTTAATGCAAGCGACATTGAAATAATCAACGGTAAACGGCTTGTTTTTATTGTTGACGAAGCTCATCGTTCAACTTTTGGAGATATGCTATCCATCATCAAGGAAACATTCCCCAATGCCATCTTCTTTGGCTTTACCGGCACACCGGTGTTTGAGGAGAATGCAAAGAAAAACAATGCCCAAACAGATGTTTTTGGCAATGAACTCCATAGATATAGCATTGCTGATGGTATCAGGGATAAGAATGTGCTTGGATTTGATCCTTATAAAGTCCTGACTTTCCGTGATAAGGATGTCCGCAAGGTGGTTGCTTTGGAAAAAGCAAAAGCAGCAACCGAAGAAGAAGCAATCAGCGATCCGAAAAAGGCAAAAATATTCTATGAGTATATGGACTCCTCCACCGTCAAGATGGCTGGTTTCTTAGGCGATGACGGTAAATGGGTCAAGGGCATTGAAGATTATCTTCCAAAGACTCAGTACCTTTCCTCGGAGCATCAAAGCAAGGTTGTTGAGGATATTCAAGAAAACTGGCTTACTTTGAGTCACAACGGGAAATTCCACGCAATCTTTGCAACGAGCAGCATCCCCGAAGCAATAGACTACTATCGACTGTTGAAGGCTGCAATGCCGGAGCTAAGGATCAGTTGCCTTTTTGACCCCAATATCAGCAATGAAGATGGGGATTACAAAGAATACAGGGGGCAGCCGATTGCCTTCTACAAAGAGCAAGGCTTAATCGAAATCCTCACTGACTATAATACGATGTTTGGTCAGGATTTTTCGATTGCTACACACGCTCGCTTCAAAAAAGACCTTTCCCTACGCCTTGCCCACAAAGAGCAGTATAAGCGGGTTGAAAGAGAGCCTGAGAAGCAGCTCGACCTCCTGATTGTAGTGGATCAGATGCTTACCGGCTTTGACTCTAAGTGGGTCAACACGCTATATATGGACAAGATACTGGAGTATGAGAACATCATTCAGGCATTTTCCAGAACCAACAGACTTTTCGGACCCGATAAGCCTTTTGGCATTATCAGATATTATCGCAAGCCGCATACGATGGAGCAGAATGTGAGCAAAGCTGTTAAGCTCTATTCCGGCGATAGACCGATAGGTCTGTTCGTTGAAAAACTGTCTTACAACCTCGGAAAGCTCAACGCTGTGTTTGATGATATTGCCTATTTGTTCAAGAATGCCGGTATCCCTGACTTTGAAAAGCTGCCTGCGGACGGAACCGTAAGAGCTAAGTTCGCCTCGCTGTTTAGAGATTTCAACGGATACCTTGAAGCTGCTAAAATCCAAGGATTTAGGTGGGACAAACACACCTACTCATTCAAGGACGAGGAAAGCGGAAATTCGATTGAAATTACAATGGAGTTCGATGAGAACGCATTTTTGATTTTGGCACAGCGTTATAAAGAGCTTTCCGCCGCTTCTCCCGATGATCCCGGATCACAAGACATAGATATACCATACGATCTTGTAGGATACCTGACTGAAATTGACACAGGGGTTATCGATGCCGATTATATGAACAGTCGCTTCGATAAGTACCTCAAATTGATTCGACAGGAAGGTTCTTCCGAGGAATCTATTGAGCAAGCAAAGGCAGAACTTCACAAGACTTTTGCTGCCCTAACGCAAGAGGAGCAGAAATACGCAAATATCTTTCTGCACGACATTGAGCGAGGCGATGTCATTGCCGAGGACGGAAAAACGCTTCGTGACTACATCACGGAGTATCAGTTTAGAGCAAAAGATGACCAAATTCACCGTTTTGCGACCATCTTCGGTCTTGATGAGGATAAACTCAGGAATATGATGGGGCTTAACCTGAATGAAGCGACTATCAATGAGTTTGGCAGGTTTGACGAGCTGAAAAAGAGCGTCGATAAGACCAAAGCAAAAGCGTTCTTTGAAGCATATGAACAAACCAAGTTGATTCCGCCCAAGGTCAATATGAAAACGGATCAGCTCTTGCGGCAGTTCATTCTTACCGGTGGATTTGAGGTTGATATGCCGTAATGAGTGCCATCACCGCTAAAGCAAGCCGAAAAATGAAAAAATATGCGGTCTTAACAAGAGAGCCAAGGTGTTTCCTTGGCTCTTTTGATTTTTCTTGGGAACAGCGTAAGCTCGGTGATATTTCAGAGATTAAGACAGGACCTTTTGGCAGCACACTTCACGCCGATGATTATGTTAGCGATGGGACTCCGATTATTACAACAGAACATTTTAAGACTGGTGCCCTACCTCGGAGTAAAAATGGATTGCCGCAAGTTTCTGATTCCGACTATAAACGGCTCACTGCATATACATTGGACGACGGTGACATTGTGTTCTCTCGTGTTGGTTCAGTTGATATAAATGCCCTAATTACGCCATTTCAGAGTAATTGGCTATTCTCTGGACGAGTTCTAAGAGTACGCCCTCAGACAGATATTTCATCTAAATTTTTGCATACACGATTAGAAACCGAGAGTATTAAAACGGACATCCGAACAAGAGCTGTTGGTCAAACTATGCCAAGCATTAACACGGAAATCCTGAAAATCACTCCATTGGTTTTACCATCATCGGCAGCAGAGCAAGAACAAATAGGCTCATACTTTGCCGCTCTCGACAACCTTATCACCCTTCATCAGCGTAAATGTGTATTTTTATTCGGCTTTTTTCAGGCTTTTATCTCTATGATCTTCACCGCTTCGACATTTTCTTGGGAACAGCGTAAGTTGGGTGAACTCGTTGATAGAGTAGTTCGCAAGAATACAAACAACGAATCTACGCTACCATTAACAATCTCAGCACAATATGGTTTGGTTGACCAAATCACATACTTTAATAACCGTGTTGCAAGCCGAGATGTGAGCAACTATTACTTAGTGCTGAACGGCGAATTTGCCTACAACAAAAGCACCTCTGATGGCTATCCATTTGGTGCGGTCAAAAGACTTGATCTGTACGAAAAAGGCGTGCTATCAACGCTTTACATCGTTTTTGCTCCCAAGAAAGAGCAGCAGATTGATTCGGATTATCTGACCGTTTTCTTCGATACAGATAGGTGGCACAAAGGTGTTGCTGAGAGAGCTGCCGAGGGTGCAAGGAATCACGGGCTTCTCAATATTTCTGCCGAGGATTTCTTTGATATAGACCTTTCTGTACCTAAAGATATTGTAGAGCAAAAGCAAATCGGGGCGTTTATTCGTCAGCTCGACAACCTTATCACCCTTCATCAGCGTGAGTGCATTTCTTTTACCGCAAGGGCGGGCAGGCGTATCCTGACCGCAAATAAAAAGCGAAATACTTCTTCTTGGGAACAGCGTAAGTTCTCAGATGTTGTGGCAACTCGCCGTGGGCTAACATACAAACCCTCTGATATTCGGAAAAATGGGGTTCGTGTTCTGCGCTCATCAAATATAGCCGAGGATAGTTTTGTATTAAGCGATGAAGATGTTTTTGTTGTGCGTGAAGCTGTCAATATTGACTGTGTAAGAGCAAACGACATTCTCATTACCGCAGCCAATGGGTCGTCAAGACTTGTTGGAAAACACACGATTATCAGCGGAATCCCTGAAGAATCCGCTGTTCACGGTGGATTTATGCTTCTTGGCACAACGAAAGAACCGCACTTTGTAAACGCTTCGATGGGATCATCTTGGTACAGACGGTTTATTGAGTTGTTTGTGGCTGGCGGGAATGGTGCAATCGGTAATCTCAACAAAAACGATTTGGACAATCAAGATATAGCGATTCCATCAGAAAAAGAACAAAAGAAAATAGGTTCTTTCTTTCGCCAGCTTGACAACCTTATCACCCTTCATCAGCGTAAGCCATTTTTAATGAAATGGAGGACTTCTGATGCTAACAGAAACAAAACGAACAGACTTGTTCTGTGAATATTATGCAAAATGGATTACGGTGTATAAGAAGGGCGCAATCAGAAAGGTGACGATGGACAAGTACCTGATGACGCAGAAATGGCTCGTTAAGCTCGTCCCGAACCTGAGAGTATGTGATATGAACCGGATCGCTTATCAGCAGCTGTTGAACGACTATGCTGAGTTCCACGAGCGCCAAACCACGATGGATTTTCACCACCAGCTCAAGGGAGCTATTCTTGATGCTGTTGATGAGGGCTTGATTGAAAGAGATCCTACTCGCAAGGCAATCATCAAGGGAAAGCCACCGGTTGCTAAGAAAATCAAGTATCTCAATCAATTTGAGCTACACACGCTGCTGATCTCGCTTGACCTAAAGGATAAGGTGAATTGGGACTACTTTATCCTGTTGGTAGCAAAGACGGGGATGCGCTTTTCTGAAGCACTGGCTCTTACCCCGAAAGACTTCGACTTTGCCCATCAAACACTGTCCATAAGCAAGACTTGGGACTACAAGGGAAAGGGCGGCTTCCAGCCTACGAAGAACAAGTCGTCTGTGCGGAAAATTCAAATTGACTGGCAAACTGTCATTCAATTTTCTGAATTGGTAAAGCACCTTCCCGAAGATAAGCCCATCTTTGTCAACTCCACTGTCTATAATTCGACGGTGAACGACATTCTCGGCAGGCATTGCAAAGCCTGTAACATCCCTGTCATCTCTGTCCACGGACTGCGGCATACACACGCCTCTTTACTGTTGTTTACGGGCGTTTCCATCGCAAGCGTTGCCCGGCGTCTTGGACATTCGAGTATGACCACTACGCAAAAAACCTATCTGCACATCATTCAGGAACTTGAAAACAAAGACATCGACTTGGTGATGCGCTCTCTTTCAGGTTTGAGCTAAAAAAACGAAACCGGCTTGCGCTGATTAAAGGTGATAAAAAAGATGCCATCCGAAAGGGTGGCATCTTAGTTATTTGTCGTATCGTAGAAAATCGTTACAATGCTCCTGTTGGCGCAAACGGTAGCCTTGAGAAATCAGCGTATCGGCTTTTAGAGCGACAAGGTTAATATCTGAATTCAATGTCCGTGCGATCTGCTGTGTGTCGTATCCTCTTTCCGCAAGTTCAAGGAAGTCCTCATCTGATAGGGAAATCTGTGCGGCAAAGAGATTGGCTTCGTACTCCATACGGTTGTCACGCATATTGAAGATCTCAAACTCTTTGAAGCCCCCAACTTTCGTGGCTTCCTCCCGATGTAAAGCATCGTGCCCTAATTCGTGAAGTAGCACGATGTTCTCCATAACCGGATGCAGATCATTTTTGACAAAGATGAAGCGATTACGCATCAAGACTTTATATGCTCCACGCTGTTCATTGAACGGATAATACATTACCTCGATTCCTAAGTCCTTTGCTATTCTGAGAGGATCACGGGTTCCGCATTGAGCAACGATGGAGTTTGCTTTTTGTACGATTTCCGAAGTGCTTACATACATCGGCTTCACCCCTTTTCGGTTTGTTCCTGTTTCCATTCTAACACACAATGTGTCCCATAAATGGGACTCAATCCTGCTTGCCCTTAGAACGGTACTTCTTAGGGGTGTACTTTTTGTTTTTCTCTTTCGCAAGCCAATAGGCATCCATAATGGCTTGCATCATAACATCCATATCATCCTGTGCCAACTCACCGCCGGTAAACAAACCGGTTACTTCATCTGTGAGCTGTTGCGCTTGTTTGGCACCTCGTGCGCCATACTGCTCCGCAGCCTGAGCAACGAGCATACCATCCGTACCGAGAAGCTGATCCACGGAAATATTAAGTGCCTTTGCCAGCTTCTCCGCTGCATCCAAGCGAGGACGAGAGGTTCCGCATTCGTATCTCTGTATGGTACGGGGGGAAACACCGGAAACCTTTGCAAGCTGCTCCTGCGTCATATCATTTTTTTCTCTCAGCCCTTTTAATCTGTCGCTGAACTTCATTATCAATTCCCTCCATAAGATTTCTATTTTTAGCAACACGACACTTTTTTCGTCACTTCTTATTGACACGACATTGGTGTCGTGCTATAATCTGAATCACAACAACGACACTTCTGTCGTGTTCATATGATACAACACGACACTTTGGTTTGTCAAGAGGTTTCGCAGAATTTCCAAGAAATAAGGTGATTTAGTTGAGCAGATCAATACTGCATTGCGATATGAACAACTTTTATGCGTCGGTTGAATGTATGCTCGACCCGGCTTTGAAGAAGTATCCTGTCGCAGTCTGTGGTTCGGTGGAAGAACGACACGGTATTGTTCTCGCCAAAAACTACGCCGCAAAAGCCTTTGGGATAAAAACCGGCGATGCTGTATGGCAAGCGAAGCAGAAGTGCAGAAACCTTGTTGTAGTGCCTCCACACTTTGAGGAGTACATCAAATACTCTAAACTTGCAAGAAATGTCTACCAGCGCTATACAGATCAAGTTGAGCCGTATGGAATGGATGAGTGCTGGCTTGACATCAGCGGAACAGACTACACCTTTGGTTCCCCTGAAAAGGTGGCAAATGCCATAAGAGAAACTATCAAGTTTGAGCTGGGGTTGACCATCTCAGTCGGTGTGTCTTTCAATAAGATATTTGCCAAGCTCGGTTCGGATATGAAAAAGCCGGATGCTGTGACGGTCATACCGAAAGACACTTTCCGAGAAAAAATATGGGGACTCCCCGCAGCGGATTTGCTCGGTGTGGGACGGGCAACGCAGCGTGTATTAGATAGCTATTGCATTAGAACCATTGGCGATTTGGCTAAGACCGATCCTGACTTTCTGAACCGACGGCTCGGTAAAAACGGAATTGCCCTTTGGCAGTATGCAAACGGTAATGACCGATCCCGTGTTATGAACGCCGACTTTGTTTCTCCGGTTAAGAGCGTGGAACACGGAATTACTACCATCGAAGATTTGGAGAACGACGAGCAGGTGTGGCCCGTCTTTCTCGAATTGACGCAGGACATCGGACATAAACTCCGTGTCCACAAAAAGTGTGCGGATGGAGTCGCCATTCACATACGGGACAACACACTTTTTTCAAAGCAATGGCAAACGGCTTTGGATATGCCTACACAATCCCCAATGCTGATCGCAAAAGCGGCTTTTGCCCTCTTTGAAAAAAGATACGACTGGAGGAACCCGATTCGCTCAGTCACGATTCAGGCAATCAACTTGGTGCCACAGGACACGCCCCGACAAGTCGATTTGTTTATGAACATCGAAAAGATTGAGAAAGCAGAAAGGCTCGACCAGTGCATTGAAACCATTCGCCAGCGGTTCGGCAAGAACAGCATCCGCAACGGCATTCTTTTTCAAAATCTCCGGATGCCGAGTGAAAAGCCTGAGATTACTATGCCGACCGGGGTGCTTTGTTAAGGAGGTCAGTATGATTAGTACAAGCAGTAACAAGATTGATGAAATTGTTGTGCCTGATGAGATTGAAACCTATGTTTCGATGCCGTCCTGTTTGTTGCAGGGGTGCAGCAATGATCTGATTATTTTCCGTGCAGATGGAGGGAACCATTTCACCCACTACGGTATTTATGAGGGAATGTTTCTTATCTTCGATGTCAGCAAGGACTTCAAGGACGGACGCCTTTCCTGCTATCTGAACAATTCCGGCGATGATCGTCCTAAGTTCAAAGTTTCTGACAAGCCATTGGATGGCTATCGCCATTTTGGTAGGCTGGTTGCTAGTATGAAGAATTATGAGGTGTAAGGATGGAAGAAGAACGGCGCAAGGTATATGTGGAAGTCGATGTTACCCATAAGACGGATGGAACGGCTCGACCCCGAAAAATCAAATTTGAAGATGGTGAGGTCTACGAGATCGACCGTGTAAGGCACTGCTGTCGTGCGGCATCGACCAAGGTCGGTGGAACAGGGCTTCGTTATACGGTAATGATATGCGGTACGGAAACTTTCCTTTTCGATGAAGAAAACGGAAAGTGGTTTGTAGAAGGCAAGAAAAGAGCAGTTCTCTAAGGATGCCACCATTCATCAGCCCTGAAAGCGTCAAGGAACTTAATGAGGTGATGTGCGTGACAAAAGATAATTGGACACCTATACCGATGTATTGCTCCAACTGCGGAGCATTGCTTTACGGATATAGAAATGATGAGGGGAAAATCAAGTATGAATGCAAAAGGTGCGGAACCGTAGCGGTTCGAGTCCAAAAAGGACGCCGACACGACAAGATTGACCTTTATGCCCCGGAAGGGCAAATCCGATACTATTGATCGGCTAAAAACTGAATACGGCAAAACGACGGAATGGTTGAGGTGAAACAGACTGCGTAATTCCATCTCCAGGTCACTTGCTTTGAACACTTCGGTTGGTTAAACCAAACTTGCTATGCAGATATGAGAGGCCACCGACAAGACAGTAAGCCATAGGCTTACCCTGTCTTGCCGGTGGCTTCTTTTTTTCGGCAAGAACAACCGACCAAGGGCTTCCGGCAGAGAAA
>ERZ824598.3341-NODE-3341-length-14059-cov-3.006284_pt1 | contig 14059 bp, 13 predicted proteins | sample MGYA00519934_ERZ824598 | MGnify/ENA primary metagenome ERZ824598 (study PRJEB31778, sample SAMEA3449177) | human gut metagenome | biome: human gut; feature: human-associated habitat; material: faeces | place: United Kingdom | collected 2010/2012 ...
TGTGGGCAACTTCTTCGGCGGCTCCCTCATCAAGCTCACCGGCAGCGAGGTCCCCTCCATTGCCCTGTCCAAGACCAGCCTGTTCTTCAAGACTACCCTCCCCGGCGCGGACAGCACCGGCTGGTTCGGCGAGCTGTTCCTGTCCTACGGCTTTCTGGCCTACGCCGCCATTCTCATCGCCATCGGCACGTCCTACTTCCTGAACCGCACCCGTCCCGGCCTGCATCTGCGTGCCGTGGGCGAGAGCGCTTCCACTGCCGATGCCGCCGGCATCAACGTCACCAAGTACAAATACCTGGCCACCTGTATCGGCTCCATGATCGCGGGTCTGGGCGGTCTGTACTACGTCATGGACTATGCCAATGGCGTGTGGTCCAACAACGCCTTCGGCGACCGCGGCTGGCTGGCCATTGCTCTGGTCATCTTCACCATCTGGCGTCCCAACACCAGCATCTGGGCCTCCATCCTGTTCGGCGGCCTGTACATTCTGAACATCTACCTGCCCACCGGCACCCAGATGGCTGTGAAGGAGCTGTACAAGATGCTGCCCTACGTCATCACTCTGGTGGTGCTGATTATCGTATCCCTGCGTAAGAAGCGGGAGGATCAGCCCCCTGCGTCCCTCGGTCTCTCCTACTTCCGCGAGGAACGCTGACCACACACAAAAAGAGTAGGCCGCTTGCGGCCTGCTCTTTTTTCCTATCTATTTTTAAGGAGGAAACGCCATGTCCACCCTGCTCATCCGGAACATCGCCCAGCTGGTCACCTGCGATGACGGCGACCGCATCCTGCAAGGCGCCGACCTCTACTGTGAGGCCGGTTTCATCAAGACCATCGGCCGCGATCTGAACGTGGAGGCCGACCGCGTCATCGACGGCAGCCATATGTTCTGCTACCCCGGCCTCGTCAACACCCACCACCACCTGTACCAGGTGTTCTCCCGCAACCTGCCCCAGGTACAGAACATGGAGCTGTTCGACTGGCTCAGGACGCTGTACGAGATCTGGAAAAACCTGGACGCGGATGTGATCCGCCTGTCCAGTCTCACCGGCATGGGCGAGCTGATGAAGCACGGCTGCACCACCTGCTTCGACCACCACTACGTCTTTCCCGCCGGCAGCGGCGACCTGCTGGGCGCGCAATTCGCCGCCGCCGATGAGCTGGGCATCCGCATGTACGCCAGCCGCGGCAGCATGGACCTCAGCAAAAAGGACGGCGGTCTGCCGCCGGACAGCGTGGTGCAGACGGTGGACGAGATCCTGCGCGACAGCGTCCACGCCATCGAAGCCTACCACGATGCGTCCTACGGCGCCATGCACCGTGTGGCGCTGGCCCCCTGCTCCCCATTCTCCGTGTCCGCCGACCTGCTGCGCGAGAGCGCCAAGCTGGCTCGCCAGTACGGGGTGCGGCTCCACACCCACCTGTGTGAGACCAAGGACGAGGAGAACTTCATGCTGGCGCGGGAGGGCGTCCGCCCGTTGGCCTACATGGAGCGGCTGGGCTGGATCGGCGATGACGTCTGGTTCGCCCACGGCATCCATTTCAACGATGAGGAGCTGCGTCTGCTGGCCCAGACCGGTACCGGCGTGGCCCACTGCCCCATCAGCAACATGAAGCTTGCCAGCGGCGTGGCCCGCATTCCCGAGATGCTGGAGCTGGGTGTGCCGGTGGGCCTGGCGGTGGACGGCTCCGCCTCCAACGACGGCTCCAGCCTGCTGGAGGAACTGCGGATGGCATTCCTGCTGCACCGCCTGACCTCCAGCCGCAGGGCCCCCACCGGCTACGACGTGCTGAAGATGGCCACTCGCGGCAGCGCCCGCCTGCTGGGCCGCGACGACATCGGCCAGCTGGCCGAGGGCAAGTGCGCCGACCTGTTTATGATCGACGCCCGCCGGCTGGAGCTGGTTGGCTGCGGCTGCGGCGTCGGCGACCTGCTGGGCACTGTCGGTGTCCGCGGTCCCGTGGACTATACCGTAGTCCATGGCCGCGTCACCGTGGAGGACGGCCGCCTCACTACCGTGGATGAGGAACAGCTGGCGCGGGAAGCCGAGGCCAAGTGCCGCGCCTATCTGGCCATGTAGCAAAAACGCAGGGCCGGTGTCTACCGGCCCTGCTGTGTGCCTTATTCCAGCTCGCTGCGATTGTCCGCCATGGTCCTGGCAAACAGTGACGCACTGCTGGGCGGTGTGTAAGTGATGGCGTTGGCCCCCGCGCGGATGGTGGCCAGGATGCTCTCCTCCGTGGGGCCGCCGGTGGCGATGATGGGCAGCTCCGGATAGCGCTGCCGCAGGGTCCCAACGATCTCCGGCGTCCTGGCCGCACCAGACACGTTGATGATGTCCACCCCCGCCGTCAGGTAGGGCTGGATGTCCGTATTCTCCGAGATGACCGTATACACCACGGGGATCTCCACCGCGTCCTTGATGGCATGGATGGTCTCCACCCCGATCTTGCTGTTGCACACCACGCCGTAAGCCCCCTGGTGCTCCACGTAGGCGGCCATGCTGGCGGAGCGGACGCCGTTGGTCAGGCCGCCGCCCACACCACAGAACACCGGCACCTCCGACACGCCGATGATAGCCTGTGTAATGGCAGGCTGGGGCGTGAAGGGATAGACGGCGATGATAGCGTCGGCGTTGATATTCTTGATGATGGCCACGTCTGTGCTGAACACCAGCGACTTGATACGGCGTCCGAACACACGGATGCCGCTGCACTCGCTGATGCAGCGGGGCACGGACAGCGCGTGCTTGCGCAGGTTGCCCTCATAGGCCGGTACAAATTTTCTCACTGGTATTCCTTTCCCGCTGCGATATGTCTATTCTGATCGGTTAATTATACCACGCGGTCGATGCTCTGTAAATATTTCCCGTTGAAATTTGAACAGTTTCTTAATGCTGTCTGCTTTTCTGCACTTTTCTGTGAGGTGACTTTTATGCTTTTCATCGTGCTGGGCGACATCACCCGATCTCACGCTGACGCCATCGTCAACGCCGCCAATACCTCCCTGCTGGGCGGCAGCGGCGTGGACGGCGCCATCCACCGCGCCGCCGGACCGGAGCTGCTGGCGGAGTGCCGCACGCTCCACGGCTGTGAAACAGGGCAGGCCAAGCTCACCGCAGCCTACCGCCTGCCCTGCCGCTATGTCATCCATACCGCCGGTCCCATCTGGCGGGGCGGCGGACACGGCGAGGCATCGCTGCTGGCCGCCTGCTACCGCAATTCCCTGGCGCTGGCGGCGGAGCACGGCTGCCGCAGTGTGGACTTCCCCTCCATCTCCACCGGTGTCTATGGCTATCCCGTGCTGCAGGCCGCCCACGTGGCCCTGAAAGCCATCATGGACTTCCTCCGCGGTCATCCGGACATGGATGTGCGCATAGTCTGCCACGGGGAGGACACCCTCCACGCCTATCAGGTGGTGTGGAACATGCTCTATCAGGACGTGAGGCCCCACGAAGAATAAAAGAAGCCCTCCGGCCCATGAAGTGGGTCGGAGGACTTCTTTTTCGCACCAATGCGTCAGATCTTGATGAGTTCGTAGTCTCTGACGCCGATGCCGATCTTCTCGCCGTGCTCCAGACAGCTGCGCCAGTCCGTGTCGGGGTGGATGCGCCGGAAGTGGTCGTGCTCGTGGACATGACCCTCTCCATCGTCGACGGCGGACCCCCGCAGGGGCGTCTGGGCGTTGACCGCGTCCACGCAGGCCATGTCCAGTGCCACGGGATCGAACGATGCGAACATGCCCACATTGGGCACGATGGGCATATCGTTCTCCGGACGGCAGTCGCAGTTGGGGGACACATCGATAACCAGTGAGATGTGGAAGCAGGGCCGCCCGTCCACCACGGCCTTGGTGTACTCCGCGATTTTCCGGTTCAGGTTAGTGGTGGTCTCGTCCCAGTTGATCTGTACCGCGTTCTTGGGACAGACGGCGATGCAGCGGCCACAGCCCACGCATCTGTCGTGGTCGATGACGGCCTTGCCGTCGGTGATGATCGGTGCGCCGTGGGCGCAGATCTTCCGGCACTGGCCGCAGCCGATGCACAGCTTCTGCTTCACATGGGGCTTGCCGGCGTTGTGCTGCTCCATCTTACCGGCGCGGCTTCCGCAGCCCATACCGATATTCTTCAGGCAGCCGCCGAAGCCCGCCTCCTCATGGCCCTTGAAGTGGGTCAGAGAGATGAACACATCCGCATCCATGACGGCGCGGCCGATTTTGGCATTCTTCACGTATTCGCCGCCCACCACCGGCACCTCCACCTCATCGTTGCCCTTGAGACCGTCGGCGATAATGATCTGACAGCCGGTGGTCATGGGGCCAAAGCCGTTGAGCATGGCGCTGTCCATGTGGTCCAGGGCGTTCTTCCGCCCGCCCACGTACAGGGTGTTGCAGTCGGTGAGAAACGGCTTGCCGCCCCGTTCCTTCACGAAATCCGCCACCGTTTTCGCCCAGTTGGGCCGCAGGAACGCCAGGTTCCCGGGCTCACCAAAGTGCAGCTTGATAGCCACGTACTTGTCCTGGAAGTCGATGTCGCCCATGCCCGCCGTTTTCATCAGCCGGGTCAGCTTCTGCTGCAGGTTCTCGTGATAGTCCGCCCGCAGGTCGGCAAAATAGACCTTCGATGCCATTTCGTCATCCTCACTTTCGTGGATAGTATTTTCATGATACCACATTTCCCCCGTTTGTGCTATACTCTTTTCATCGAAAGGAGGTGCCGCCGTGCGCATCTTGTCCCATACCGTCATCGCCGCGGAGTCCGGCCGCACCGCCAAGGAACTGCTGCGCGGCCTGTGGCACATCTCCGGCAGCCTGCTGAGCCGTCTGAAATTCCGCGGCGCCATTACCGTCAACGGTACGCCCGTCACGGTGAATCACCTGCTCCACACCGGCGATATCCTGCAAGCCGATGTGTCTGACCAGCCCGGGGAGAATCCCCACATCCTGCCGGTGGACTACCCGCTGGCCATCCTCTACGAGGACGAGGACCTGCTGCTTCTGGACAAGCCCGCGGGCATCGCCATCCACCCCGCCGCCCTGACGGAGGAGACCGCCACCGTCGCAGGAGCTGTGGCCCACTACCTGCAAAGCGACAGCTTCCACGCCGTGAACCGGCTGGACCGCGGCACCACCGGCATCATGGCCGTAGCCAAGACCGGCTTTGTCCACGCCCGCTGCATGACCCTGCTCCATACCAACGACTTCCAGCGGGATTACCGCGCCGTGTGCGACGGCCTGCCGCCCCAGCCGGAGGGCGATATCGACCTGCCGCTTGGCCGCGCGGAGGGTTCCCTGCTGAAGCGCTGCCCCGATCCCCACGGCCAGAGCGCCCACACCCACTATCAGGTGCTGTCCGCTGCCAACGGTCGTGCCCTGCTGCGCCTGACGCCCACCACCGGCCGCACCCATCAGCTGCGGGTCCACATGGCCGCCATCGGCTGCCCGCTCACCGGCGACTGGCTCTATGGCACGGAGGATCGCACCCTCATCGCCCGCCCTGCCCTCCACAGCTATCACCTGCGGATGGTCCACCCCGTCACCGGCGCCGTCATTGATGTCACCGCACCCCTGCCGGAGGACATGCGCCGCCTGCTTTGATCTCGCCAAAAGAATATACCCATACCAGCCATTGTCAAGCCGTTTCTTTCGTGGTATACTGGACCGCAAGAACGACAAAAGGAGCAATGCCATGGATCTCTGCGACCGCAATGACATACAGGCCCTGCTGGCACGGCACGGCTTCCGTTTCTCCAGGGCACTGGGCCAGAATTTCCTCATCGAGGGCTGGGTGGCGGAGGACATTGCCGCCGCCAGCGGCGCGGATGCCGATACCGGCGTGGTGGAGGTAGGCCCGGGCATCGGCTCCCTCACCACCCAGCTGGCCCGCCGCGCCGGTAAGGTGGTGTCGGTGGAGCTGGACCGCCGCCTGTACCCCGTGCTGGCGGAGACCATGGCCCCCTACGAGAACTTCACGCTGGTGGAGGGCGATGTGATGCAGCTGTCCCTGCCCGCGCTGGTGCAGGAGCATCTCGGCAGCCTGCGGCCCGTGCTGTGCGCCAATCTGCCCTATAACATCACCACGCCGTTTCTCACTGCCTGCGTGGAATCCCACTGCTTCGACAGCCTGACGGTGCTGATCCAAAAAGAAGTGGCCCAGCGCATCTGCGCCGCCCCGGGCACCGCAGACTACGGCGCGTTCACCCTGCTGATGCAGTATTACACAGAGCCGGAGCTGCTGTTCACCGTGCCCAGCACCTGCTTCCTCCCCGCCCCCAAGGTGACGTCCGCCGTCATCCGCTGTAAAACCCGCCCCGCCCCGCCGGTACAGGTGCAGAGCGAAGCCGCCTTCTGGCGCACCGTCCGCGCCGGCTTTGCCCTGCGGCGCAAGACGCTGGTCAACAGTCTGCAAACCGGCTGGGAGCTGCCCAAGGACACCCTGACGGACATCGTCACCGCCTGCGGTCTGGAGCCTGCGGTCCGGGGTGAACGGCTGGGTCTTGCGGAGTATGCCCGCCTGTCCGACGCGCTGCTGAACGCCAGTCGATAAGTTCACATAACAACACGCGAGGTATGCTCATCGCATACCTCGCGTGTTCTGCATTTTTCACGACAGCTTTTCCCAGTGCCGTGTCTGTAACGAACCTGCTGCAACGGGTACACCCGCCGCCCTCACAAAGCTGGCCGCCCAGGGCAGAGCTGTTTCCGGCGCGTCCACCTGGTTGACGTAAATCACATCGCACAGCCCCTCCGCCGCGATGACGCGGGCAACCATTTCCGGCGTGATGACCGAGCCCCAGCCGACTCCTGCCAGCCGCGCGAAAATGGCTGGACGGTGGGCCGCCTGTCGGATGGGCTGACCGAAGGCCGAGGCTCCCACCACGCAGATGGTCCGCGTCCGCTGGGGCGGCAGCACTGGCTCCCATGTCTCGTGCGCCTTGGCGGGCAGGCGTTTGGAGCCGTCCGCTTCCACCAGCACGAAGTCCGCCGCCTGCTGCCAGCCGTCAAAGTCCGGTGCGGTCAGCTTGCCCTCCGGTGTGAAGCTCCCTGCGCAGGCCACGCCCTCTGCCGCCAGCGCCGCGGACAGCTGCTCCGCCGTCTCCGCAAACGGATACTGGGGCGGCTTCATGATGTGGGTGGTGGTGGCCAGCAGCACCGTGCCGCAGGGCCGCAGCTCCTCCGCCAGCTCGTACAGCAGACTGGTCTTGCCGCCGCTGCCGATCACTGCCGTGAGGCCCTGTGTGACGCCCAGCAATTTCCAAAGCGGTTCCATACCTCCACCTCCTGTTTTTTCCCATCATACCACGCCAAACTACCTCTTGCAACGGAAAACAGGTGGCAAATTGCCAAAAATCACGGCAAAACTTGACAAAAAATCCAGATGGTGTTATACTCCACAAGTATTTCTGATCGGTAACAAAAGTTACAAATTGTTTCAGAATCTTTTGCCGCCCTGTTTAAGACTCCCTCAGAGCGGCCATACTGCGAGGTACTATGGAACGAATCGAACCTGTGAGACGGCCCGCCGCACCGGTGCGCCGCCGCCCAAAATTGACTCCCGTTTCCGTGTGCCAAGCCATCCACGACGCTCCTTACGGTCTTGCGCGCCTTGTGCGCCGCGGCGTCGGTGCCGTGGGTTACTGGCTGGCCTGGACGTGGGACGCTGTGGTCACTGACCAAAAGCAGATGTATCACGACTTTCTCCGCTCCCGCTTTGTCACCCGCTGGCGCGCCTTCTTCCGCAGCCCCACCCTGACGGGCTTCACGGCGGCGCTGCGGAGCAACTGGCTGGTGCGCCTGACGGCCATGGCCGCGCTGACCGCCGCCATCTTCGTAGGCGTGTCGCTGGACCCCTCCGTCCCTACGCTGGACGCCATCTGCATTCTGGTGGACAGCTCCGGCCCCCATGTGGTGTCCCAGGACACGGAGGAGCTGGACACGGGCTACCTGTCCCTGCGCCGCAGTCTTGGCGGCAGCCACGACATGCAATACCTGCTGCCCGCCGGGCAGAGCATCAACGTCACCCACAATGGTCAAACCATCACCGCCGTCTCCCAGGCCGAGCGCCTGCCTGCTTTTCTGGACCGCTGCAACATCCAGTTGGGCAGTGACGAGATGGTGGAGCTGAACCTCACCGGTGACGAGCTGTCCATCCGCATCAGCGGCACCCTGACTTACCAGCACTTCGTGACGGTGGAGACGGACTACGAGATCAAACGCACCCCCGATCCCCTGATGGACCAGGGTACGGAGGAGATCATCCGCAAGGGCGTGGCCGGTCAGATCGTGGAGACGTATGAGGACACGGTGGTGCGGGGTGAGGTGGTCTCCACCCGCTACGTAGGCGCCAGCCACGACACCTCCCACGCCGAGCTGATCCGCTACGGCACCCGCGTCTATGAGGTAGACCGCGATGACACCATCGAAAAGGTGGTTCCCTACGACAGCGGTGAGGGCGGCATCCTGTACTTCAAGTCCGGCGTTACCATGACCTATTCCAAGGTCATGACCTGTAATTCCACCGCCTATTACAGCGGCGGCGACGGCGGCGCAGCCTGGACCACCGCCGTGGGCGCCAAGGTGAGCATCGGCACCATTGCCGTGGACCCCACTGTCATCCCCTACTACACCAAGATGTTCATCCAGACCTCCAACGGCAGCCGCGTCTACGGCATGGGCACCGCGCTGGACTGCGGCGGTGCCATCAAGGGCAACATCGTGGACCTGTGGTTCCCCTCCTTCGCGGACTGCCGCAACTGGGGCCGCCGCAACGTCACCGTGTATATTCTGGACCGCAAGGCCTCCTGAAGTGCATGAAAAAATCCCCCGCGGCGTGCCGCAGGGGGTTTTTCATGTTTCAATGACCGCGTTTTCCCGCAGGGGACAGTCTCCCAGCAGCCGCTGGGCCGCCGCCTGATACTCCGCCAGCGTGCGTGCCTTGCGGATGGCCTTCAGTTCCCGCTCCGCGCCGTCGAAGCTGCCGCTCAGATAGTTCCACAGCTCCCGCATCCGGTGCAGCACCGGCGTATCGCCGGACAACCGCCGCCGGTAATCCGCCAGCAGCCGGTGATGGAACGTCTCCAACTCCTGCCGCGACGCGGCAGCGCCGCCCCGCAGCCGGCGGCCCAGCGCCGGATCGGCCACCAGTCCCCGTCCCAGCATCACCGCCCGCACCCGGGGGTATTGGCGGCAGAAGTCCTCCACCTCCGCCACGGTGAACAGGTCGCCGTTATACACCGGCGGCTCCCGCCGCCGCGCCAGCGCCAGCTCGAAGGCGTCACGGTGCACCGCCCCGCGGTAGAACTCCTTCTGCACCCGCGGGTGGACGATGAGCTCCGACACGGGGTATTTCCCGTAGATGGCCAGCAGCCGCTCCCACTCCGCCGGGTCGTTCTTCCCGATGCGGGTCTTGATAGACACCCGCATGTCCGGCAGCGCCGCGAAGACCTCCTCCAGACACCGATCCAGCTCCTCCGGATAGGCCAGCAGCCCTGCCCCCTTGCGCTTGGCGGTGACGGTGCCGGAGGGACATCCCAGATTGAAGTTGACCTCCCGAACCCCCATGGCGTACAGCTCCCGCGCCGCCCACACGAAGTAGTCCCCGCGGTTGGTCAGCAGCTGGGGCACCGTGTCCGTCTCCCCCTGCGTCACCTCATCCAGTTCCTTTTGCTGGAACGCCAGGTTCCCGTTGGGCGACAGGAACGGCGTAAAATACTTGTCCACACCGCCGAATACCTCCCGCTGGGCCCTGCGCCAGATGTAGGTGGTCAGCCCCTCCATGGGCGCGGCGTATAGCTTTATGTCAACCATTCGATCCCTCCTCCAGCAGGTGCGCCAGCGTCTCACCCCGTACCGGGGCGTAGTCATACTGCGCCAGCGCGGGGAACACCTGCCCCACCTGCTCCGGCACATCCAGCAGCGCCAGCTTCGCCGCCCGCGGCAGCGTCTTGACCGCGTACTCCAGCCGCGCCGCCGCAGTCCTCTCCCCGCAGCGCCACAGCCCCGCCAGCTCCTGCGGCGGGTGGGAGCGGGTGTACTTCGCGCCCCTGCCCGCAGCGTGCAGCGTCATCCGCCGGCGCAGATCGTTGGTCATGCCGGTGTAGAGACTGCCGTCCCCGCAAGCCAGCACATAGACATAGTACAAGACCTCCGCCCCCTTTCACTTTCCCCATCATACCCGATATTTCTTGCATTGGCAACAGCCTTATGATAAGATATGGTGTTAGAAAGTGAGGGATACCATGACCCTTTTTGACTACTATCTCCAGTATATGACCGAGGTGTGGGAGGGCAAGCGCCCCGCCCCGGAGGGTATCACCCTTCCAGAGGACGGCGACGAGGCCGCCCGCATCCAAGCTTTGGGCCGGCAGCTGCAAGCCATGGGCATGGCCGGTTTCGTCCGCGCCTGCGCCGCGCAGGACGGCACGGTGCTGCCGGAGGAGCTGTTCGTCACCGAGAGCAGCGATCTGGGCGGTCTTCAGTTTTTCCTGCAGGGCGCGGAGATGCCGGAAGCCGCGCCGGAGCGGCCCGCAACTCCCGATCCCGATGCCAACAAGCACGCCTTCGAGGTGTTTCTGGACTGCATCGCCATGGACGATGGGCTGGTGCAGTACCTCATCGACGTGCTGAAGCGCATGGACCGCAAGGAGTTCTTCAAGCTGAGCCAGATCACCACCAAGCTGGACCTGGACCCGGAGGAATTCCTCTACTGGCTGGGCCGCCGGGAGCTGTACGCCGGTGAGGAGGAGCAGGCCTGCGCCGCCATGATGGATCACGCCCTGCTGCGTCTGGCGGAGGAGGGACGGCTGGACGTGGTGGCCGCCCTGCTCAGCGGCGACCAGAAGACCTTCGAGGCCCTGCGCTGCGAGGCGCCGGAGCTGGTTCACGCCCCTGTGGCCACCTACGACTGGTACGTGCAGCACTATCTGGATCGGGACTACCCCATCCGTCTCATCATGCGCCTGAACGGCGTAAAATTTCCTGACTGAGGTATCAAACATGCTTGAACAATATAAAGCTCTGGGCGTCAGCGACGCCGTGCTCACCTTTGGTGAGGGCGTCCTCGCCGACCTGAAGGATCGCTTCGCCGGTATCGACGCCATCGCCGAGGCCAACCAGATGAAGGTCATCGCTGCCATGCAGAAGAACCGGCTGGCCGCCAACCATTTCAACCTCTCCTCCGGCTACGGCTACGACGATGAGGGCCGCGACACGCTGGAGCGTGTCTACGCCGACTGCTTCGGCGCCGAGGCGGCGCTGGTGCGTCCCCAGATCACCTGCGGCACCCACGCGCTGGCGCTGGCGCTGGGCGCCAACCTACTGCCCGGCGACGAGCTGCTAAGCCCTGTGGGCGGCCCCTATGACACGCTGGAGGAGGTCATCGGTATCCGTCCCTCCGCCGGCTCTCTCAAAGAGTACGGCGTCTCCTACCGGCAGGTGGATCTGCTGCCGGACGGCAGCTTCGACTACGACGGCATCCGCGCCGCCATCGGCCCCCAGACCAAGCTCATTACCATTCAGCGCTCCAAGGGCTACGCCACCCGCCCCAGCTTCTCCGTGGACCAGATCGGCCAGCTCATCGCCTTCTGCAAGCAGTGCAAGCCGGACGTGATCTGCATGGTGGACAACTGCTACGGCGAATTCGTCGAACCGCGCGAGCCGTCCGACGTGGGCGCGGATATGATCGTGGGCAGTCTCATCAAAAACCCCGGCGGCGGTCTGGCCCCCACCGGCGGCTACGTCTGCGGCAGGGCTGATCTCATCGACCGCTGCGCCCGCCGCCTGTCCGCCCCGGGTCTTGGGCGGGAGGTCGGCGCCAATCTTGGCCTGCTGACCCAGCTGTATCAGGGATTTTTCCTGTCCCCCACCGTGACGGCCTCCGCCGTAAAGGGTGCGGTGTTTGCCGCCGCCTGCTATGAAAAGCTGGGCTTCCGCGTGGTGCCCTCCGCCGCCGAGACCCGCCACGACATCATCCAGGCCGTGGAGCTGGGCAGCCGCGAGGGCATGGTGGCCTTCTGCAAGGGTATCCAGTCCGCCGCGCCGGTGGACAGCTATGTGACCCCCGAACCATGGGCCATGCCTGGGTACGACAGTGAGGTCATCATGGCCGCCGGTGCCTTCGTGCAGGGCAGCTCCATCGAGCTCTCCGCCGACGGCCCCATCCGCCCGCCCTACGCCGTGTACTTTCAGGGCGGCCTGACGTGGTATCACGCCAAGCTGGGCATCCTCATGAGCCTCCAGAAAATGCTGGAGGCCGGCCTCATCTCTCTTTAATTATGTAAACTTTCAGAGGCAGCCATTCCGCTGCCAAATCACCATTTTCAGCGCCGTCTGCGAGACGGCGGGCCGGTTCGCCCATATCTACGCTCCGGCCGCCCCATCATCACCGCCTGCTGTGCGGCCCTCGTGCTGTGGAACCGCCTGTTCCTCAAGGAGAAGCTGAGCCGGAAGCACTGCGCCATGATTTTACTGGTAGCCGCGGGTATCGTGATCGCGGGGATATACAACGCATAACAACATAAAAAGAGGAGACGCAGCGCGTCTCCTCTTTTTATGTTGTTTACCGGCCACTCATCACAGTCATGACCTCCATCTCCTCGGGGTTCAGGGTCTTTTTCATGGCCAGCCCTTCGTCGATGTCTACATTGATGATCTGCTCGCCCTTGGCGCAGATGATGCAGTTGGTCTTGCCCTCTGCCAACACCTGCACAGCCTCATAGCCCATGCGGGTGGCCATCACGCGGTCCTTGGCGCTGGCGTTGCCGCCCCGCTGGATGTGGCCCAGAATGGTGACGCGGGGGTCCAGTCCCAGCTTTTCGCGGATCTCTTCCCCCACGGCGATGCCGCTGGCCGCGCCCTCAGCCACAACGATCATGAAATTGGTCTTGCCGCTGAGCCGCGCCCGCCGGATCTTCTCCGCTACATGCTGTTCAAAGTCGTACTCCCGCTCCGGCACCAGCACTGCCGTTGCTCCCACGGCCACGCCCACATACAGCGCCAGATAACCGGCGCGGTGGCCCATGACCTCCACCACGGAGCAGCGCTCGTGGGACTGCATGGTGTCCCGCAGCTTATCGATGCACTCAATGGCGGTATTGGCGGCGGTATCGAAACCGATGCAGTAGTTGGTGCAGGAGATATCGTTGTCGATCGTGCCGGGAATGCCGATGACGTTGATGCCGTACTTGCTCAGCGCCTGCGCGCCCCGGAAGGTGCCGTCGCCGCCGATGGCAATGATGCTGTCCAGTCCGAGAAATTTGCAGGTAGAGACCGCCCGGCGCTGACCTTCCTCGGTCATGAATTCCTGACTGCGGGCAGTGTACAAAATGGTGCCGCCCCGATTGATCGTATGGGAAACGCTCTTTTCATCCAGACGAACGATATCGCCGGTGATGAGACCGTTCCAGCCCCGGCGGATACCGTAGCATTCCAATCCGCGATACAGCGCAGTACGGACGACCGCACGGACACAAGGGTTCATACCAGGCGCGTCTCCGCCGGAAGTCAGCACACCGATTCTCTTTACGCTCATAATGATTCCTCCTGATTGGATTAATACATGACCATATTTTACAGAGATTTTCGAAAAAAGTAAAGAGACATTTTTGTAAATTTTCTGGATTGGAAGGACATGCAGGACGCGGAGTGAGCCGGGATGCGCGTTGTTATTCCGAATGTTGACAATTCCTTATTTTTAGCGTATAATGAAAAATATCAAAGCTGGAAGGGGAGAGGGCGGAAGTGGGACTGACGGGAGAAGAGGCCAAGGTATTATACAATTTTATCAAATTTCTGATGTACCTGGGTCTTATCGTTTTGATTATAAGAACCATTTTCAGACTGCTCAAATGGCTTTACTATGCGATTTGGCCAGCTAGGACACAAACCAAACAGAGGATAAAATGCCATATTTTCCGGAAAAACCCGGTAAAAAAGCAATTCAAGGAAAAGCAATGGTATCCGACCGGGTGGTATTTTGATGATGAGACAGGGCTGTGGACTGCTCCTGACTATATCAATAACGATCCCAATACCCAATGGACGTTTGGCGGGAACAACGAACCC
>ERZ824598.3344-NODE-3344-length-14032-cov-2.894112_pt1 | contig 14032 bp, 11 predicted proteins | sample MGYA00519934_ERZ824598 | MGnify/ENA primary metagenome ERZ824598 (study PRJEB31778, sample SAMEA3449177) | human gut metagenome | biome: human gut; feature: human-associated habitat; material: faeces | place: United Kingdom | collected 2010/2012 ...
TTTCTGGTCAGCTGCCCCAGCCGCATGGCCGCCACATTCTGGTCGCTGTGCCGCTCCGGCCAGCTGCTGCACCACATCGGCGTGTCGTGTCTGGAGACGGTGCTGGGCTTCACCGCCGGCACCCTGCTGGGCACGGCGGCAGCCATCCTCATGTGGTGGTCGGACACGGCGGCCCGCATTTTAGACCCGTATCTGGTAGTGCTGAACGCCCTGCCCAAGACGGCACTGGGCCCCATCTTCATCGTCTGGATGGGCGCCGGGGCGGGGGCCATCGTCACCATGACGCTGGCCATCTCGCTGATCGTGACGATTCTGAACATGTATACCGGCTTTCGGGCCACCGATCCGGAAAAGGTGCGCCTGATGCGCACGCTGGGAGCCACACGGCGTCAGATCCTGTGGATGCTGGTGTTTCCCGCCAACTGCCCCACCCTGTTTTCCACGCTGAAGGTCAACGTGGGCCTGTCATGGGTGGGCGTCATCATGGGTGAGTTTCTGGTCTCGCGGGCCGGTCTGGGCTATCTCATCGTCTACGGCTCTCAGGTATTCAACATGGATCTGGTGATGACCAGCGTGCTGATCCTGGCGGCTGCGGCGGTGCTGATGTACCTGCTGGTGCTGCGTGCGGAAAATATCCTGAATCACTATTGGGGGGTACGATCATGAAGAAACTGTTGACATTTTTCTGCGTCGCCGCCCTGCTGCTTCCGGTGCTGCTCACCGGCTGCGGCAGCGGCGGCGCCACCACGGTGCGGCTCAACGAGGTGACACACTCCGTGTTCTACGCGCCGCAGTACGTGGCCATGAGCCTGGGCTTCTTCGCCGACGAGGGGCTGAACGTGGAGCTGACCAACGGCGGCGGGGCGGATAAGGTCATGACCGCCGTGGTGTCCGGCAGCGCCGACATCGGTCTGGCGGGGCCGGAGAGCTGCATCTATATCTACAATCAGGGCAAGGACGACCACCCCGTGATCTTTGCCCAGCTCACCAAGCGGGACGGCTCGTTCCTGGTGGGCCGCACCGGCGGCAGCTTCTCCTGGGAGGACCTGCGGGGCGCCACGGTCATCGGCGGCCGCAAGGGCGGTGTGCCGGAGATGACGCTGGAGTACGTCATGAAGCAGAACGGCGTGGTGCCGCAGGTGGACGCGGTGGTGGACACCTCCGTGCAGTTCAACATGATGGCCGGTGCCTTCACCGGCGGTCAGGGGGACTATGTGACGCTGTTTGAGCCCACCGCCACCGAGGTGGAGCGGGCCGGTCACGGCTACGTCCTGTGTTCCATCGGCGAAGCCTCCGGCGAGATCCCCTATACTGCCTATTTCGCCAGCCAGAGTTATATGGCCGCGCATCCCGACGTGGTGCAGGGCTTTACCAACGCCATTGCCCGGGCCCAGCGCTGGATCGCGGAGCACACGGACCGCGAGGTGGCGGAGGCCATCTGCGATCAGTTCCCCGACACCAGCCTTGACGTGCTGGAGGCCGTCACGGCCCGTCACCGGCAGATCGACGCCTGGAACGAGGTACCCCGCATGGAGCAGTCCGCGCTGGAGCGTCTGGAGACGGTGATGACCGAGGCCGGTGAGCTGCAGAAGGAGGACTGGGTGGACTTCACCCAGCTGGTAGACAACAGCTACGCGGACAAGGCCGCCGCACAGCTGGGCTAACCCGTCTGCGTCAGGCGTAGCGTGTCACGGAAAAAGAGGGAGAACGCTCCGCGTTCTCCCTCTTTTTTATTTACGCATCGTCCGCCTCCTCCGCGGGCCGCGCGCTCTCCCCGCTGCTGGCCACGTACAGGTCCTCGCACCTCTGCTGGGCCGCTGTCAGTGTCTCGATGGCCCGCTCCATGGCATCCATGGCCGCCAGATACATCGCCTTGCAGTCCGCCATCTCCGTTCCTTCCTCCTGTATTTGCTATCTTTTTGATATCATTTTGAATTCTTATTATACAGCATCGGAATGATATCATTAAGCCATCAAATTGAAGTGGGTGATGTCATGGCAAACTACTATACGCCGTTTTCGCTGCGGGTCTCCGAGGAGCTGCTGGACAAGGTGAAGCAGCTCGCGGCCGCGCACAAGCGCTCCGCCAACAAGGAGATAGAGTTCGCGCTGGAGCAATACGTGGCCGCCTACGAAAAAGAACACGGGAGCATCCGCCTGCCGCCGCAGGCGTAACACATCACGAAAAAAGAGGGAGAACGCTCCGCGTTCTCCCTCTTTTTTCAGCTCAGTGCGCTGATGATGCTCTGATACTTGTTGATGTCCGAGCCGCCGTTCCACGTCATAAAGCCGCCGCTGCAGCCGGTGTCCCGCAGAGCTCGGACCTCCGCCGCCACCTCCGCCGCGCCGTAGGTGTTGTACGGCTCGCGGATGGCGTTGTAGGCCTGTATCCATGTGCGCACCGCCGCCGGAGAGGCTGTCTCCGCCTGCCGCGCCGCCGCGGCCGCGCCGAACATGTGCACCGTGTCGTAGGGGTGCTCCCAGGGCTTGTAGTCCCCCTGGGCGCTGTAATGGTCGGGATAGGGCATGCCGGAGATGGCGTCCACCGCCGCGCTGATGGCCGGCCAGTACTGGCCACAGGCGGTGACGTAGGGATTGGCGCACTCGCCGAACACATCGCCGGACAGATAGTACCCCGCGCTGTGGAGCCGCTCCGCCGCGTACAGCAGGAACCTCTGCACCGCCTGGGCCTTGCTCTCGCCGTAGGCGTTGCGGTAGTCGATGGTCCCCGCCTTCTCGTAGCTATACGCCCCATCGGGGAAGCGGATATAGTCGAACTGGATCTCGTTGAAGCCCAGAGCCGCCGCCTCCAGCGCCAGATCCACCTTGTACTGCCACACCGTCCGGTCGTAGGCGCTGGGCCAGTACATGGAGCTGATCTTCAGAGGCGTACCCTCCAGGTCGCAGATGACCTGCTCCGGATGGTCCGCCGCCAGATGGGCGTCGTTGAACACGGTAATGCGTCCGATGAGGTAGTATCCCGCAGCCTTCAGCTTCTGAATGTTGGTCTGGAAGTTTTCTCTGGTGTCCATGGCCGCCGCGTAGGCGGACGGGCTGTACTGCTGCATCACCGGTGAGGCATAGGACACGGCGGTACCGTCTACGATGTCCACCACGAAGGCGTTGACGCCGCTGCCCTCCGCCACGCGCAGGTAACTGTCGGCGTACTGGACGGCGGAGCCGTTGAGGTACAGGGCCCGCACCTCATCGGGCATGACGTTGCCCTCGATGGCCCCCTTCTCCACAGGGTAGTAGTCCAGCCCCGCTGCATCGCCGCCGCCCCAGCTGTCGCCGCGGGAGGCGTGGAGCTGATACAGCTCCGCATCGTACTGGGCCAGAGCCTCGTCCTCTGTCATGCGGACGTTGGCAGCGGCGATATAGCCCTCGCCCCGCTGGCAGGACACCTGCCAGCGCAGCACCTCGCCGTTTTCGTCCAGCCCGTCGAAGCCGGTGACGGCGAGGGCCATGCCCTTTTCCACGGCGCAGCCCGGGACAGCCCCGGTCTCATCCAGCAGGCTCATGCCCCGCAGGGCGTACACCGTCTCCACCTGTACCGTCCGGCTGAGATCATCGGCCAGATGGGACGCGTCCAGCAGGACGTACCCCTCGCCGTTGACCACGCGGACGCGGCCGTCCTCACGGGGCGTCTCCACGTCTGCGGCCACGTAGGCCACCTGACTGCCCCGCACCAGTACGCCCAGCTCCGCGCCGCTGTCGGCGTCGTACACCGGCGCGGACGCCGTCTCCGACGCCACGTAGCCGATGGCCGTCTCCGGCGCCTTCGGCGGCTGCAGCTGCCGGTAGATATACACGCCCAGAACGGCCACCGCCGCCAGCGCCAGCAGGATAAAGAGGATCCCCGCGGTGCGGCCGGAACTGCCGGTTTTCTCTTTTGTTGACATAGGCAAATTCTCCTTGTGCTCGTTGGTGTTACAGCGGACATTATACGATATTCTCCGCCATATTTCCACCCTGTTCTTCCTGCGGCGGCAAAATTTCCCCCTTTTTCCGTTTTTCCCCGCATTTTCGGTAGACAACAGCGGGAACGAATGGTATACTGTCAGTGATTATTATGTAAATCAGCGGCGTTCCCCGCCGCTTTGACGACTACTGAAAAGGCAGGGTGTATGCGATGAAAAGGATGAAGCGGAGCACCGCCATGGTGCTGGCCGCCGCCGTGGTGCTGAGCCTGCTGGCCACGGCGCTGCTGGCCGCCAGCAAGAACTGGCAGAACGCGGGACTGGGCGACCTGAGCCAGTACTATGAGACGGGCAACAGCGCCGACCCCGGCTACGTCTCCACCGTCCGCGGCGACAGCGGCGGCACGTCCTACGGCATCTATATGTTCGCCAGCAACGCCGGCACGCCCCTGAGCTTCGTCCAGTGGCTGCAGGAGTTCAAGTCCGGCTCCATCTACCGCGACATGGGCGACACGCTGTATAACGCCTACGCCTACGACCGCAACGGCAAGTACTCCCCCGGCTACGGCAGCAATTTCAACGCCACCTGGCGCAGCGTGGCTGACGACTACCCCGACGAGTTCATGCAGTCCCAGAAGGACTATTGGGAGACCCACGCCTATGCGGACCTGCTGAAGAACATCAAGTCCGCCGTCCCCTCCTTCGATCTGGATGACTACTCCGTGGCTCTGCGCAATGTGTTCTGGAGCCGCAGCGTCCACCACGGCGCAGGTGTGATCCGCGGCGCCAGCAGCAGCGATGGGCGCAGCGGCGCCACCGGCGTCATCCTCCGTGCCTTCGACTCTCTGGGCGGCTTCAAGAACCAGGGCGAGGCCCAGCTGATCCAGGCCATCTACGCCGAGTGCAGCCGTCTGGACAAGACCCCCGAGCCCAAGCGCATGACCGGCGACGCCGCCAGCAAATACGGTGTATCCGGCCAGTCCATGGCTTATTTCAGCGCCAACTCCGGCGACGTGCAGCTCAGCGTGTACAGCCGCCTGCACGTCAATGAGCCGGCGGACGCGCTGGTAATGCTCTACGCCAACTCCGACGCCCCGCTGGCCGACGGCGCCTACCTCCTGTCGCCCCGCGGCGCTACGGACCGCGGCATGGCCGCCGACCTGTCGGGTCTTACCAAGATCTCCTCCGCCGCCTCCGTGCAGCTGACGTACTTCGCCAGCGGTTACTACACCCTGACGGTGGGCGATAAGCGCCTCAGCGATAACGGCGGCAAGGTCACGCTGGCCTCCGCCACTGCCGGCAACGAGCAGATGTGGGCCCTCACCGGCGACAGCCCCTACTATCTCCAGAACCGCGCCACCGGCCGCTATCTGGCGCTCGCGGACAACAGCGTGTCCACTGTGAAGGACAGCGCCGGCGCCACCAAGCTCCAGCTCACCGCCGATGGCAGTGTCTGGGGCTCCGAGGGTCTGTTCTACCCCGGCAGCGAGGGCAAGGAGACCCAACTGCTGGCCAATAAATCCTCTTACCCCGTCCGCGGTGTCATCACCAGCAGCCTGCCCATCACCAGCGTCACCGTGAAGGCGGTGTCCTCCAGCGGCAGCACCGGCTTTACCGCCACCAGCAGCATCAAGGGCACCGTCTACTCCTACGACCTGTGGAAGCTGGACAGCGCCTGCGCCTTCAGCCGCCTCAGCGTCGGCGAGTACACCCTGACCATCACCGCGACAAACAGCGCAGGCACCGTGACTCTGGCGGAGTCCCAGTTCAAGGTCAACGCCAACAGTTCCTTCAGCCCCGGCGACCTCTCCGATGAGGAGTACGCCGTGTCCTTCCAGATAGGCGACGTGGTGGTCGAAAGCCGCATGTACCGTCTTACCGACACCTATGGCGAGCTGCCCACGGTGGACGAGGCCGGCTTCCAGGGCTGGTACCGCGAGGACGGCACGGAGATCTCCCCCAACTCGCCGGTGGCCGCCTCTAACCACACGCTTTACGCCCGCTTCGGCGACCTCTACACCGTCACCTTCCAGGTGGACGGCGAGACGGTCCGCACCTTCAAGCTGGCCAAGGGCGATCTCATCACCGCCCCTGCCAACCCCGTGAAGGCGGCGGACAGCAAGTACACGTACAGCTTCAAGAACTGGGTGGATCAGAACGGCGACGTCTTTGCCGCCAAGGCCACCTACATGGGCACCAAGGACATCACCTACACCGCCCAGTTCACCAAGACCGCCAAATCCGACCACGGCAGCAGCGATCCCACGGAGCCCTCCGGCGCGTTCCTCACCGGTATCGCGCCCCAGACCTCCGTCAAGACGCTGAACGACTCCGGCTACACCGTGTATGACGGTAAGAAGGAGATCACCTCCGGCTACGTGGGCACGGGCATGACCGCCGTCGGCGGCAGCTCCAGCCTGACCATCGTCGTCACCGGCGATGTCACCGGCGACGGCCGCATCACCATCACCGATGTGGTCAAGCTCCAGAACTACGCCGCCGGCGCAGGCGATCTGAACGAGGCCGCTCTGAAGGCCGCCGACATCAACGGCGACGGCCGTGTCACCATCACCGATGTGGTCCAGGCGGCTCAGGTCACCGTGGGCCAGCGCACCATCTGAGCAGGAGGTACTCCATGAAAAACATGAAAAACAAACTGCTTCGCACCGCCCTTTCCCTGGTCACAGCGTGCCTGCTGGTGCTGGCCATCCTGCCCCAGCGGGCGGAGGCCGCCGGCGCGTCCCTCTCCGGCAGCAGCAGCGTCCAGGCCGGCAATTCCGTGACGCTGACCCTGTCCGTGGACAGTAAGATCCTCGGCCTGACGGCGGACCTGAACTGCGGCGACGGCCTGACCTTCACCAACTACTCCTGCTCCGTCAGCGGCTGGAGCATCCTTGTGAACCAGAACCATTTCAGCGTCTATGGCACCAACAGCGCCAGCGGCGGCATCATCACCGTGACGCTGAAGGTGTCCTCCAGCGTTCAGGGCGGCGCGGCCCTCAGCGCCAGCTTCAGCAATATCGTGGCCTCTGACGGCGAAACCGACATCGACGTGGGCACCGCCAGCTGGACCGGCAGCGTGGCCGCCGCGCCCAGCGGTGACTGCACCCTGTCCGCCATCATGTGCGGCAACGCCACCCTGTCCCCCGCCTTCTCCTCCAGCACCACGTACTACACCGCCAAGGTCCCTTACAGCGTATCCAAGCTGAGTCTGGATTATAACCGCAACGACAAGGGCCAGACCGTCAACATCAGCGGCAATGACCTGGCCGTAGGCGTCAATACCGTCACCCTGAAGGTCACGGCGGCCAACGGCGCCACCAAGTCCTACGTCATTGAGGTCACCCGTGAGCAGGACCCCAACTACAAGGCCTCCACCGATGCCGCTTTGTCGGCGCTGGGCATTGAGGGTGCGACCCTCAGTCCCGCCTTCAGCAGCACCGTCCACGACTATGTGGCCTATGTGCCCTTTGAGACAAAAACGGTGAAGGTCAACGCCTCCGCCAACGACAGCAAGTCCAGCGGTATCACCGGCACCGGCGACATCACGCTGGACAAGGAGGGTGACAACCCCATCTCCGTGGTATGCACCGCCGAGGACAAGACCACCAAACTGGAGTACACCGTCCATGTGGTCCGTATGCCGGAGTACACCGGCACCTTGCCCGTGATCTCCGCGGCGGAGCCGGAACCGGAGCCTGAACCGGAGCCCGAGCCCGAGCCGGAGACTCCCATGCTCCAGATCCCCGTGAGCATCAAGCTGCCCCTGCTGGGTGAGGTCCGCACCGTGGTCGCCCTGATCGGCGGCGTGGTGCTGGTGGCCGCCCTGCTGTTCCTGCTTGGCCTGTTCATCGGTCGCGGCGCCGGCGGCGGTCCCGATGATGACGGCAGCGGCCCCGATGACCGCGATGACCGCCCCGACCGCGGCGGCAGAGACCACCGCGAGGAGCGCGAGGAGCGCCGCGAGCGCCGTCACCCTGCGCCGGAGCGTTCCCGCCCCGCGCCCCGCATCGTGCCCCGTCAGGCGGAGCCGGTACAGCAGCCCGCTCCCAAGGCCCATGACTGGAAGGACTTCGACATCCCGCTGGACGATGAGCCCACCGTCAGGCCCGCGCCTCAGCCCGCCGCTCCCGACAAGGACATGCTGGCGGATACGGTGGATCAGGTACTGGCGGACGAGCCCACTCCCAAGGATGAGGAGGATGTGCGCACCATGTCTCTGGAGGACCTGCTGAAGGATATTCGCAGCATGTAACAAAAAGAGTACGGACGCTTTCGCGTCCGTACTCTTTTTTCTCACAGCGCCCCCTTGGGGCAGCTCTTCACACACTCCATGCACAGAATGCACTCCGTGCCGTTGACCCGCCGGCGGGAGTTGTCCGTCATGTCCACCTCCATGGGGCACACCCTTCTGCACCGCCCGCAGGACACGCATTTGCTCTTGTCGCAGGTGATACGGAGCAGGGAAAAATAGCTCATGGGCTTTAAGAACACCGTCACAGGGCACAGGTACTTGCAGAAGGCGCGGTTGTCCCGAAACGCAAAGGCCAGCAGGATACCTGCCCCGTAGTACAGTGCGTTGCCGATGACAAAGGCCCAGAACATGATGCGCTCCAGGTGCCCCACATTGGCCAGAAACAACGCCGCCACAAAGACCAGCGACAGCGTGAACGTCACGTACCGCAGCCAGCCGATGGGCTTCCGCGGTGTCTGCGGCACTTTGTAGGGCAGGAAGTCCAGCACCATGGCCGTCCAGCAGGCGTACCCGCACCAGCCTCGCCCGAACAGCAGCGGCCCGAAGATCTTGGCCACGGCGTAGTGGATGGTGGCCGCCTCGAACACGCCGGTGAACAGGTAGTACCAGAATCCCTCGATCTGCATATTCTCCCCGCAGATCAGGCCCAGATACACCAGCATGTACGATCCCACCAGCAGCTGCGTCACCCGTCGGGCGTGCTTGTATTTTCCCACGAACAGCGCCGTCCCCAGGGCGATAGAGCCGCCGATATAGCTAAAATTAAAGAGGTAGAACAGGTTGTCCTTGGTGAGCCACAGCACCACGGCCACCGTCTCGAACACCGCCAGCAGCGCCAGCGAGGGCAGATACTTCTTCATACCCTTACTGCCCTCTGCGGAGCAGGGAGGCCGCCTCGCGGGCCGCCGAAGCCGCGTCCTCGGTGTAGGCATCTGCGCCGATCTCGTCGCAGAAGCTCTGGCTGATAGGCGCGCCGCCCACCAGGATCTTCACCCTTCCGCGGATGCCCATCTCCTCCGCCAGACGCACCACGTCCCGCATCTCCTGCATGGTGGTGGTCAGCAGGGAGGAACAGGCGATGATGCCGCAGTTCTGGTGCAGCGCGGCCTCCACGAATTTCTCCGGCGCCACGTCCACGCCCAGGTCCACCACCTCAATGCCGCTGCCCTCCATCATGATCTTCACCAGATTCTTGCCGATGTCGTGCATATCGCCCCGCACCGTACCGATGCAGGCGCGGCCCAGCTTCTCCGTGCCGCTGCCGGCCATGCGGGGCCGCAGCAGCTCCAGAGCTGCCTGCATACACCGCGCCGCCATCAGCATCTCCGGCACGAAGGCGATACCGGCGGAAAAGTCCACGCCCAGCCGGTCCATGCCCCGCATCAGCCCGCCGGACAGGATGTCCGCCGCCGCAATGCCCTGATCCAGCGCCTCCCGGCACAGGGCCAGCACCTTTTTCTGCTGTCCCCGCTGCAAGGCCGCCGCCACGCGGTCCAGTGCGTTGTCGCCGCTCTCCGCAGTCCGGACGGCATCGCCGCTCTCCTTCTGCGCCAGCACCCGCCGCGGCACCGGCGGCAGATCGAACTTCGGCAGGTGTACCTGCCGGTTATACCCGTCGATGGCCTCGTCAATATACCGGTCCACGTGGGGATACACCGTCTCCGCCAGTCCGTAGGTGATGGATGGGATGAAGTGCCCCAGCGGCCCGCAGGACGCCAGCACGTTCTTTGCGTAGTCCCGTATCTCCTCCGGCGACGCGTCGGCGCGGTCGATGGCGGCGCCCATGCCGCCCATCAGCACCAGTCTCCCCCTCAGCTGCCGCTGTAAGGCGGGGATATCGTTCTCCGGCAGCACGCCCTGCCACACCTGGATGCCGAGCTCCGCCATGTCCTCCACGATAGGCGCCAGATAGGAATCGGCGTGGTGGACGGCGATGCAGCCCCGGGACCGGATGTACCCATAGAACCGGCGGTACGGCTCCTTGAAAAACTCCCGCCACATCTCCGGCTGCATGAACAGGGCGTTCTTGGTGCCCCAGTCGTCGTGGGAGAAGATGACGTCCGGCTGCAGGTTGTCGATGAGCAGCTTCACATATCCCAGCCGGTACTCCGTGATGTACTCAATGAGCTCGTGCATCTCCTGCGGGTGCTCGTACAGCGCCGTCAGCGTGTCCTCAAAGCCCATCAGGAAATGGCACTGTTCAAAAATACCGGTGCCCATGAACCCTGCCAGCAGCTTCTCCTGCCCGCATGCCTCCCGCGCCTGCTGCCGGACGGCCTCCCAGCCCTCCGTGCAGTTGGCCGCCAGATCCGGCGCATGCACCGTCTCCCGCCACCGCGTTACGTCGGGACACACCGCAAGGCCATCGTGGGTGACGGGCATGGGCCCCGGCGCGTCCTCCGGAAAGCTGATGGTGGTGCCCCACCGGTCCACGCTGACGGTGCCCCGCTTCCGGTTGCCCCGCAGGTAGGTGTTGATGGGATCGCCCAGGCACATGTGCAGCGCCTCGTACTGCCGCAGCAGCCGGTCCGGCTGTCCGTCCGGCTTCAGAAGCTCCAGAAAGATCTCTTTCGCTGTCATCATCGCGCTCACCTCACAAAGACTCTTGACAAAGCAGCCCCGCACTGCTTAAAGTAGTGGTATCATTATAGAAATCTGGTTCCCCCCTGTCAAGTACGGCGCGGCCCTTTCATCCCATCACGGAGGTATTCACATATGGAACTGCATTTTCCCCTTATTCTGGACGGTGCCACCGGTACGGAGCTGCAAAAGCGCGGCTACACCGGCGACGTCAGCGCGGAGCAGTGGGTGCTGGCCCATCCGGACAGCATCCTGTCCATCCAGCGCGATTACGTGGCCGCCGGCAGCCAGGTGCTCTACACCCCCACCTTCGGCGGCAATGCCGTGAAGCTGGCGGAGCACGGCGTAACGGAGGACACCGCCGCCTATAACCGCCGTCTGGCGGACCTGTCCCGTCAGGCCGCGGACGGCAAGGCCCTGCTGGCCGGAGACCTGTCTCCCACCGGCCTGTTTCTGGCCCCTCTGGGCAGCGCCTCCTTCGACCAGCTGGTGGACGCCTACGCCCAACAGGCAGCCGGACTGGAAGCCGCCGGTGTGGACCTGTACATCATTGAGACCATGATGACCCTGTCCGACGCCCGTGCCGCCGTGCTGGCCGTGCGCAGCGTCTCCGCCAAGCCCATCTTCGTCACCTTTACCTGCGACCAGAATGGCCGCAGCATCTCCGGCACCGACATCACCGCCGCCCTGCTGGTATTGCAGGGCATGGGCATCGACGCCTTCGGTCTCAACTGCTCGGCGGGGCCGGACCAGATGCTGCCCCAGCTCCGCCGCCTGCGGGAGTACGCCCGCATCCCCCTGATCGCCAAGCCCAACGCCGGCATGCCCACCATCGTGAACGGCAAGGCGGTGTACGACTGCACGCCGGAGCAGTTCACCGCGCTGGTGCCGGACATGCTGGCCTCCGGCGTCATGATCTTCGGCGGCTGCTGCGGCACCACGCCGGAGCATATTGCAGCCCTGCGCGGCGCACTGGACGGCGCGGCCATCACGCCTCCCGCCCCGCTGCACACAGATCTGCTGCCCGCCGCCACAGAGAAGCTCCCCGCCCTGCTGCCCGCCGACGCTGCCCACGGGCCGGTACTGGACGTGACCCCCGGTCTGGAGGATGCCCTGTCCGACGCGCTGGAGCGGGACGACCCCATGGTGGCCCTCCGCGTTGCCTCCATAGCGGACGTAAACGCGCTGGCGGACTGCCAGTACCTGCTGACAAAGCCCCTGTGCCTGGTCTGCGGCGATGCCGCCGTGCTGGAGCAGGCCCTGCGGGTCTATCAGGGCCGCGCCCTGTACGAGGGCAGCCTGCCGGAGTCCGTTCTCCGGCCCCTGTCCGACAAATACGGCCTGCTGTTCTGAACCGCATAAAAAGAGGGGCGCTTCCCCAAGGGAAGCGCCCCTCTTTTTCTCATTTTTCGGCCTTCATGCGGAAGGTATAAATGCCATCGGCGCACACGGTGCCGCCGTCGTCCTCCACCCACGCCCGCATCACCACGATGCTGTGACCCATCCGCACCGCCTCCGCGTGGGAGGTCAGCGTACCGCCTACCGCGCCCGCCGCCAGAAACCGCACGTCGCAGGTGACGGTGCGGCACAGCGCGCCGCGGCTGCACGCCGCCGTCCCCGCCACCTGATCCATCATGGTGCAGTACACGCCGCCGTGTACGATACCCATGGGGTTGCCGTGCCGCACCTCGGTGTGCAGCTCCCCACGGGCCCAGCCCTCGCCCATGGCCACGATGCGCATGCCGTTCTCCACGCCGAAGGTGTCCTTCTGGTTGGCACGCTTCATCACGGCCGCATACAAGATTTCCTTTTCCTGCTCTGTCATTTGCTCCTTATCCTTCCGCTATCAGCGTCATCTCGCCCAGCACCACATACCGGTAGTTGTCCGCCTCGTAGGAGCAGGTACACAGCCCCACGATGCGTCCCGTGGGGATGCCCCGTCCCGCGTAGAACGTGGACTGGCTGATGAACCGCTCCAGATCCACAGTCTGGAACGATGTGTTGAATACCTCGTGCTCTCCGGGCACAATGAGGCCCGCGAACAGATCCACCCGATACGTCCCCGCGTTGGTGTAGACGTAGAGACACGGGTGCGCGTCGTAATACCACTGCTCCTTGTAGCCGTCGATGGACGCGAACATGGTGCGGTCCTTCATGTGGTGGCCGTACAGCATATTGCACTGTGCGCTGAAATCCCGCGGCGCCCGGGCGTCCAGAAAGATGGTGCCGTACTCGCTGTAATTGCCGTCCAGATCGTGATGCAGGTAGTATTCGTTGTTGCCATCGTAGGCGATCGGATAGCTGATGGGCGTTCCCGGACAGTACACGTAGCCGATGATGTCGGGATAGCGGGCCTGCCACCAGCTTAGGTCGATGTCCGCCGGCGGGCCGCTGTGCAGCGCCTTTTCCACCGTCTCGTCCACACTGTCCCGCAGCTGCTGCACCGCCGCATCCAGCGGCTCTGCGGCGGACAGCGCCGCCTCCATCGCCGTACCGGCCCGCACCGCGGCTGACGCCAGCACCGGTACGGCATCCTCCCCGGCCGCGGGCGCCGCCGCCCCCGCCAACTGCACCGCCAGCCATGACGGCACGCCTACCACGGCCAGTGCCAGCAAAAATGCCGCCCAACGTCTCCTCATACTCCACGCGCCCCCACACAAAAATATGCTTCATTATACGCGGCACGGCGGCGCACCGTCAAGCACCGCACGGAAAAAATCTCCATTTTCCCGCCCTATGCCGCCGCGTCCTCGCCGCAGAAAGCCGCCGCATCCCCGCACGGCCACCGCCGCCCGCCCTCAACAGCCGCTCGCCGCGCTCGCAACACAAACGCTCCCGTTTCCCCGTAAAAGCTCCCCTCGTCTCCGCAGCAAAAAAGGACCGCCGCGCTTACGCGCGGCGGTCCTTTTTTATCGCATGTCCGTGAAGGGGTACGACTTATTTGTCGTACATCTCCACCAGCTTCTGCAGGTGCTCGAAGCGGGCCTTGGCCTCGTCCTCGTTGCGCTGGAACAGCACGTCCGCGCGCTCGGGGAACTCGCGGGTCAGACGGGAGTAGCGGGCCTCGTTCATCAGGAACTCCTGATAGCCGCCGGCGGGAGCCTTGGAATCCAGCGTGAACTTCTTCTCGCCCTCGGGGTTGTAGCGGAACAGGTTCCAATAGCCGCACTCCACAGCCTTCTTCATTTCCTTCTGGCAGTTCATCATGCCGCCCTTGATGCTGTGCATCTCGCAGGGGCTGTAGCCGATGATCAGGGACGGGCCGTGATAGGCCTCG
>ERZ824598.3350-NODE-3350-length-14007-cov-3.680834_pt1 | contig 14007 bp, 9 predicted proteins | sample MGYA00519934_ERZ824598 | MGnify/ENA primary metagenome ERZ824598 (study PRJEB31778, sample SAMEA3449177) | human gut metagenome | biome: human gut; feature: human-associated habitat; material: faeces | place: United Kingdom | collected 2010/2012 ...
GGGTGTAGATCCATACAGTCTGCAGACTTTCGCTGTAATAATACACATCGTAACGGTTCAGTTCTGCAGAAGCCGAGACCTTATCGTTGCGGTAGATGCTCACCGGCGTAAAAGGCAGCTGGGTGCCTTCCGCTGCCACAAAGGGTCCCTTCAGGCTCTTGAGCATTACCGTGGAGGTGTCCACCTGACCGTTCGAAACCGTAAAGCCCAGGCTGGTACCATAGGCGCTGCCAGAGGCGGTGTTTGCCGTGAGGGTGTTATACAGCAGCAAAGCACAGTCCTCATAGTTCATGGCCTCGCTCTGGCTGCGGTTCAGCTGGTTACGCAGGCCCAGTTCCTGCGCCTTGTTCAGCTGTGCCGTCGGGAACACGCCGTTGAGGTCGGTCATTTTATAGCCCAGCAGCTTGAGCGCTGCGGTGCAGGCTTCTTCCAGCGTGACCGTATTATCCGGGCGGAATGTACCATCAGTATAGCCGTTCATCCAGCCCTGCTGCACCGCAATGCGCACATAGGGTGCCCACTGAGAGCTGCCGGGCACATCCTTATACAGTGTGCCCAGATTGCCCTGCTGGCTGGCGCTTTCGCGGTAGGCCGAAAAGGAGACCAGCATCTTGGCAAATGCACCGCGGGTGACGGCAGCATCCAGGCTGCCGGTCTGGCTGGTATCCATAGCGCCCAGCGTGATGGCCGTCTGGATGGCCGAGTTGTTCAGGCTGGCCGCCGATGCCGGAAGCACCAGCACGGATACAGCCAGGCATGCTGCAAGCAGACATGCGAAAAGACGTTTTTTCATAGGTATATTCCCCTTCCTTGGTGTTTTGCAGTCCGGCGCAACGCCGGCAGAGAAGAGTTCAGTCATAGCGCAATGCTTCAATGGGGTTGAGCCGCGCTGCGCGCTTTGCGGGCAGGTAGCCGAACAGCACGCCAATCCCCACCGAGATGCCAAAGGCCACTGCGATGGAATTGAAGGACGGGCTGACCGTGACCGTTGTGCCGCTGGTGAACATGGGCAGCACCTTGTTTGCTCCCATGGATACGATGTAGCCCAGTGCAATGCCCAGTGCGCCGCCGAGGGCCGAGGTGGTGGCTGCTTCCACCACGAACTGCGACAGAATGGTGCGTTCCTTGGCACCCAGTGCCTTGCGAATGCCGATCTCGCGGGTGCGCTCAGTCACCGACACCAGCATGATGTTCATGATGCCAATGCCGCCCACCAGCAGCGAAATGCTGGCAATGCCGGTCAGGATCACAATGACCATGTTGATCATGTTGTTCATTTCCTCCAGCCACTCGCTGGCGCTGTAGACATAGTAGCCGTTATCCGAGCCAAGCAGGCGCTGCAGTTCGCTTTCCACCGCAGACTTTGCTTCGTTGGCGCGGCCCTCATCCTCCATGACCGCGGCATAGTTGTTCACCGTGCTCTGGCTGGAAAGACGCATGGCCGTGGTATAGGGCAGGTAAACGCAGTCGTCATCGCTGCCCTGCTGCATGTCCGGATCGCTGACTTTGGCCGCCAGCACGCCCACGATGCGGAACTTGTTGGCACCGATCTTGAGCGTCTGGCCAAGGCCGTTGCCGCCAAAGGCCACACGGTTGAGGTAATCGCCGATGACACACACATGCTTGTTATCCTTCATATCCATGTACTGCAGGCCGCGTCCCTGCGCGATCTGGTAATTTTTCATGGCGGAATAGTTCTCGTCCACGCCGCTGATGTTGGACCAGCGGTAGCTGGTAGTGCCGATCTTCAGCGTGCCGCTGCCGCTGAAATCGATCTGCGGCGAAATGGACTGGATCAGCTCCGGGTACTCCGTGGGCAGCTTGTACATTTCCTCCACCGAAACGGTGCGGGAGCCGTTGCCCCACACCTGCACCGAAAGGGTGTTGGTACCCAGTGCCGAAAAGCTGTCGCGCATGCTTTTGGTCATGCCGTTGCCCAAGCCCACGATGACGATGACTGCCATAACGCCGATGATGATGCCCAGCATGGTAAGGAAGGTGCGCAGTTTGTTGCTCCACACGTTCTGGATGGCCTGACGGAAGGTTTCAATAATCATGCTTTCTCCTCCTCATCCGGCGTTTCCGGCAGCAGCGTGGGCTGCACCACGGCTTCCGGTGCATGGGCATCGCCATCGTAGACCACCCGCCCGTCCTCCAGACGGATGATGCGGTCTGCCTGCACCGCAATGGAATTATCGTGGGTGATGAGCACCACGGTGTGGCCCTCATCGTGCATCTGCTGCAGCATTCCCAGCACTTCGCGGCCGGTGTGGCTGTCCAGTGCGCCGGTAGGCTCGTCGGCCAGGATCAGCGCCGGCTCATTGACCATGGCGCGGGCAATCGCGACGCGCTGCTTCTGTCCGCCGGAAAGCTCGTTGGGCTGGTGGCGCATCCGTTCGCCCATGCCAACGCGCTCGAGCCATTCCTTGGCGCGGCGGGTGCGCTCCCCTGCCGGGACGCCCGCATACAGCATCGGCAGTTCGACGTTTTTTAACGCGCTCTGGCGTCCGATCAGGTTATACGTCTGGAACACGAACCCGATTTTGCGGTTGCGGATGGCCGCCAGGTCGTTGTCGTCGGCGTCGTGGATGTTGACGCCGTCCAGCACGTACTCACCTGCCGTGGGCTTGTCCAGCACGCCGATAATGTTCATCAGCGTAGACTTACCGGAGCCGGACTCGCCCACGATGGCGACGAACTCGCCGGGGTAGACGGTCAAATCAATGCCGTGCAGGATTTCCAGCTCGTTCGGCTGGCCGATGTAGTAGCTTTTGCGGATGCCCTGCATCTGGATCAGGGGCTGCGCGGGGTGCGCGGCCTCCTCCCCTATCAGGCTCCTGGCAATATTCTGCGCAAACTGTTGTGTTTTTTCCGGCATTATTGACCTCCCGGGCCGCCGGGGCCGCCGCCGGGACCGCCCATAACGACGGCGCCCTCGGGCATATTGCTGCCGTCACCGACGTAAAGGTCGCCGTTCTCCATCACCTGCATATCGCTGTCGGACGTGCCCGACTCAATGCCCTGGGTCAGGTCCGCCGTGGCGCGGATGACGTCGCCCTCGTTCAGGTCGTTGCCGGTGATCTCCACATAGTAGTCGTTGGTGTCGCCCTCGGTGACGGCGACCTGCTCAAAGGTCATATCGACGCCCTCTCCGCCGGTCTTGCGCAGCACGTAGGTGCTGCCGTCGTCGTTGGTGCCCACGGCGTCGCGCGGGACGGTAAAGACGTTGTCCTTGGTGCTGATGACGATCTCGACCTTGGCGGAAATGCCGACCAGCAGACCGCTGTCCTGCCCGTTGACCGTGACGGTAGCGCCGAAGCTGCCGCTGTCGTTGGCGACAGGGTCGATACGGGTCAGGGTACCGGTGACGGTGTCGTCCGTGGCGTCGCTGGTGATGTTGCACTGCAGGCCGGTCTTGAGCCTACCGGCAGAGCTGGCCGGGATCGTGACTTCCACCGTCAGGTTGTCCACATCCTGAATCGTGGCCACCGTGCCGCTGCACACCGCGCCCACCGTGGCGTCCAGCGCGGTGATCGTGCCGTCCATCGTGGCAGTCAGGGTGCAGTTCTCCAGTGCGGTCTGCAGTTTGGTCAGGGTGTCGTCCTCGCGCTGGGACTGCGCGAGCTTCGTCTCGGCGCTGTCCACGCTGCGTGACGCGCTTGTCGTGCTGTTCTGATAGGACTGCTGCGCCTGCTCCAGCGCCTCGCGGTACTGCTCAATTTTATTGTAGGTCTGGCTGACGGCATCAAAGCCCTGCAGGCCCAGCTCCGGGATGCTGCACTGGCCCTTGGCGATATTTTCCCGGTTGGTGTAATCCGCGATCTGGCCCTGCAGGCCGTCTGCGCGGGCCGTGTCGCCGTCTTGCTGGGCCTGGGTCAGCTGAATGTTCAGGTTGGCAAGGGTGTTCTCGTACCCGGCGATCTCCTCGGCGTAGCGAGTGTACCAGTCGGTGACGATCTCACGGTTCGTCTTGCCGCTGTTGGCGGCGGACGCCATCGACGTATAGTAGTCATCAATGCCCAGCGTGTCGTAGTTCTTCTGCGCCTTATCGAGATTTTCCTGCGCCGTAGCCAGGTTTGTCGTCTGATCCTCGACGGCCTGGGTGTAGTTCTTTCGGGCGTCGGTCCGGGTGTCGCTGAGCTGCAGCTGCGCGTTGGCGATCTGCTTTTCCACGTCGGTGGTGTCCAGCGTGGCGATGACATCGCCCTTCCTGACCGTGTCACCGACAGCGACGTTGACTGCCGTGACCTTGTAGGTCTTGACGGAATCCGACGCCGTGACGCTGGCGCTGCTGCCGGCCTTGACCGTGCCGGTCACGCTGACCGTATCGCTCAGGGTCGTTTTGGTCAGCACGGTGGTGCGCACGAACTGATAGCTGCCGGCGGCGGCCTTGTCGGTCTTGCCCAGCACGTTCACGAGGACGAGGGCCGCGACCAGCACAATGACCAAAAAGATCGTCAGCTTTTTGTGGCGTTTGACCCAGCCGAGCGGGCCGCGTCGGGTTTGTGTTTTTTCTGCCATACCGGGTTCCCTTCTGTTTTCGGAGATTTTTTGACAAAATTTAGTATATATTGCAAATGTGTTGGATTTTTGAAAGAAGCATGAAAAAAGGCGGCACATCTTGGAAAGATGTGCCGCCATGTAAGCGCAGCGTTGTAGGGGTCGATGCTCGCATCGACCCGCGGGGCGTCGAGGACGCCGCCTCCTACAAAACCTGTTAGTGCCGTAGGGGCCGGGCATGCCCGGCCCGCAACATATGGAATACCGCGCAGTTCGGGCCAAGCTGAGGGCCGGGCATGCCCGGCCCCTACCCCGCTCCTTTTTCGCCCGGGTTTACCGCTCCTCGCGGAAGTAGGCCAGACCCAGATGAGCCGGGGGCTGGTTCTCCTTCTTCTTGCGCATCGAAACGACAATCAGGACGATGATCGTGACGACGTAGGGCAGCATCTGCACAAGGTCGGTGATGTGGCTGGCCATCGTGATGCCGAGCAGCGACGGCAGGAACTGGTACAGCCAATAGAGCATACCGAACAGGTACGCGCCCCAGATGGCGTTCAGCGGCTTCCAGGTCGTGAAAATGACCAGCGCCACGGCCAGCCAGCCCAGCGCCTCGATCTGGCCGGTGGTCGCCCAGATGCCCTGGTTGTAGTCCAGTACATAGTACAGGGCGCCGATGCAGGTGGACAGGTACTTGTACAGCGTAACGTTGATGCCCGCGGCGTCCGCGGTGGCGGGGTTCTCACCGACGGCGCGCAGATTCAGGCCCGCACGGGTGCGGGTCAGGAACCAGTGCAGCACCACAGCCAGCAGGATGGCCGCATAGACGAGAAAACCGTAGGAGAACACGACCTGCCCGATGTCGCCCAGACCCGACAGCACGGGAATTTTGGCGCTGAACGCCTTGTTGGCGATGGGAGCGGCGGAGTAGCTGGCGCCGTTCAGGATAAACACGCCGAAGAAGTTTGCCACACCCATGCCGAAGGTCGTCAGCGCCAGACCGGTGACATTTTGGTTGGCGCGCAGGGAAATGGTCAGGAACGCATAGATCAGGCCGCCCGCCATCGAGGCCAGAATGGCGCAGGACAGGGCGATCAGGATACTGACAAAGCCGTTGGGGTTGGCAGCGCTGTTCTCATAGGCCCAGGCGCTGGCGAAGCCCGCGAAGCCGCCCAGGTACATGATGCCCGGCACGCCGAGGTTCAGGTTGCCGGATTTCTCGGTCACGGTCTCGCCCAGCGCACCGTACATGATAATTGTGCCAAACGGGATGGCGCGCATGATCCACGCAATCAGACTGCTGTGCATATCACTTGCCCTCCTTATGTGCGCCGCGCAGGATGAGGCGGTAGTTGATGAAGAATTCACTGCCCAAAATGAAGAACAGGATGATGCCGGTGATGATGTCGGCGGCGTACTCGTTCAGCGAGTACGCAGACGCGATCTCCGACGCACCGCGCTCGAGGAAAACCAGCAGGAACGAGATGAGCGCCATGTAGAAGGTGTTGAACTTGGCCAGCCAGGCGACAATAATGGCCGTGAAGCCGCGCCCGTTGGCGGACGCCGTGGAGATGGTCTGATCCTTGCCGGCCACGATCAGGAAGCCACACAGGCCGCAGATTGCGCCGGAGATCAGCATCGTGCGCACCGTTACGCGACGGACGTTGATGCCCGCATACCGCGCGGTGTTCTCGCTCTCGCCGACAACGCTGATCTCATAGCCCTGCTTGGAGAAGCGCAGATAGGCGTACATGACGAAGGTCAGCACGATGACCACAATGATGTTGATGGTATAGCGCTGGCCCATAATGACGGGGAACCAGCCGGCCTTGGTCGCCTTGTTCAGCGTGCCGAGGCTCGACGCCTGGCCGCGCATGATGTTGGTCATGCAGGCAACAATGGACGTAGCAACGTAGTTCATCATCAGGGTGAACAGCGTCTCGTTCGTGTTCCAGCGGGACTTGAACCACGCGGGGATGAAGCCCCACAGCGCGCCCGCGGCAATGCTGCCCAGCGCCATGGCGGCAAACAGCAGCGGCAGCGGCAGATTGTTGCCCTGATACACCATGATGAGGGCGGCAGTCAGGCCGCCGATCAGGATCTGGCCCTCGCCGCCGCAGTTCCAGAAGCGCATCTTGAAGGCCGGGGCCAGCGCGATGCCGACGCAGAGCAGCGTGGACAGGTCGCGCAGCATCCAGCTGAAGCGGGTCATGTTGGCGAAGGTACCGCTCCACATGACGCCATAGACGGACAGCGGGTTCAGGCCGGTGACGAAAAAGATAAACAGCGCATCGACGACCAGCGCCAGCAGAATAGCGATGGCGCGCACGGCGATCTTCTGGGGCATCGTCGTGCCCTCGCGCTTGGCAATGCGCAGCAGCGGCTCGCGGGCCGCAGTGGCAGTCTGACTCATGCCTGCTCCTCCTTTACCAGGTTGGTCATTCGCAGACCGACCTCCTCCTTCGTGGTCTTGCGGCCATCGAGAATACCGTTGACCTTGCCGCCACACAGCACAACGATGCGGTCACATAGCTCCAACAGCACGTCGAGGTCCTCACCGACGTAAATGACCGCCACACCGCGCTTTTTCTGCTCGTTGAGCAGGTGATAGATCGTGTAGGACGTGTTGATGTCCAGACCGCGCACCGCGTAGGCGGTCATCAGGACGATGGGGTCGGCGGCCAGCTCACGGCCCACCAGCACCTTCTGGACGTTGCCGCCCGACAGGCGGGAGACCGGGGTGTTCAGGTCGGGCGTGACGACGCCCAGCTCTTTCTTGATCGTCTCGGCCAGCGCCAGCGGGGCCTTGCGGTCCACGATGGGCGAATGGCCCTTGCCGTAGCTTTTCAGCATCATGTTGTCGGTCATGCCCATCGAGCCTACCAGACCCATGCCCAGACGATCCTCGGGCACAAAGGACAGGTGGATGCCCGCCTCGCGGATGGCCTTGGGGCTTTTGCCGACGAGCTGCACGGGTGCGGCAGCGTCGGGCGCGTAATACTCGATGCTTGCGCCGCTCTCGGCGGGCTGCAAACCGGCTATGGCCTCCAGCAGCTCCTTCTGGCCGTTGCCGGAGATGCCCGCAATGCCGAGGATCTCGCCGCCGTAGACCGGGAAGGACGCATCGTCCAGCACGGTGATGCCCTCGGCGCTGCGGACGGTCAGATGTTCAATGTCCAGCCGCTTGACCGGGTTGACCGGCTCGGGGCGTTCAATGTTCAGCTCGACCTTTTCGCCGACCATCATCTCGGTCAGCTTGGCCTCGTCGGCGTCCTTTGTGGCGATGTCGCCGACATACTCGCCCTTGCGCAGGATGGCGACACGGTCACTGATGGACAGGACCTCGTGCAGCTTGTGGGTGATGATGATGACCGCCTTGCCGTCGGCCTTCATGTTGCGGATGACGCTGAACAGCTTCTCGGTCTCCTGCGGGGTCAGAACTGCCGTAGGCTCGTCGAGGATCAGGATGTCCGCACCGCGGTACAGCACCTTGACGATCTCCAGCGTCTGCTTCTGGCTGACGCTCATCTCGTAGACCTTCTGGTCGAGGTCAAGGGCGAACTCGTACTTTTCGCAGATGGCGCGGGCCTTGTCGTGGACCTTTTTCAGGTCGAACTTCTCGCCGCTGCCCATCGACAGGGCGATATTCTCCGTCGCGGAGAACACGTCCACGAGCTTGAAGTGCTGGTGGATCATGCCGATGCCCAGGTCCAGCGCGTCGCGGGGGGAGCGGATGGTCGCCGCCTTGTCGCCGACATAGATCTCGCCCTCGTCGGGGAAGTAGATACCGGCGATCATGTTCATCAGGGTCGTCTTGCCGCTGCCGTTTTCGCCCAGCAGGGCCAGAATCTCGCCGCGGCGCACGCCCAGAGAAACATCCTTGTTGGCCACGACGGGGCCAAAGGTCTTGGTGACGTGCTCCAAGCGCACAGCATATTCGTTCTGCGCCATTGTGCAGGCTCCTTTCAAGAGTCAAGTTGGTAGGGGCCGGGCATGCCCGGCCCGCGGCCTTGCGCGGCCACCCATAAGCAGGCAACCGCGGTCATGCTGCGGGCGAGGTATGCCTCGCCCCTACAGGGATTCAAAAAATCAAGGCAGGAACATTATTATAATAAACCACCAAAAGGGAAGGCTGCGGTTCCACCGCAGTCTTCCCTTTAGATTCAGTCAGAATCAGGCGACGGGGTCAGCGTCCTCGATGATGCCATCGATGCGCAGGGCAAACGTCGGGGCTGCACGCAGCTCACCCTCGTGGAAGTAACCGTCGGAGATTGCCTCTTTGGTCTCGCCCTGATAGACAGCCACAGGAGAACCGGTGCTGAAATCGTAGTAGGTCAGGTCGATGGGGGCGGTGGTGACCTCCGCGCCGTCGACGGTGAACTTGCTGGTGTCGAAGACATGCAGGCTGCCGTCCTTCAGCGCAGCCTCCACCTCGGCGACCTTCTCGGCGGTGCCGTCGGCAACCTCGGGGCCAAGGTCGGTGATGGCGACAGCGCCATCCTCATAGCCCTTGCACCAGTCCTGAGGGATGTTGCCGGCCTGCGCGCCCTCGAACAGCTCCTTGTAGTAGACCTTCCAGACGTTCGTCGCGGAGGTCAGGGCAGCGGTGGGGGCGGTGTCGAGCATGTCGATGTTGTAGCCGATGGAGTAGCAGATCTTGCCGGAGTCCTTCAGCTTCTGGGTGGCAGCGGGGGCACCGGTGGAGTCAGCGTGCTGGCCGATGATGACCGCACCGTTGGCGATCAGGGCCTCGGCGGCAGCGCCCTCCTTGTCGATGTCGAACCAGGAGTTCGTGTACATGACCTCCATCTGGACATCGGGGTAAACGCTCTGGACGCCCAGGAAGAAGGCGGTGTAGCCGGAGACGACCTCGGCGTAGTTGTAGGCGCCGACGTAGCCGATCTTGACCTTGCCGTCAGCGGTGAAGCTGTCGGGCTGGGTCTCGGGGGTCAGGGTGCCGGACTCGACCAGCTCCTTGACCTTCATGCCTGCGACGACACCGGAGACATAGCGGCTCTGGTAGACGGCGGTAAAGGCGTTGTAGAAGTTATCGAGGTCGGAGATAGCGGCGAAGTCGCCGGTCATGGCCACAAAGTTGATGTCAGGGTACTTCTCGGCTTCCTCCTCCATGTAGGTCTGATGGCCGTAGGAGTTGGAGATGATCAGGTTGCAGCCCTGGCCGACAAGGTCCTCGGCTGCGTCGGCGGTGACGCCGCCCTCAGCGATCTTGTACTTCCAGACGATCTGGTCATCGGACATGCCCAGCTCGGCGGCAGCTTCCTTGATGCCGTTGATGTGCGCGGCGCTGTAGCCTTCGGTCTCGTCGCCCAGAATGATAGCACCGACCTTGACGTCGGGGGCCTGGTTGTTGCTGCTGCCCTCTGCAGTAGCGGTGGTACCGGCGGCGCTGCTGGCAGCAGTGTCAGCGGTGGAACCACAGGCGGCCAGGCTGAACACCATAGAGGCGGCCAGCAGAATGCCCATCAGTTTCTTCATGTGTATTGTTCCTCCCTGTTGTGTGTACAGAAAAACGGCAAAAATGCGTCGCTTCCTGCCGGAATCTGCCGGGAATTGACGCATTTTGCTGCCTTGCAAGACCCATTGTAGCCGCTTTACGATCCGTTTGCAATAATTTTTAAATTTTTGTGAAAAGTTCAGCGAAAAGGGTAAATGTTTTGCCCACGCGCACACAACAGCGGGCAGAACGCACAACAAAAAAAAGCAAAAGTCATGCTTTCTTGTACAAAAGTATGACTTTTACTTTTGGGTTTGCCCTCCTCCAAGGGAGGCTTTTACCTTTTATGGATAAACTTTCTGTCCAGCCCCTGCTTTACGGCGGCGTTGAGCACGACCCAGGTCAGGAACACCTCGATGGGCAGCATCGTCGTGTTCTTTACCAGACCCGAGGTGAAATAATAAAGGTAGCCTTTGCCGTAGAGCATCGCCTTCCAGACGCTGCCCAGCAGGACGTTGCTGCCGTAGTTGATGATGAGCCGCGTCACAATAATGCGCGGCAGCGTCGGTTTTTGGCGGTACAGCATAACGCCGTAGATCAGTCCCGACAGCATGGCCGTAATGAGGTAGCCGGGGAAATACGGCTCGCCGTAGCCTGCCAGCAGGAAACCCACCGTATCAATGATAGCCCCGGCCATCATGCCGACGACAGGGCCGTAGCACATGCAGCCCAGCGAGACGGCGAGGAAGCTGAAGTAAATTTTCAGGCTCGGCCCCAGCAGGTAGATGGGCAGGCTTTCCAGCACGATGGCCATGGCGCAGACCAGCCCCGAAAAGGCCAGCACCCGCGGGTTGTTCAGCTCGCGCCGGGCAGCGCTCCAGTAGTCAGCGGAAAAGACGGACAGCTTTTGTTCGCACATAAAAAAATCCTCCTTTGTGCGTTGCCGCACAAGGGAGGAGGCAATTTTTGTCGGATGGGCACAACGCCGCATCCGCCGTTGCACACCATCATGCAGCAGTGGGATGCGAAACCTGCACCGCGGACGTTTCCGTCACTTCGTCCTGCCACAACTCCCCGTTGGTCAGGCACTTCGGGGCCAAGCCCCACGCGCAGGTCTCTACTCTGCGAAAACAATTTTAATTATACATAGATTCTGGGGAAATGCAAGAGAAAGCTTTTTGTAAAGGGCAACGGGTAGTACCCCTCAGGCCTCGTAAACTCGGCCAGCTCCCCTGATGGGGCGCCTTTTTGCGCGGGCTTCGCCCGCGAGAAAGCCTCCCCATCAGGGGAGGTGGCCGAGCGTCAGCGATGGCCGGAAGGGTTCAGGACTTTCCCCTTATTGCCCGCTTGCGCCGTAGTTTGCCAGCACGCGGGCGCTGGGATCGTTGACATCGCAGTGAGGCCATGCCTTGTTGGGCATCCAGTAATCGACGATCATCTCGGCCTGACCGGGATAATACTTCTCAAAAATCTCACGGTACAGCAGGCTTTCTTTGGTAAACGGGCGGGCGTAGGTGTACTTGCCGCACTTCTCGGCAAAGTCGCGGTCCGTGTAGACCGTCTCGGCGTACTCCTTCAGGTCATCCACCATCGAATGGCCGACGGCATCGCTGAAGGCGGCCTTCTCGCGCCAGAGGATGCTCTCGGGCAGCCAGTCGCCCTCAAACGCCTTGCGCAGCAGATACTTGCCCTTGCCATAGGTGTTCAGCTTTTTGGCCGGGTCGATGCTCATGACGTAACGCACAAAATCCAGATCACCGAACGGCACGCGGGCCTCGAGGCTGTTCACGCTGATGGAGCGGTCCGCGCGCAGCACGTCGTACATATACAGCTCGCGGATGCGCTTCTGGCTCTCCTGCTGGAAGGCGTCGGCGGTGGGGGCGTAGTCGGTGTACTTGTAGCCGAACAGCTCATCGGAGATCTCGCCGGTCAGCAGCACGCGGATGTCGGTATGCTCGTGGATGTACTTGCAGACCAGATACATGCCCACCGACGCGCGGATGGTGGTAATATCCCAGGTGCCGAGCATAGCGACGACCTTTTCCAGCGCGTCCAGCACGATGTCGCGGTTGATGATGACCTCGGTGTGGTCGGCGTGCAGGTAGTCGGCCACCTGCTTGGCGTATTTCAGGTCAATGGCGTCCTCACTCATGCCGATAGCGAACGTGCGGATCGGCTTGCCCAGCTTCTTGGCCGCAATCGCGCAGACCAGGCTCGAATCAAGACCGCCCGACAGCAGAAAGCCAACCGGCGTGTCGGCGTCAAGGCGCTTGTCCACACCGGCAACCAGTTTTTCGCGGATGTTCGTCAAAATCTCGGGCAGCTCGTCCTGGCTGTAGGCGGGCGTATCGGCAATGTCGCAGTAGCGCACAAACTGACCGTTGCAGTAGTAGCTGCCAATCGGGAACGGATAGATTTTTTTGCACAGGCCGACGAGGTTTTTCGCCTCGGACGCAAAGGCAATGTGCCCCGACTCACTGTAGCCGTAGAACAGCGGGCGGATGCCGATGGGGTCGCGTGCGGCGATCAGCAGCTTTTTGCGGCTGTCGTACAGGATCATGGCGAACTCGGCGTCGAGGTGCCTGAACATGTCAAGGCCGTACTTGTAGTAGAGCGGCAGGATGATCTCGCAGTCGGAGTCGGACTCGAACGTGTAGCCCTCGGCTTCCAGCTCGGCCTTGACGGGGCGGAAGCCGTACAGCTCGCCGTTGCAGGCCACGCAGTCCGCACCGCGGAAGAAGGGCTGCATGCCCTCGGGCGTCAGGCCCATGATGGCCAGACGGCCAAAGCCCAGCAGGGCGAACTCGGTCTCGGCCACGCGCTGGTCGTCCGGGCCGCGGCTGGTGGTACGCAGTAGATATTCGGTGAAAGTTTCCTTGGGCAGATCATGCCCGGCATAACCCATGATGCAGCACATTGTTTGTTTCTCCTTTTCGGTTTACGTCTTACACCCTCCGAATGGTAAACAAAAAAGACAGCCCATTCGCCCTGCATTAGGACGAATCGCTGTCTTGGATCCGCGGTGCCACCTAAATTACCGCAGCCGAAATAACGGCATACGGTCACTTTTCCGTACACGTTCACCTTTGAAACGCTGCCGCTGTAACGCACGGCCTGCGGCACACCCTACTTTTTGCATTTCAGGCTGCAGCTCGGAGGTGTTCTTTCGCGCCCTGTCTCCGTCCCGGCTTACACCAGACGCCAGGCTCTCTGTGCGGATATGGAGCGGTACTTTTCCTCTTCAACGCTTTTGATGGTTAAAGAATAGCACGGTTGAGGGGTGGTGTCAAGATGTTTTTCATGAAAAATTCAATCTTCCACTGTAGGGGCCGGGCATGCCCGGCCCGCGGCCTACTCATAAGCAGGTGTCCCCCACAAAGTTGCGGGCCGCATATATGCGGCCCCTACAAGCAGTCAAAAATCCAACACCTTCGTCAACTTGCACAAGGTTTTGCCGTTTCGCAATTTTTGCAAAGTTTCGGAATCATTCTTGCAGTTTTTTGCAGTGCAAAATTCCATACCGCGGAACAGATTTCCATATACAGAATTGTGCCGCGCATGACCGTTCCGCACTGCGGAATCGGGAATCTGCGATAGCCGCGCCGCTATTTAGGCAACTGCCGCAATGGTCAAACCCGCTCCGGCATGATACACTGAGGATGACAAAATTCGTTTGCTCCGCGGTACCTCTACCCTCTGCCGGGAGCACCCACCCACAAGCTGCAGGCCCCGCCTGCAAGGAGGAAAACCATGGCAAAAAACGCAATCGTTGGTCAGTCCGGCGGCCCCACCTCGGTCATCAACGCAAGCCTGGCCGGCGTGTATGAGAGCTGCAAGCGCCGCGGCGCAGGCAAGGTCTACGGCATGCTGCACGGCGTAGCCGGTCTGCTGGAGCGCCGCACCTGCGTGCTGGACGACAAGCTGAAAACCGCGCTGGACATTGAGCTTTTGAAGCGCACCCCGTCCAGCTATCTGGGTTCCTGCCGCTATAAGCTGCCCGACTGGCACACCGCCGAGGGCGAGAGAGTCTACATTCGGCTGTTCGAGATTTTGAA